>CZCA01001155.1_pt1 | contig 14014 bp, 11 predicted proteins | sample 591981 | NCBI WGS metagenome assembly CZCA01 (sample SAMEA3556810, study PRJEB10932) | anaerobic digester metagenome
TTCAATCGTCCATGAATGCAGCCAGTTCTTTCAGCGTTATTTTTCCTTCGTAAATGGCTTTTCCGATGATGGCTCCTTCACAACCGGCCTCTTGCAGGGCAATCAATTCGACGATTGAGGAAACGCCCCCGCTGGCGATAAGCTTGACGTGGGCTTTTTCTAAAATTTCCCGGTAAAGCGGGATGGTTGGACCTTGCAACATGCCGTCTTTTGAAATATCGGTGCAGATGACGTAAGTAACGCCTTTTTGGGCATAATCCGCAATAAAATCCACTACATCGGTTTCTTGTTGTTCTTGCCATCCTTGCGTGGCTATTTTCCGATGAAGACTATCGGCTCCGAGAATGATTTTATCGCTTCCGTACGTGTCCAGCCAATGAAGAAACAATGCCGGATGTTGGGCCGCAATGCTGCCTACGGTAACTTGTGCGGCTCCGTTTTCGAATGCGATGCGGATATCCTCATCCGATTTGATGCCTCCGCCAAAATCGACAGTCAGGCGGGTTTTTGTTGCAATTTCGTGCAGTACGGGGTAGTTGACGATGTGTTTCGATTTTGCGCCGTCCAGATCAACCAGATGCAGGTATTTTATACCGTTGTCTTCAAATTCTTTTGCCACATCCAGCGGATTGTCGGCATAGATTTTTTTTGTGCCGTAATCGCCTTTGGTCAAGCGTACGCATTTTCCGTCGATGATGTCGATTGCGGGAATAATTCTCATAGGTGTAGGTGTCATAATGTTCCTTTCGTGCTGGGAATACCGGTGTTGCCGTTTCGTTTTACGGCCATTTTCACGGCTTTGGCAAAAGCCTTGAACACGGCTTCGATTTTGTGGTGTTCGTTTTCGCCTTCGGCTTCGATGTTGAGATTGCATTTGGCATTGTCGGCGAACGATTTGAAAAAGTGATAAAACATTTCGGTGGGCACATCGCCAATTTTTTCCCGTTTGAAATCCACGTTCCATACCAACCAAGGACGCCCGCCGAAGTCGATGGCCGCCTGCGCGAGGCAATCGTCCATTGGCAGCAGGAAGCCGTAGCGTTCGATGCCTTTTTTCTTTCCCAATGCCTGCGAAAAAGCCTCACCCAACGCAATGGCCGTATCCTCGATGGTGTGGTGTTCGTCTACATGAAGATCGCCTTCGACTTCGATATTCAGATCGATATTTCCGTGACGGGCAATTTGTTCCAACATGTGATCAAAAAATCCCAAACCGGTAGAAATACGGCTTTTTCCCGTTCCGTCAAGGTTCACTTCGACACGAATATCGGTTTCGGATGTTTTCCGTGTTGCTGTTCCCTTGCGCGGTTCGGCTTTCAGAAAACGATAAATTTCCCCCCAGTCGGTCGTCGATAATACGGCTTTGGGATGCGGCTCATCGCTTAAAAAAATGGCTTTGCAATGCATGTTTTCGGCCAATTGAACATCGGTTTCGCGGTCGCCGACAACAAAAGAGTTTGCCAAATCGTAATTGCCTTTCAAATAGTGCGTAAGCAATCCGGTACGTGGTTTACGGGTAGGAGCGTTGTCTTCGGGGAAAGAGCGGTCGATAAGTATATCGTCGAAAACCACTCCTTCGTTTTCGAATGCGCGGATGATTTTGTTTTGTACCGGCCAAAAAGTTTCCTCCGGAAATGCATCCGTACCCAGTCCGTCCTGATTGGTTACCATCACCAATTCGTATTCCAGTTCGTTGGCAATGCGCGAAAGATACTGAAAGACCCGCGGATAAAACTCCAGCTTTTCGAGGCTGTCGACTTGTTCATCTGCGGGCTCAATAATCAATGTTCCGTCGCGGTCGATAAACAGTACTTTTTTCATTGTTCCATCTTTTTTAGTTCGTTCATCAGAATTCGGTTCTCTTTAGGTGAACCGACCGTAATGCGAATGCAATTCTTCACTTGCGAAGAGCGATTTCGCGTAATTACTTTTTTTTCGATCAAATGGGTATACACGGCATCGGCATTTTCCATCTCCACCAGTAAAAAATTGGCATCGGAGGGGTAGACTTTTTTTACGAAAGAGAGGGTGGGAAGCTTTTCGGCCAAGATCTTTTTTTGTTCGAGAATGGTCGCTATCCTGTATTGGGTCGCTTTTTTCTTCGATAGTGCTTTCAATGCCGCTTCCTGATTGAGTTTGCTCACATTATAAGGCGGTTTCGTCTTATTCAGCAACGCAATGATTTCGGGTTGCGCATAAGCTATGCCCACCCGTGCACCCGCGAGTGCCCAAGCTTTGCTGAACGTTTGCATGACGATGAGGTTGGGATATTGCCGTATGTCGGCAAGATGACTGCTCTCGGGGCAAAAGTCGATGTAGGCTTCGTCGATCACCACAATGCCGTTGAAATTATCCAATATCGCATCGATATCCCGCAGCGTGTTGCCCGTCGGGTTGTTTGGAGAACAGACGAAGACGAGTTTTACCGATTCGTCCTTGCGAATCCTTTCCAGGATGGCATCGATGTCGAGCTGAAAATCATCGCGAAGGGGGATAGGGATAACCCGTATGTCGTTGATGTTTGCCGACACTTCGTACATGCCGTAGGTGGGCGGGCAAATGATGACACTGTCGGTTCCCGGATTGCCGAAAACGCGAAAGATCAGGTCGATGACTTCATCGCTGCCGTTTCCGATAAAAATTTGCTCTTGTGGCATGTCTTTCAACTCCGACAGTGCTTTTTTCAGCGCTTTTTGACGAGGATCGGGATAACGGTTATAGGTACCGAACGGATTTTCGTTGGCGTCGAGAAAAATGCCTTCACTGCCCGAAAACTCGTCGCGTGCACTGGAATAGGGTTTCAGCGACAGGATATTTTTACGGACCAATGAAGCAAGATCAAATTGAGGTTTCATTGCTATTGTTATTGTTATTGTTGTTGTTGTCGATTAATCTTTTGGACACGATTTCTCCCAATCGGAGCGTGACGGCGTTTTTGTGGGCGTAAAGCTGTTCGGTTTCGGCCATGACTTCGATGGCGGGCCCGATGCGCATAATACCGTCTTCGGAGAGTTGCTGAAAGGTGATTTTTTTGATGAAACTATCGAGGGAAACGCCACTGTAAGCTTTGGCATAACCGTTTGTAGGCAATGTATGGTTGGTTCCGCTTGCGTAATCGCCCGCACTTTCGCAACTGTAATTGCCCAGAAAAACCGATCCGGCATTTACCGCCTTGCGAGCCCAACGGTTGGGGTTTTCTACGGCAAGAATCAAGTGCTCCGGGGCGTAGAAGTTACTGAAAGCCATGCACTCTTCGAGCGTATCGAAAACGATGGCACGACTGTTTTTCAGTGCTTCCTCGGCAATTTCCTTGCGAGGCAAGGCAAACAGTTGTTCTTCGAGTTTTGCTTCAACTTCTTTTACTATCTTTTTATTGTTGGAAAGCAGGATAACCTGACTGTCGGGACCGTGTTCGGCTTGCGAAAGCAGATCGGCTGCCACGAAAGAAGGATTGCAGGTTTCGTCGGCAACGACCAGCACCTCGCTGGGACCGGCCGGCATGTCGATTGCCGTGCCATATAACGAAGCCACCATTTTGGCTGCCATCACATATTGGTTGCCGGGACCGAAGATCTTATCGACTTTCGGAATGCTTTCCGTACCGAACGTCATTGCTCCGATGGCCTGAATGCCGCCAACGGCAAATACCCGTGTCACCCCTGTCAGGTTTGCCGTGTAAAGTATGGCCGGATGAATTTCTCCATAGCCATTGGGTGGCGTGCAGAGAATGATTTCTTTGCAACCGGCAATTTTTGCCGGAATGGCCAACATCAACACGGTAGAAAAGAGTGGGGCGGAGCCGCCCGGCACATAAATGCCCACTTTTTCGATGGGACGGCTTTCGCGCCAGCAGACAACACCCGGAATCGTTTCCACCTTCCGGATCTCTTCCCATTGCGTGTGATGAAAAATTTCGATATTGCGTTTTGCCAGATCGATGGACCGTTTCAATCGTTCGGACAACGCATCCGAAGATTTGTCGATGATTTCTTTTTCTACCGGGAAAGCGGTTTGCGACGGATAATCGAATTTCGTACTGTATTTCAGCACGGCTTTATCGCCTTTTTTTCGGATTTCGGAAAAGATTTTTTTTACCGTCTTCATCAGTTTTTCCTGACGAAGAGCCGGACGTTGTGCCAATTGTTCCCATCGGCGGAGTGGGGGATTTGTGATGATTTTCATATGACGTGATTTGTTATTGTTTTTTACAAAATCATTTTTTCGATGGGTACAACCAAAATGCCTTCGGCACCCACCATTTTCAACTCATCGATCACTTCCCAGAAATCGTCGTCGTTTATCACGGAATGAACACTGCTCCAGCCTTTGTCGGCCAAAGGCAGGATGCTTGGCGAGCGCATGCCGGGAAGCAGCTCGACGATTTTGGGCAGCGCTTCGTTGGGCGCATTCAGTAAAATGTATTTTCTTCCCTGTCCGTTCTTGTATGCCTTTATGCGGAACAGCAGCTTATCGAGCAGTTCGGTTTTTTCGGGCGAAAGGTTGTTGTTGGCAATGAGCACGGCTTCGCTTTTGAGAATAGTTTCCACTTCTTTTAGTCCGTTCATCAGAAGAGTGCTTCCGGTGCTCACGATATCGAAAATGCCGTCGGCCAGCCCAATTCCCGTGGCAATTTCCACGCTGCCACCGATTTCCTCGATTTTTACATTGATCCCTTTCTTGACGAAAAAATTGGATAATATTCGCGGATAACTGGTGGCAATGCGTTTCCCTTCGAAATAGTCCAATCCCGTGTATTGCTCGTCTTTGGGAATAGCCAGCGACAGACGACAGTTTCCGAATCCCAATTTTTCGATTACGGAGACGTCTTTCTCTTTTTCCCACACTTCGTTTTCTCCAAGAATGCCGATATCTGCCACGCCTTGTTCCACGTATTGCGGAATATCGTCGTCGCGAAGGAAGAGGATTTCCATTGGGAAATTCTTGGCTTCGGTTTTTAGTTTGCGGTTGCCGTTGGATATGTCGATGCCGCATTCACTCAACAGATTGAGCGATTTTTCGCTTAATCTTCCACTTTTCTGGATAGCAATTTTAATTTTTTCCATTTTTTTGGCGTTCATTGCGTCTGAGAGGAAACTCCGTTTATAAAACAAAAACCCGTCTGTTTCCCTTCAGACGGGTTTGTAGTTATATGTTCTGTTTATTTTGAGACACATACCATTCTCACCTCGCCTGAAGGCAGGTATGAAAATGATGATGGTGATGAAACGTGTTGACTTTCATTCTTCTTGTTTTTGTTTCACAAAGATAATGGATTTATTTTTATCGACCGCCATTTTTTAAAAAAAATTGAGTTTCGACATTCGTTTCTATCCTTTTGAAGGATTGAATCGGTAAGGTTCATCTTCTAAAAATTTTCAAAAAAACGGAGAAAACCTGCGACGGAATAACTCTGCGTGGCAAATTTTTATGTAAGTTTGCACCCAATGAGAAAAAAGGGATATATACTTTTGGTTTGTCTTTCGTGTTTGTGGACAATCGCTTCTTTTCCACAGGCACACATCATTTTTCCCGATTCTTCGCAGATCACGTCCGACCGCGATTCGTTGGATTTGTTGCCGCATAAAAGTGTATCGCCTGCTTCGGATATTCAACCCCAATCGGATTCGGTGAAGGAACGACAGCGGATTACGGTTTGGAAAATCGATGAGCGAACAGGCGAGCGTTACGAGACATCCATCGATACGGTCCTATATAATTATCAGCATACCACATTGCCCGATGGATATTCGGTTGCCGTGGGGCATTTGGGGAATTTGGGATTGCCGCTTTTTTCGAAAATATTTTTCGACCGCAAAGAGAAAAGCCAGTTTGTTTTTTACGATGCTTACGATCCGTATAACAAGAATCCCGAAAATCAGTTGTTTTTCAATGTACGCCTTCCCTATTCGCGCCTCAACTATCAAATGGCAGGGGCCACGGAAGATAAAGAAGAACGGTTTGAAGGCCGCTTGACCATGAATTTCGGAAAAAGGCTGAACGTGGGACTCGAAGTGGATTATCCTTACGCTCGAGGTTTCTACAACTCGCAAGCGGCTAAACATATCGATTGGATATTGCACGGCAATTATTTGAGCGACCGCGTCGAGGTGCATGCTTATGCTTCGACGGCGGAAATTACTAATTACGAAAACGGCGGCATCGCCGATGATCGTTTCATTACGCAACCCGATTCCATTGAGCAGGATTTCAAGACCAAAGATATTCCCACGAAATTTTCGAAAACATGGAATCGACTCAAAACCGATCAGTTTTACCTGACCGGCCGTTATAATTTGGGTTACCGCAAAGAACCGGTCGAGGGTGGTGAAAAGGGCGAATTCGTACCTGTGGCCAGTCTTATTCTCACTTCGCGTTACCGTGAGCAGTACCGGCGATTTTTATCCTACGATACGGCTTATGTCGATCAAGAAAAACAGATTCAAGCCATCGATACGGTATATCGGAACCGTTTTTATTACGGTGCGGTAGACGACAGTACCCATTATACTTCCTTTAAGAATACGCTGGCTTTGTCCATGCGCGAAGGGTTCAGGGATTGGGTGAAATTCGGTTTGACGGCTTTCGTGGAACACGATGTGCGCAAGTATTCCATGATCGACACCGTGGGCACGATGCGCACGAGCCACAAAGAGAATTCGGTTGTTGTTGGCGGTATCCTCAATAAACGTCAGGGCGAAAACTTGCGATTCAATATCCGGGCCGATTTGGGTGTAGCAGGGTATAATTTGGGCGAATTCAGGGCAATGGGAAATGTGGAAACCGGTTTCAATATTTCCGGAAAACGAACGGAACTTGTGGGCGAAGCCTATATCAAGAATTTGAAACCGAAATACCTGGAAGAGAATTATCACTCGAAATATTTTTGGTGGAACAACGATTTTGGCGATATTCGTCGCGTGTATTTCGGAGGGAAATTGTTTATTCCGTTTACCAACACCACCATTAGGGCGGGGGTGGAGAATTTGAAGAATTATATCTATTTCGACGAAAACAAAGATCCTGTTCAGGCTACCGATAATGTTCAGGTATTTTCGATACGGGTAGATCAGGATTTGCGTTTTGGCGTTTTCAATTGGAACAATCAAGTGGTTTACCAAACATCGAGCAACCAACACGCAATTCCCGTGCCTACGTTGAGCGTATATTCCAATATGTTTTTGAAGACGAAAATCGTAAACGAGCTGACGCTGCAGCTGGGTATCGATGCGCATTATCATACCAAATATTACGTTCCGGGATACGAGCCTGCGTTGCTGCAATTTTACAATCAGCGGGAAATGAAAATCGGCAATTTTCCCATTGCTACCGCTTATGCCAACATGCATTTGAAGCAAACCCGTTTCTTTTTGATGTTTTACAATATTGCTCCTTTGGTTATGGATCCCGATTATTTTTCGCTGCCTCATTATCCGGTAAATCCCACCTTGTTTAAAATAGGACTTTCCGTTAATCTTTACAACTGAGCGGATTTGCATAACGAAGCGGATTTACATAATCAACATCGATATATTGAACCGATATGAATTCCAAAAAGCTGATTTTTCTTTATATTTTTTTGCTTCTTGCGGTTGTTGCAGTGATGGTGCAGTTGCGAAAGGCAAATCTCAAGAAACAACCCCCTGTTCGCGATTACCCGCAGATTGTGAGCTCGGGCGAACTCAATGTGGCAACGGGGTACAATTCCGTAGGCTATTATGTTTCGGGCGATTCTGTTGTGGGATTTCAATACGAATTGATTCAGGCGCTGGGAGATGCATGGGGTTTGAAGGTGAATATATTTCTCGGAAACAGTCTCGATGAAAACCTGAAAGGGTTGTTGTCGGGGAAATACGATATTGTGGCTCAAAACATTCCTGTGAATACTCATCTGCGGGACTCGTTTGCATTTACCGAACCCATTACGTTTAACAAATGGGTGCTTGTGCAACGCAAGGCCGCATTCAATGATGGTATCGAGCCCATACGCCGGCATTTGGATTTGGCGAAAAAAATCCTTTATGTTCCCAAAAATTCACCTGCAATCGTGCGTTTGAATAACCTTTCGCACGAAATTGGCGATACCGTTTATGTTGAACAAGACGATACGTATGAGGCAGAGCAATTGGTGATGATGGTAGCTGCCGGCGAGATCGATTTTACCGTGTGCGACGAAAAGTTGGCTGTGCGCATGGCCGAACGTTTGCCGGAAATCGATATCGATACCGATATCGGATTCACACAACTCGAATCGTGGGCAGTACGAAAAGATTCGCCCATTTTGCTGGACAGCCTGAATGCGTGGCTCAACCGTTTTCGGGAAACGGAAAAGTTTCGGCAAATCTTCAACACGTATTATGCCGATTAGTCCGTTATCCGCGCATCTTCGTTCGCTCCACTTTCGCCATACGTCGGTTTATACAATCCATCTTCACCATGCGCCGATTATACCCCATGCCCGTACTTTTATTCATTTGTATCGACTTGCATCAACTCGCTAATGATTCCGTCGGAAATAAAAATCCCCTTTCGGGTAAGTTTTAGGATATTGTTTTGGAAATTCAACAGATTCTCCGCGATAAATTTTTGTGCACCCTTGAGGCAATAGCGATACAGGGATTCCCCAAAGCGCTCTTTCAATTCCAACGTATCGATTCCTTCTCTTGTTCGCAATCGCGTAAGAATAAACTCGTTGTAATGTCGATAAAGTGTTAAATGCTCGGTTTCATACGACAGATTTCTCGAAAAAACGCCGTTGAGATAAGCGGTCAGCGAAGCCGTATTCCACGAGCGTTTGTTGCCGTCGAACGAGTGTGCCGAGGGTCCCAATCCAAGGTATTTATCGCCTTTCCAATACGAAGAATTGTGGCGTGAAAAATATCCCGGCTTGGCAAAATTGGAGATTTCGTAATGGATAAAGCCCCCTTCTGCGAGGGTGTCGATAAGGAGGGTAAATAGGGTTGAACTGCGTTCTTCGTCCACAGGGCATATTTTCCCTTTTTGGAGCAACCCATACAAAGGCGTGTTTTCTTCGTACGTCAAATGGTAGGCCGAGATGTGCCGAACGTCGAGAGAGACGGCCCGTTGCAGGTTTTTTTGCCATATTTCCGGCGTTTGATCGGGCAGCCCATACATCAAATCGATGCTAATGTTCTCGAAACCCATATGTTGGCTATTTTTCACTGCTTTCACGGCATCTTGCGACGAGTGCCTTCGTCCGAGAAATTTCAGTTCGTCATCGTTGAAACTTTGAATGCCGATGCTGATGCGGTTGAAGGGCAGCCGACGAAGCATACCGATATATGCGGGAGAAAGATCGTCGGGGTTGGCTTCCAGCGTAACCTCAACGAGGTTGTCCATCGAAAATTCGGCATACAGGGTGTCAAAAATCTTTTCAAGATGTTTCTGTTGCAAGCGCGACGGCGTTCCTCCCCCGAAATAAACCGTCCGAACGGTTTCGTTTGCAAGCATCTGTTTTCTCAAGCGTACTTCTCTGCATACCGCTTCGGTAAATTTGTCGATAGGGGTTTCGTCTGTTTGCGAATAAAAATCGCAGTAGATGCATCGCGATTTGCAGAACGGAATATGAAGATAAATCCCTGCCAATATTATTTCTTTTCGTTGATGATTTCACGCACCAAAAGCGGTTCGTCGGTAGTGATGTAGTCGACTCCCAAATCGATCATTTTTTCTATATCCTTGCGTTTGTTCACCGTCCATACGTTTACCTTCAACCCCAAATCGTGCGCCGATTTTACCCATTCCGGATGTTTGTATATTACATTATAATGATAATCGAGCCCTGCGGCGCCTATTGCATGAAGTTCTTCGGGAGTAAGGTCGCCGCTCAAATAATATACCTTTGCAGAAGGGTCCAACCGGATAACCTGATTTACAAAATTCATTCCGAAAGCGATGTATTCTACTCGATCGGCAAGATTGCGTCGATGCACGGCGTCGATTACTTTTTTTGCCAATTCATCTTCACGGGCTTTTTCTTTATGTGTTTTAAATTCGATGATCAGTTTTACGTTTTTGCATTTTTCGAACGCATCGAGATATTCTTCAACGGTGGGCAACGACTCGCCATTGTCGAGGGTTACCTTTTTCAATACTGCAAGAGGGCTTTCTTGGACGATTATTTTTTTTCCTTCGGCTATTGCGGTTGCATCATGATTGACAACCGGCACTCCGTCTGACGACAACCACAGATCGCATTCCGATCCGTAAACTCCGATGGAATCGGCTTTCAGCAGAGCTGCAATGGAATTTTGTGCAGCACCTTCGGTTTTCCAATAACCGCGATGGGCAATAATTTGAGGCTGTGCATTGATTTCTCCAACACAGAGGGTCAACAGCAAAATAGAAACGGCTAAAGTCAATTTTTTTCTCATAATTTTCAGAATTCGTGATTTTTTTAATATACGTATTCTTACGTGTTCTTTCGAAAGGCAAATTTATGGTTTAAAATTGAAATTTGAAATTATGTTGCATTTTATATATATTACACCGGAAGAGCAGTATGAACGGGCATATAAAAAAAAGCACTTATCGGATAAACGATACGTGCTCGATTTGATAAGTGTTTGATTTTTTTGTGGGCGTTGACGGATTCGAACCGCCGACCCTCTGCTTGTAAGGCAGACGCTCTGAACCAGCTGAGCTAAACGCCCTCCCTGCTATGTTTCCCTTAAAAACGATGCAAAGATATACTCTTTTTTGTTTTGTTGCAAAAAAAAGCGATATTTTTTTCGATATATTTTTTAGAGAGTAGATTTATATCTATTTTTGCAACACGAAACACAGAATAAACCACATGAGACAAAATGAACTGACGGCCATATCTCCCATTGACGGCCGATATAGAGAAAAAACCAAAGAATTGGCTGTGTTTTTTTCGGAAGGGGCTTTGATAAAATATCGTACACGGGTAGAAGTTGAATATTTTATCGCATTATGCGAAACAGGCATTTCACCTTTAAACGAAATACCTGCCGAAAAAATCGACGCTTTAAGAGAAGTCGTTTTCGATTTTTCCGAAGAAGATGCTCAACGCATTAAAGAAATAGAAAAAATCACCAATCACGATGTGAAAGCGGTTGAGTATTTTCTGAAAGAAAAATTCGATGCCCTCGGTTTGTCGTCATACAAAGAGTTTATTCATTTCGGTCTCACTTCTCAGGATATAAACAATACGGCTTTCCCCATGATGTGGAGAGATGCCTTGCATACCGTTTATATTCCTGCTTTGGAAAAGCTAATCGCATTGCTCGACGATTATGCCGAAGAATGGAAAGCTATTCCCATGTTGGCCAGGACACATGGACAACCGGCATCGCCTACGCGATTGGGAAAAGAAATCAACGTTTTTTCCTACCGTTTGCGGATCCAGACGGATACCTTGAAAAAGATTCCCGTGACGGGAAAGTTTGGTGGTGCAACCGGCAATTTCAATGCCCATCACGTGGCTTATCCCCATATCGATTGGAGAAAATTTGCCGACGACTTCCTTTCGCAAAAACTCGGAATCGAGCGTGAGCAATATACCACGCAAATATCCAATTACGATCAATTGGCCGCCGGTTTCGATGCCGTCAAGCGCATCCATACCATACTAGTTGATCTTGCTCGCGACATGTGGCACTACATTTCGATGGAATATTTCAAGCAGCACATCAAGGCGGGCGAAGTGGGTTCGTCGGCCATGCCGCATAAGGTCAACCCGATCGATTTCGAAAATGCCGAAGGCAATTTGGGTGTAGCCAATGCTTTGCTCGAGCATCTTTCGGGTAAGTTGCCCGTTTCGCGTTTGCAGCGCGACTTGACCGACTCCACCGTTATTCGAAATATCGGCATTCCGCTGGCTCACGGATTAATTGCCATAAAAAGTACAACAAAAGGGTTCGGTAAATTGTTATTGAATAGGGAAGCCATCGAGAGGGATTTGGATAATAACTGGGCAGTTGTGGCCGAAGGAATTCAAACCATTCTTCGAAGAGAAGGCTACCCACAACCCTACGAAACGTTAAAAGAATTGACCCGCACCAATGTGCATATCACAAAAGAAGATATTTCGAATTTTATCGATTCACTTCGTGTTTCGGATGAGATCAAAGAAGAATTAAAAGCCATTACTCCAAGAAATTACACCGGAATATAAAAATGAAACAACAAAAATTATTTTTTTATGCAAACATCAAAATGAAATGAATTTACGGTTTGTTTCGAAAAACAAAACCGAGTACTTTTTTTAATGAAAACAAATAACACCGTGAGGTTTTAATAAGTATCAAAATCAAATCAGTATTTAAAGAACATGACAATCTACAACGAAGAATCACAGCCTAAACGAAATTTCAGTAGCAAAGGCGATGGAAAGCACGTTTCTCTCAATAAGTCATATTACACTAACGATAAAAAAACGCAATCCGAAGGTATGAATTACAATGATGCAGGGCGTAATTATCATCAGCCTACCAATGAATTTCAACAAAAGAACGATGAGGAGAACACTTCCTCCGGCGAAAATGTAAGAAAACGCCGTCCACGCATAGGAGAAAGGGTGGAACAAACGCCTTATAATCGAAAATACGAAGGCAACAGAGGGTATTCGCGGACAAATGCCGATCGGAAAAAGTCCATTAGACCCAAGAAAAAGAGAAAACCGTTCAAACAGATCAAGTACAAGGAAAATATTGATCCGAATACGCCTATTCGTTTGAACAAATACTTGGCCAATGCGGGCGTTTGCTCGCGTCGCGAAGCCGATGAGTTTATTCAGGCGGGGGCGGTAAAGGTAAACGGTGAGGTTATTACCCAATTGGGTACAAAAATTACCCGTTCCGACGAGGTGACTTTTTACGATCAACCCGTAAAACTCGAAAGCAAAGTTTATGTATTGCTCAATAAACCGAGAGGGTTTGTTACCACTACCGACGATCCGGAAAACCGCAAGACGGTGATGGAATTGGTGAAAAGTGCCTGCTCCGAACGCATTTATCCCGTGGGAAGGCTCGACCGTTCGACTACGGGCGTTCTGCTACTCACGAATGACGGCGATTTGGCGTCGAAATTAACCCATCCGAAATACGAAAAGCGAAAAATTTATCAGGTGTGGCTCGATAAACCCGTGGCTGCAGAACACATGCAGATGATAGCCGATGGTATTGAATTGGAAGACGGAGAGATTCACGCCGATGCAATCAGTTACGTAACCGAAGAAGATCTTTCGCAGGTCGGAATCGAGATTCACTCGGGGAGAAACCGGGTTGTTCGCCGTATTTTCGAAAAATTGGGTTACAAGGTACTCAAACTCGACCGGGTTTATTTTGCGGGATTGACCAAGAAAAAACTTCCCCGAGGAAAATGGCGTTATCTCACAGAACAAGAAGTAAACATGCTTCGTATGGGACATTTCGATTAACATGTCCGAACGAAGTGCAAACGAAAAAATCACTTAATTTTTTAAATCAACAAATAAAATAATTGATCCCCGTCTGTCATGTGAAATGACGACGGGCGATTTCGTGTAAATTATGAAGCAAATAAAAAGAACGAAAATAGCCGACGCATTGAAGTCGACCGATTTTGGATCAGAAATCAACGTAAAGGGCTGGGTTCGTACCCGCAGAGGAAACAAAAACATAAGTTTTGTCGCGTTAAACGACGGATCGACCATCAACAATTTGCAAATCGTCATCGAAAATGCCAAATTCGGTGAAGAGTTTTTGAAACCCATCACTACCGGTGCGTGCATCGGCGTAAACGGCATATTGGTTCAATCGATGGGCAGGGAACAAACAGTAGAAGTACAGGCCCACGAAATAGAAATCTACGGCACGGCCGATCCGGCAACGTATCCGTTGCAGAAAAAGGGACACTCGTTGGAGTTTCTTCGCGAAATAGCCCATCTTCGCCCACGCACCAATACTTTTGGCGCTATTTTCAGAATTCGACATCATATGTCGTATGCCATTCATAAATATTTTCACGACAGGGGATTTTATTATTTTCATAC
>CZCA01001372.1_pt1 | contig 14001 bp, 25 predicted proteins | sample 591981 | NCBI WGS metagenome assembly CZCA01 (sample SAMEA3556810, study PRJEB10932) | anaerobic digester metagenome
TGCACCTGGCCGGTTGGCACATTCTTCTTTTCCTTGCGCGCTGTGCGCCGATCGCGCCGCGTCCGTTGAGGTCGAGCCATTGCTTATTTCTCCACAATTTGACAATCTCAACTCTCGCCACCACCTGCATCCCAAACCATGCACGCCAGGCAGGGCAAGATTGCTATTTACTACTTGCGCGGCGCTTTCTTCTTGCCAGCCACCGTCTTGCGCGTGCCACGTCGTGTGCGCGCATTTGTGCGGGTGCGCTGACCACGCGCCGGCAGATTGCGGCGATGGCGCATACCCCGGTAGCTGCCGATTTCGATCAGCCGCTTGATATTCATGTTTACTTCACGCCGCAAGTCGCCTTCGACCAGGTAATTGCGGTCAATGTAATCGCGCAATCGCGTCACTTCGGTCTCATCGAGGTCCTTGACGCGTTTGTTTTCGTCGATGCCTACGGCGGCAAGAATCTTCTGACTGGTCGCCTTGCCGATCCCGTAGATGTAGGTCAACGAAATGACTACCCGCTTGTCACGCGGAATGTCAACACCGGAAATACGTGCCATGACTATTGCTCCACACCGGAAATACGTGCCATGACTATTGCTCCCCTTCGCTGCGCAATCCCTTAGCCCTGACGCTGTTTGTGCTTCGGATTCTTGCAGATCACATACAGCACCCCGCGTCGGCGCACGACTTTGCAGTTCTCACACATTTTTTTGACCGATGGCCGAACTTTCATGCTTCACCTCTGACTATTTCCCCGTGACGGCGGTTGGCGCTCCTGCAAGTGCACACCAGGCGACGCCGGTCACGTTCTATTTCGTCCCCCTGCCAGACGTTGCCACGCTTCAAGGGCGGATTTGATCTTGGCGTCCAGCGCAACTCTACCACTAGCGCAACTCTACCACTCTACCATAATCTTAGGGCAGGGTCAAAATTTCAGGGCCGTTATTGGTAATTGCAACTGTGTGTTCGAAGTGCGCAGTCAGGCTGTGATCCTTGCTGATCACAGTCCACTTGTCGCGCAGCGTCCGTGTTTGCCAGGTGCCAAGCTGCACCATTGGCTCGATTGCCACTACCAATCCCGGTCGCAAGATTGTCTGCCCGTCCGGGTCCTGACTTTCATAATTGAGCACTTGAGGCGCCTCGTGCATCTGCCGCCCGACGCCATGCCCGGTGTACTCACGCACTACGTGCATCTTGTGCGCTTCGACGGTGCGCTGCACCGCGCGGCTGATGTCCACCACGCGCTTGCCCACCTGCGCCTGAGCGATGCCATCATAGAGGCTCTGCTCAGTGACGCGCATCAGTTCCAACGCCTCTGGAGTGATCTCACCCACGGCGTATGTCCAGGCGCTGTCGCCGATGAAGCCACGATAGCGCACACCCACGTCGATGCTGATGATGTCACCCGCTTTGAGGATGCGATCTTTTTTCGGGATGCCGTGCACCAGTTCTTCGTTGATGCTGGTGCAGATATTGGCCGGAAAGCCGCGATAGCCCAGGAAGCAAGAGGTGGCGTTGTATTTGCTCATCGTCTCGACGGCCAGTTGATCCAGGTCGAGCGTGCTCACGCCAGGTCGAATCGCCTCGCGCAGCGCGGCATGCACGCGCGCCACAATGCGCCCCGCCTCGCGCATGATTTGAATCTCGCGCGGGCTTTTCAATTGCACTTCAGGGCGTTGCGCTGCTGGCGCCTGTCGCCGAAGCGTCGGTGGATTTTGCCGTCGAAACATGTTCATCATTGCCCCACAACCGCCAGCAACGCCTGCTGCACCGCCTCGATCGAGAGCGTGCCGTCGACTTCGCGCAGCAACCCTTTGGCGTAGTAATAACCGATGAGCGGCGCAGTCTGTTTGTAATAAACATACAGACGATTGCGCACCGTCTCTTCCTTGTCGTCATCGCGCTGATAAAGCTCGCCGCCATCTACGTCACAGACGCCTTCCACCTTCGGTGGATTGTAAATAACGTGATAGACGGCGCCACAGCTGCGGCAGGAACGCCGACCCGTGATGCGTCGAATTGTCTCGTCATCCTCCACCTGGATAAGCGGCGCCACGCGCACACCACCATAAGGCGCCGTCATGGCATCGAAAGCTGTCGCCTGCACCAGATTGCGCGGAAAACCATCCATGATGGCGCCACGCTCGCAGTCCGGCTGCTGCAGCCGATCCTCCACCATCCGAATCGTGACCTCATCTGGCACCAGGTCGCCGCGATCCATGTAACTCTTCGCCAGCTTTCCCAACTCGGTCTGGTTCTTCAAGTTGTGCCGAAAGATGTCGCCGGTCGAGATTTGCGGCAACCCGGTGGACTGCTCTAGCAACTTAGCCTGCGTCCCTTTTCCGGCGCCTGGCACGCCCAGCAGCACGACATAGATACGTTGATCACGCATGACAGTCTCCCTTGACAGTCGCTATCTGATCACGATAGAAAACTCTGTAGGGAATAAGAGACCGGGGCTTGCACCGCCGGTCTCCATCTCTACTCGACATCCCAGAGCAAGCGTACACCCAACCCACTTACCGGATGAAGCCTTCGTAGTTGCGCATCATCAACTGCGCCTCAATCTGCTTCATCGTATCAAGCACAACGCCGACGACGATGAGCATGCCGGAGCTGCTGATGATCAGCGAATTGTAGCTCGTCAATGCACCTGTGCCGCCGCCAAAGATCAGATCAGCCAATGAACCGATCAGGAAAGGCAAGACCGCCATGAAGCCCAGGAAGAGCGCGCCAACCAGCGTGATGCGCGACAACACGCTATTCAGGTATTGCTCAGTGCGTGGACCGGGTCGGATGCCCGGAATGAAGCCGCCTTGCTTTTGCAGCGTCTCTGGCAGGTTTTGCTGACGGAACATCACATCTGTGTAGAAGTAGGTGAACGCCGCCGTCAGTACAAAGTAGAACAACCAGTAGAAGAAGTTCGACGGGCTGAAGAACTGCACGATGGCATTGGCAATGGCCCCGATCCAATCCTGGCGCGTAACAAAATAGCTCGCCAGAGTACTCGGCAGAATCAGCAGACTTTGTGAGAAGATCAGCGGGATCATGCCGGCCGTGTTGACACGCAGCGGGATGTAGGTGCTTTGCCCGCCGACCATCATCATGCGATTGCCGCGCATCGTGCGTACACGCTTGCCATACTGTACGGGAATGCGGCGCTGACCTTCCTGCACCCAGACAATCAGGATGATCGTCGCGACAGTGACGATGATAAACACCAGCAACAACACCCAATTTTGCGACAGCAACTGCAACTGGTACGGCACGTTGGAGAGGATGCCGGCAAAGATGATCAGTGAAACGCCATTGCCGATGCCTTGCTCGGTGATCAATTGACCGATCCAGACGCCCAACATCGTGCCCGCCGTCATACCGATGATGATCGTCAACGTTGGCAGCAAGTCGCCCAGCCCAAAACCCCAATTCGGCAACACGGCAACGCCGCCTACAGCATTGCTGCTCAGCAACGTGCCTTGCGCGATCGCCTGCAGCACAGCTAGCGGGATGGTCAGCCAGAGTGTGTATTGGTTGATGCGCGCACGTCCTGACTCGCCTTCCTTGCTCAACTCTTCCAGGGCAGGGATGATAGGAATAAGCAATTGGAGGATGATCGAGGCCGTGATATACGGATAGACGCCTAACGCCATCACACCCATGCGCGAGAGGCCGCCACCACTGAAGAAGTTCAGGAAGTTCAGCAGGATGTTGTCACTCTGCTGAAAGATGGACGCCAGCGCTTGATGATCGACGCCGGGTAGTGGAATATTGGCTGCCAGACGATAAAAGGCCAGTAGACTGAACGTAATCAGCAGCTTCTGACGCAGGTCTGGCAATCGGAATGCATTGCGTACGGCTTCAAGCATGCGGCAAGTTCCTTTCTAAAAGGATCGGTGCACGGTCAGGCGGCGCCAGGGAAATTCGCGTTCTTTCCCTGGCGCCCCCCTACATCCGTTGCCTTCAATTACGACCGCGGTAGACGTTTGTTGACTTCGTAGCCCAACACCTCGACAGAGCCGCCCGCCGCTTCGATTTTCTGTTTGGCGGTAGCGCTGATACGCTGCACTTTGACGGTCAGCGGCTTGGTCACCTCGCCGCGCGCCAGCACGACGACAGGATCAGCAGCGTTGCCCAGCAACCCGACTGAGGCCAGCGACGCCTGAGAGACTTCCTCCTGAGCGCCGAATAGCCGATCAAGCTGGTCGAGATTGACTGGAACGTAATAGACCTTAAACCGATTGTTGAAGCCACGCAATTTGGGCAGACGCTTGGTCAAGGGAAGTTGACCGCCCTCAAAATTGGCGCGCACGCCACCGCCATTGCGCGCATTTTGCCCTTTTTGACCGCGGCCGCTGGTTTTGCCCTTGCCAGAACCAGTGCCACGACCTACTCGCTTGCGCTTTTTGTTTGCACCCTCTGCGGGACGCAGGTCATGAAGTTTCATAGGAACCTTGTCGACTTTCTGACTAAGAATTGCTGGCGTCTATACACCACAGAAATCAGGCGTGCACTGACGCCTGATTTCTACATCTTCGTTCTACTCACTCACTTCAAGCATGTGCGCAACGGTGTCAATCATGCCGCGCACGGCCGGATTGTCCGGCTTCTCGACGACCTGATTCAATTTGGACAAACCCAAAGCGGCCACAGTGCGTTTCTGACTCTCCGTGTAACCGATCGGGCTGCGCACCAGCTTGATGCGGATCGTCTTGGCTGCCTGCTGTTGCTCAGCCATACGTCTCCTCCTTGTACCAATAGGGCGCCAGTTGGCGCGGCTCCACACCGCGATAACCTGCCTCGACGCGGAAGTCCTGCAACTCCTTCAAGGCGGCAAAAGTTGCCTGCACAACATTGAGGATATTGTCGCTGCCTAGCGACTTGCTCAGGATGTCGCTGACGCCCGCAGCTTCCACGACGGCGCGCACACCGCCGCCCGCAATGACGCCGGTGCCCGGACTGGCCGGTTTGAGCATCACCTTGCCAGAACCCGATTTGGCCGTGACTTCGTGGGGAATCGTGTTGCCCAGGCGCGGCACTGCCACCATCGTCTTCTTGGCACGATCCGATGCCTTGCGAATGGCATCCGGCACTTCACGCGCCTTGCCGATGCCGATCCCCACCCGTCCTTGCTTATCGCCCACCACGACCACAGCGCGGAAGGCAAAGCGGCGACCGCCTTTCACAACTTTGGCAGTGCGGGCAAGATGGACAACGCGTTCGTCGAATTCTTCACGGCGCTCTTCGCGCTCTTTCTCGCGCTCTTTGTTCTTTCGTTCTTTCTTCGACATTTCTTAATTCTCCCAGCACCTGCCGTTTAGAATTCTAGCCCGCCTTCGCGACTGCTCTCGGCCAACGCCTTGACGCGGCCGTGATACGGATAGCCACCGCGATCAAAGACCACGCGTGTGATGCCTTTGGCTTTGGCGCGCTCTGCCACCGCTTTGCCAACAGCCTTGGCTTGCTCAATCTTGGTGAGCGCAGCCACATCCGCCCGCAACTCGCGATCCACTGTAGACGCCGACGCCAACGTAACGCCAGTTGTGTCGTCAATCACCTGGGCGTAGATGTGCTCCAGGCTCCGAAAGACATTCAAGCGCGGCCGGTCGGTGGTTCCATGTACTTTGGTGCGCACGCGGGCGTGACGCCGTTCGCGTGCCACCGCACGACTAACTTTAGCCATTGTTGGTCACTCCCTATTTCTTCCCAGCCTTGCCGGTCTTGCCTGCCTTCTGTCGCACATATTCGCCTTCGTAGCGAATGCCCTTACCCTGATACGGTTCGGGCGGACGCGTGCGCCGGATTTCAGCAGCCAGTTCCCCGATACGCGCTTTGTCGATGCCTGTGATCGTAAACGCGCGTCCATCTTTGTCCACCTCGAAGGCGATGTCCGACGAGGGCGGGGCAAATTCCACTGTGTGGCTCTTGCCGACCGAAAGCACCAGGTTGCTGCCGCGCTTCTCGGCGCGATAGCCAACACCGCGAATCTCAAGCCGCCGGCTAAAACCTGCGCTGACGCCCTGCACCATATTAGCGAGCAAAGCGCGCGTCAGGCCATGTTGCGCGCGGTGTTCACGCTGGTCAGTCGGGCGCTGCACTTTGATCTGGTTGTTTTCGACCTCAATCTTAATGTCAGGATCAAACTGCTGCTTGAGGACGCCCTTCGGGCCGTTGACGGTGACCAGATTCCCCTTATCAACGCTGATCGACACTTTGGCCGGCAGCGTAATTGGCATTTTTCCAATCCGAGACATGGCTTCCTCCCCTACCACACGTTGCAGAGGATCTCGCCGCCGAGGCGTGCGCGGCGCGCCTTGCGCCCCGTCATCAGCCCCTTCGGCGTGGAGATAATGTTGATCCCCAGCCCACTGCGCACCCACGGGATATCCTTGGCGCCGCTGTAGTGACGACGGCCAGGCCGGCTGACCCGGTCAAGACCTGTGATCACCGGACGCCCCTGGGGGGTGTATTTCAGACGTACAATCAGGTTTGGCTGTGGCTGTTCGTCAGTCACCGCATACCCCTCGATAAAACCTTCTTCGACCAGAATACGCGCAATGCCCTCTTTGATCTTGGAACTGGGCATAACGACTTGCTTCTGTTTGACCATGCTGCCGTTGCGAATACGGGTCAACATGTCAGCAATTGGATCGTTCACCATTTGTTTTTCTCCTCAGGCCACTCTTGCAACCTCAGAAATAGAGCGAAGTTGTAGTTAGCAACCGAGCATTGGGAGACCACCACAACACGGCGGTCGGCGTGATGCTCTATTTACCAGCTCGACTTCACGACGCCCGGCAGCTTGCCTTGCAAGGCTTCCTGGCGGAAACAGATGCGGCACAGCCCAAACCGGCGCATGTAGCCGCGCGAACGTCCGCATATCTTGCAGCGGTTGCGCACGCGCACTTCATATTTCTTCCGGCTTTCTTTGATAATCATCGACTTCTTAGCCACAGCAATCCCCTTTATCGCTTGAACGGCATATCCATCAGCGCCAACAAGCGGCGCGCCTCTTCGTCCGTGGCGGCAGTCGTCACAATCGTGATCTCCATGCCGCGAATCTTGTCGACCTTGTCATAGTTGATCTCCGGGAAGACCAACTGCTCGCGCAGACCGAGGCTGTAGTTGCCGCGCCCATCGAATGCATCGGCCGAGATGCCCTGGAAGTCGCGCTGGCGCGGCAGGACGATGTTGATCAGGCGATCCAGGAAGTCCCACATACGGTCGCCGCGCAGCGTCACCATGACGCCGACGCTCATGCCCTCGCGCAGCTTGAAGGCTGCAATGGAGCGCCGCGCCTTCGTGATGACCGGCTTCTGACCGGTGACGATCGCCAGGTCGTTGGCGGCGGCTTCCAGCGCCTTGCTATTTTGCAGCGCCTCCCCCATGCCGATGTTGACCGAAATCTTTTGGATGCGCGGCGCCTGCATCACACTGCTGTAATTGAATTCCTTCATCAACGCCGGTACGATCTCATCGCGATAACGCGCTTTGAGACGTGGCATCGGCCGTGTGGCTGTTTGTTCACTCATGATCGTTGCTCCTCGCCCGCAGACGCCGCCCGTGACGCCCATCACGGCCTGGCGAAAGGTCAGGCAGATCGGTAATTACTTCTTCGGTTTGGGCAAGGGCGCGCCCGTGCGACGGTCAACGCGCTCTTTGCTGCCATCATTGGCAACTTCGTAGGCAACGCGGCTGGGCTTGCCGTCGGAGCCTACCAGCATGACATTGCTGATGTGGATCGGCGCCTCACGCTCAATGCGCCCGGTCTGCGTGCCAACGCGTCCGGTCGGGCGTTGGTGGCGAATCACCTTATTGGCGCCGGCCACCACCACATACACCTTGTTCGGGTCATAGGTGCCATCGGGGTTTTTCTTCCGAATCACCCGCTGCACTTCGCCGCGCACACCTTTTTCATCACCGGCGATGATTTCGACAGTATCGCCTTTGTTGATCTTGACTTTCATGTCTGGCCCCCCTCAGAGCACTTCCGGCGCCAGCGAGACGATCTTCATATACCCGCCTTCGCGCAACTCGCGCGCCACCGGCCCAAAGATGCGCGTGCCGCGCGGGTTCTTGTTGTCGTCAATGATCACGGCGGCGTTTTCATCGAAGCGAATGTAACTGCCGTCAGCGCGGCGCACCGGGCGCGTCGTCCGCACGATCACGGCGCGCACAACGTCGCCTTTTTTCACGCTGCCAGTCGGGCTGGCCGACTTGACGGTCGCCACGATGACATCGCCAATCGCAGCGTAACGCCGCGTGCTGCCGCCGCGGACACGGATCGTCAGAAGCTCTTTGGCTCCCGTGTTATCGGCTACTTTGAGCCGGCTTTCTTGCTGAATCATGGCGCATCTCCTCGACGACTAGACGTTGGCTTCGTCAACGATGACCGCCCGCTGCAAGATCTCTTCAACAAAGAAGCGTTTGTCCTTGCTGATCGGCCGGCATTCGCGGATGCGCACCACATCGCCCATCTGACAGGCATTGCCTTCATCATGCGCCTTGTACTTCTTGTTGCGGCGCACGACTTTACCGTAGAGTGGATGGCGGGTGACGCGCTCAATTGTTACGACAACGGTTTTGTCCATTTTATTGCTGGTGACCGTTCCCACCAGCGCTCGGCGTTGTTCACGCATCTTGCTTCTCCTTATGCACCCGCCAGCTCGCGCTCGCGCAGGATCGTCTTGATCCGGGCAATGTCTCGTTTCACGGCCTGGAAACGCGCGGTGTTGGCGAGCTTGCCCGTTGCCCGCTGAAAGCGCAGGTTGAACAGTTCCTGGTAAGCGTCGTCCAATTTGCGCGCCAGTTCGGCGTTGGTCTGTGATCGCAATTCAGTCGCAGTCATGATGCACCCCCTCAGACGCCGTGCTCTTCACGAGCGATGAACTGAGTCTTCATGGGCAGCTTGGCGGCCGCCAGGCGAAACGCCTCGCGCGCCTGATCCTCGCGCACACCCGCAATCTCCAGGACGATGCGGCCAGGTCGCACCGGCGCCACCCAATGATCCACACTGCCCTTACCGGAACCCATGCGGGTCTCGGCAGCGCGCTTGGTCACCGGGCGCGACGGGAAGATGCGAATCCAGATTTTGCCGCCACGGCGCACATAGCGCACAATGGCGCGACGCGCCGCCTCAATCTGGCGGCTGGTGACGTAATGACCCTCCAGCGACTGGAGGCCATAGGTGCCAAACGCCACCGAGCTGCCGCGGTACGCCTTGCCTTTCAGGCGTCCACGCTGCTGTTTGCGATACTTCACACGTTTTGGCATCAACATAGTCGATTCTCCATCTATGTCTTCCGGTACGTTTTCCGACGTGTCATTTCGGTAGGCAATAGCGCCATCTTCACGCCGGAACTATACCGACTTTGCACATGTTGTTGACGACGGTGACAAGACTGCCCGGATGCCAGCAGACATCGAGTAGTGATGCGTCCAACGCCGTCAGGCAACGCTCTAATTTTCTGCTGCAACATACCTGGCGTGGTATTCCTGCCCTGGCAGCACTTCGCCCAGGTAGATCCACACCTTGACGCCGATCACGCCAAAGGTCGTGTTGGCCTCCGCCGTGCCGTAGTCGATGTCGGCGCGCAGCGTATGGCGCGGAATCCGCCCTTCGCGCACCGAGTCGACGCGCCCCATGTCGCTGCCCCCCAACCGGCCGGAGACCGTGATCATGATGCCGCGACCGCCAGCGCGCATCGTCTTTTGCGCGGCCTGCTTCATGGCGCGCTTCCAACTGACGCGGCGCTCGATCTGTTCGGCAACGCTCTCGGCCACCAGGCGCGCATCCAGCTCCGGCTTGGTGATCTCGCGCACATCGATCTTGACTTTCTTTTGCGTCATATCCTGCAACTGTTGGCGCAAGAGGTTGACGCTGGCGCCTTTGCGTCCGATGATGACGCCGGGGCGCGCAGTGTCGATGATGATGTGCACCTGATTCGGCTGGCGTTCGATGTCGATGTTGCTGATGCCGGCCTTGTTCTTGGTGGACTGACCGCGCTCGCGGCTGCCGCGCCCATCTTCCTTGTTCAAGGCCTCGAAGACCAGGCTGCGAATCTGGCGATCTTCGCCCAACTGCTCCGTATACTGCTTGCCGCTGGCAAACCACCGGCTCTTGTGCTCTTTGATAATTCCCAGGCGAAACCCAATGGGATTAACTTTGCGACCCAAGTGAACCTCCCTTAGTTCCTACTCGCCTTGCCGCCAGCCGCCGGGACGCGCTCTTCCAACACCACGGTGATGTGAGAAGAGCGGCGCTGCCAGGGTTTGAAGCGTCCGCGTGCACCAAAGCGCCGCCACTTGCGGATCGGTGCATCGTCGGCGTAGATTTTTGTAATGACCATATCCTTGGCATCATAGCCAAAGTTCTCAACTGCATTCGACAGCGCGCTCTTGACAGTCTTGGCAACGACTTTTGCCGCCGACTGGGGCATGTAACCCAGGATGGCCAATGCCTCTTCCGCCTGACGCCCACGCACCTCGTTGACGATCAGCCGCGTCTTTTGCGCACTGATGCCTGTGAATTTCATCTTCGCTACGACTTCCATCGTCCATTCTCCGTTTCTTTACCTGGCGCCCGCCTATTTGCGCGGGGCCGCCTTGGTGGCCTTCTCGGACTTGACATGGCCGCGGAAGAAGCGGGTCGGCGCAAATTCGCCCAGCTTGTGACCCACCATGTTCTCCGAGATATAAACGGGAACGTGGCGTTTGCCATCATGCACGGCGATGGTGTGACCCACAAACTGCGGGAAAATCGTCGAGGCGCGCGACCAGGTCTTGAGCACCTTGCGCTCGCCTTTCCGATTCATTTCTTCCACGCGCTTCAGCAGCTTCGGGCTGACAAAAGGGCCTTTCTTCAGTGATCGTGACATCTTTCACTCCTCTCCTTTATGCCTTGCCGCCGCGCCGCACGATGAACTTGTTCGTGCGCTTGTTGACGCGCGTCTTCTTGCCCAACGCGGGTTTACCCCACGGCGTCTTGGGCGCCTTCATACCGACCGGGGAACGACCTTCGCCACCACCATGTGGGTGAGCGCCAGGGTCCATCGCAATGCCGCGCGTGCCGGGGCGAACTCCCAACCAGCGCTTGCGGCCAGCCTTGCCCAGGTTGATGTTGGCATGATCCGGGTTAGAAACGACGCCAATCGTTGCTAGGCAGTTCATGTCGATGTAACGCACTTCGCCGCTGGGCAGGCGAAGCTGCGCCATGGCGCCTTCCTTGGCCAGCACCTGCGCACCCAGGCCGGCGCTGCGCACCAACTGCCCACCGCGCCCCGGATAGAGTTCCACGTTGTGCACAACCGTGCCAAGTGGAATGTTGCGAATCGGCAGCGCATTGCCGGTGCGAATTTCCGCCTGCGGGCCCGACATGACGATGTCGCCAACCTTTAGCCCCTGCGGCGCCAGAATGTAGCGACGTTCGCCATCGGTGTACACAACCAGCGCAATGCGTGCGCTGCGGTTCGGATCGTACTCGATCGATTCGACCTTGCCAGCGACGCCAAATTTGTCGCGGCGGAAGTCGATGATGCGATAGCGGCGCTTATGACCACCGCCGCGATGACGGGTCGTGACGACCCCGTGATTGTTGCGACCAGCCGTCTTGCGCAGTGGCGCCAACAGCGACCGCTCCGGCTCGCTGCGTGTAATCTCTTCAAAGGTCGAGACGCTCATATTACGGCGTCCCGCCGAAGTCGGACGATAAATCTTGATAGCCATCGATGATCTCCCGTTATACGCCTTCGAACAGTTGGATGCTGTTGCCGGGCGCCAACGTGACGACGGCCTTCTTCCACTTCGCCTGGCGAATACGAATCTGCTTGCCGCGGCGCGTGGTCTTGGCCGGCATCACCAAAATGCGCACATTAGTCACGTCCACCTTGAAAGCAGTTTGCACCGCCTCCTTGACCTGGAGTTTGTTGGCGCGCATGTCCACCTCAAAGGTCACCTTGTTGTGTTCATCGGTGCCGATCATGGTCTTTTCGGTGACGATAGGACGCTTCAAAACTTCATAAACATGCATGGTTATGCCTCCGTCACTTCCGCAGCCGGAGCGTCAGCGCCAAGCCACAACTCGATGGCATCGACCGCATCACGCGTCAGCAGCAGTAAGTCGTATCCCAGCAGGTCGCGGATATTGAGGTATCCAAACTGCAATAGTTTTACCTGTGGGAGGTTATGAACGCTCTTCCACACCGCAACATTCTTTTCCGGCGTCACCAACAAGACGCTCTGATCGGCAACGCCTAGCGCCGACAACATCTTGACGGCGGTCTTCGTCTTAGGCGCGTCGATGGCAACCTGGTCGATCACGATGATCTGATTGCTGGCCAGTTTGGTCGAGAGCGCACTGCGCAAAGCCAAACGGTGCATCTTCTTGGGCATCGCCTTGGTGTATTTGCGCGGGGTTGGCCCAAAGACGGTGCCGCCACCCACCCAGTTGGGTGCACGCGTCGAACCCTGACGGGCGCGACCGGTGCCCTTCTGGCGCCAGGGCTTCTTGCCGCCGCCAGAGACCTCGCCACGTTCTTTCGTGTCGTGGGTGCCCAGGCGTGCATTCGACAATTGGCGCATCAACGCCTGATGCATCACGGTCGTATTGATTGGGGCTGCAAAGACGGCGTCGCTCAGTTCGACTTCGCCGACCTGCTGCCCGTTCATGTTTTTCACAGGTACAAGCATGGTCTGTTACTCCTTAGTCAATCCTGTGCGCCTTACTTGGCCTTCTTTGCACGCCGCAGTTGCTTCACCGACTCACTGACAACCACCAGCGCCCCGCGTGGGCCAGGAATGGCGCCGCGCACGGCGATCAAGTTGCGGTCAGCATCGACCAGCGCCACTTTGAGATTCTGAACGGTGGTATTGGCGTTGCCATATTGACCAGGCGCCAGTTTGCCCGGCATCGTGTGACCAGGCGTCGTGCCTGCGCCGCGCGAACCGGTGGCGCGATGACGATCCGACTGACCGTGCGTCTTCGGACCGCCAGCGAAGCCATGTAGCTTCACCGCACCGGCAAACCCACGCCCCTTAGAGACGCCGGAGACATCCACCAGTTCGCCCTCCGCAAAGATGTCCGCCTTGACGACATCGCCGACGCTGAGCGAGGGGGTGGCATCATAGCGCAATTCGCGCAAGCGTCGCACCATCGGGGCGCCCGCCTTGAGCAGGTGTCCACGCTGGCCTTTGGTCAGTTTGCGCTCAACCACTTCCTCATACCCGATCTGCACCGCATTGTAGCCGTCCGTCTCCGTTGTTTTGACCTGCGTGACGTAGCATGGGCCGGCTTCAATGATGGTGACCGGGATGACCGCGCCGCTCTTGTCAAAGAGCTGCGTCATACCTACCTTCTTGCCTAAAATTCCTCTCATCTGATCCTCCTGGGACTGCCGGTTGAATTGTTACAGGCGAGCGCTGCGTGCAACCCGAACGCAAATCGATTTCGCCTAAACCCCTCACACCGCATCATCCCCTAAAGATGGGTCAACGCGTCATATCACTGCACGATCTGCCATGAATCCGCGTTGACGATTACAACTTGATCTCGATATCGACGCCGGCCGGAAGGTTGAGACGGGTGAGATTCTCGATCGTCTTGCTCCCTGGGTCGACGACATCGATCAGACGCTTGTGTGTACGCACCTCGAATTGCTCGCGGCTGTCTTTGTCGATAAATGTCGAACGCATGATCGTGAACTTCTCAATGCTGGTTGGCAGCGGAACCGGCCCGACAACCTGAGCGCCCGTTTGCTCAGCAGCATCGACGATCTGGCGCACTGAAGCATCCAACACCCGATGGTCATACGCTTTGAGCTTGATGCGAATCTTCTGTTTTGCCATGTCCTCATCTCTCTTATTGCTCTACACAGCAGAAAGTAGAAGGTAGAAAGTAGAAGATTGGCAACTCGCTTCTACTTTCTACCTTCTACCTCCCGCCATCACTCACTACTTGGTAATCTTGGTGATGACGCCAGCGCCGACGGTGCGACCGCCTTCGCGGATGGCGAA
>CZCA01006746.1_pt1 | contig 13986 bp, 16 predicted proteins | sample 591981 | NCBI WGS metagenome assembly CZCA01 (sample SAMEA3556810, study PRJEB10932) | anaerobic digester metagenome
AGGCGATACATCACCTGCACCCCCTCACGCCGCCGCCCCACCACACCCGCGCGGTACAAGGTATTCAGATGCCGCGAAGCATTGGCCTGGTTCAGCCCGGAGGCCGCGACCACCTCGTTCACCGAACGCTCGCCGTCGCACAGGCAATGCATGATCTTCAGCCGCGACGGCTCGGACAGCAGGCTGAAGTACTCGGCAGCGCTTTCGAAAACCTTCTCCAGCTCGTCCATATCAACTCTGCCTATCCGCTCATTTTTGATTTGAATCAAATCTAAAACTATAGAATCATATAGTCAAGCACTAATATTTGTGCGACGCAGCAACTTCAATGCCAAATGCAACCCTGCAGCGCGCAATGCACGCCGACGCGCCATCCTGGTCAAATCCGCGGGCTATACTCGCGGCGTGCGCCGGCATGCCGCGCCTTTCACTATCAGGCGCCAGCCAGGGCGTGTCCTGGACTTTCCACTACACCAAGAAGAGGAGCACCACACAGTGAAGCTGAAGATCGCCATCGCCGCGTTCGGCATCGCCGGCCTCATCGGCACTGCCCACGCCCAGGACCCGCAGCTCGCGCGCAACCTCGCCGCGACCTGCGCGAACTGCCACGGCACCAACGGCAAGAGCCTCGGCGGCATGGAGTCGCTTGCGGGCGAACCCAAGGAGAAGCTGATGCAGAAGCTCGCGGACTACCGCTCGGGTGACAAGCCGGCGACGATCATGCACCAGATCGTTACCGGCTATACGGACGAGCAACTCGACCTGATCACCACCTGGTTCGCTGCACAGAAATGACGAGGGAGACGAGCAAGATGTTGAATCGACGCAATTTCATCAAGTCGGCAGCGATCACCGCGGTCGGTGCGGGCGCACTGCCCGGGCTCGTCGCCAGCGCACGGGCGAACACCGGCGCGCGCCGCCACGTCGTCATCGTCGGCGGCGGTTATGGCGGCGCAACCGCCGCAAAATACCTGCGCATGTGGAGCAACGGCGCAGTCGACGTGACGCTCATCGAGCGCAACACGAGCTTCGTGTCGTGCCCGATCTCGAACCTCGTCATCGGCGGCCTCAAGCAGCTCGAGGACATCACCATCAGCTACGAGAACCTCAAGGCGAAATGGGGCGTCACGCTGATCACCGACGAAGCGACCGCAATCGACGCAGACAAGAAGACGGTGACAACGGCCAAGCACGGCGCAATCGGCTACGACCGCCTCATCCTGTCGCCCGGCATCGACTTCGTGCCCGGCCGCATCGGTGGCCTGGAGGGAAATCAGGAACGCATTCCGCATGCCTGGAAGGCCGGTCCGCAGACGGTGCTGCTGCGCAAGCAGCTCGAAGCCATGCCCGACGGCGGCGTGTTCGCAATGCACATCCCGCGCGCGCCCTACCGCTGCCCGCCGGGACCGTACGAGCGCGCCTGCCTGGTCGCCAACTATCTGCGTGAAGCCAAGCCCAAGTCGAAGGTGCTGGTGCTCGATGCCAACGGTGAAATCCAGTCCAAGAAGGCGCTGTTTACCCAGGCCTTCGAGCGCTACGGCGCACTGATCGAATACGCCCCCAACAGCGCGCTGCAGAGCGTCGACGCCGACACGCTCACTGCCGAGCTCGAGTTCGACTCGGTCAAGGCCGACGTGCTCAACGTGATCCCGCCGATGCGCGCCGGCAACATCGCGACTGCCGCGGGCCTGCCGCTGATCAACGACGCGTGGGTCGACGTCGACTGGCTGACGCTGGAAGCCAAGGGCATGCCCGGCATCCATGTGATCGGCGATGCGCTTTTCCCGGCGCCGGCGATGCCGAAGTCCGGCCACATGGCCAACCAGCACGGCAAGGTGGTTGCCGCCGCCATCCTCAACCTGTTCGAGGGCCTGCCGCCCAATCCAACGCCGGTGGTCATGAACACCTGCTACAGCTTCGTGGACAGCAAGAACGTCATCCACGTCGCCTCGGTGCATCAGTTCGACGCCGAGAAGAAGCAGCCGATGCCGGTCAGCGGCGCCGGCGGCGTGTCGTCGATGGCGAACGAACTCGAAGGCAAGTCTGCGCTGGCCTGGGCGCGTAACATCTGGGCCGACATGCTTGCCTGAAGTCTCTGCACGCCACGACGAACCCGGGGGCCTGCCGGCTCCCGCTGCCGCCCCGGCGCACGCCGGGGCGCTCCGCATTCGAAGCGCTCAGTCGAGCGTGCTGATGTAAAGCGCCACCGCCTTCACCTCGAGCTCGGTGAGCTTGGAGGCGATCGAATGCATGATCTCGTTGTCGTTCGTGCGCGCGCGCGTGTTGAACGATTTCAGCTGCGACTCCGTGTAGCGCGGCACCTGCCCGGCAAGGCGCGGGAGCTGCTCGGTCCCGTGGCCTTTTTCACCATGACAGCCAGCGCACGCCGCGACCCCGGAATAGTCGTTGCCGCGGTGGAAGATGAAGCGCCCCACCGCCGCCAGGTCGGCATCCCGGGCCTCACGCGGCTTGGTGGGCTTCTGCTCGAAGTAGACGCCGAGTGCGAGCATCTCCTCCGGGGTCAGATCCTGCGCCATGCCGTTCATGGTGTCGCTCTTGCGTCGCCCCGACTTGAAGTCGCCAAGCTGCTTTGCGATGTATTGATGATGCTGGCCCGCAAGGCGCGGATACAGCGGGGACGAACTGTCCCCGTCGGCGCCATGACACAGGGCGCAGCGCCCACCGCTGATCTCGGCCGCACGAGCCAGATCGACCTTCGGCAGTTCGCCCGCCGCAGCGACAAATGGCAGGCCCAGGCCTGCGGCGCACAGTACGACCAGTCTGTTCAAAGCCTTCATGCCATCCCCCTATCTGCCTTTGCGCGCCTCGACATCCGCGCCCAAGGCTACGCTCCGATTATAAGAATTCGCCAATAATCCGAACAAGCTCCGCTCCGCCCCACCCTACGACAAGCATCAGCCCCTCCCGGAGGCCTGCCGCCCACGGTCATGCTCCATCGGGCCATCCGAGCTCGAGCACCCACGGAGGCTCGCCCGCTTCCAGCGCAGCACGTACGTAGGCGACCGTCTCCTCCGGCAGCAACCGGGGATCGTGCCACTCGAGCCGGTCACACTTGTCGGGTTCGATGATGCGAGGCTCGCCCGTGAAGCGCTCGGCACGCACGAAGAAGTCGATGCGGTTGGTATCTGAGAGGCGGTGAACTACGCCAAGAAACTGCAATGCCTCGCGCGCCACCTCAAGCCCGGTCTCCTCGCGCAGCTCGCGCTGCGCCGCCATGCGAACGGACTCGCCAGCCTCGACATGCCCCCCCGGCAAGCTGTACAAGCCATCAAAAAAGCCCGTGCCCGCACGCCGCATCAGCAGCAGACGGCCGTCGCGTTCGCACAGCACGTGCACGCCCGTAGGGATACCGGCGTGCATCAATGCTTGCCCGTGCTGCCGAAGCCGTCCGCTCCGCGCGCACTGGTATCGAAGCTGTCGACGAGGTTGAAGCCCACCTGAAGCACGGGCACGACCACGAGCTGAGCAATGCGCTCCATGGGCTGGATGGTGAAACTCGCCCGCCCGCGGTTCCATACCGACACGAAAATCTGCCCCTGGTAGTCGGAATCGATCAGCCCGACCAGATTCCCGAGCACGATGCCGTGCTTGTGCCCGAGCCCGGAGCGCGGCAACACCATCGCCGCCAGCCCGCGGTCGGCCAGGTGGATCGCCAATCCGCTGGGGACCAGGGTGGTCTCGCCCGGATGGAGGGTGATCGGACCCGGCAGACAGGCGCGCAGATCCAGCCCCGCTGCCCCGTCGGTGGCATAAGCCGGCGGATGGGTCTTCAGGCGCTCATCGAGCAGCCGGACATCGATTTGGTGCATCTTGATTCTCCCTGCATGCCCGGCCACATGCCCGCAGCCGGCAACGTCATTTGCATACCACCCTTGCGCCGGGTGCTCAGCGTCTCAGCCGGCGAGCAGCCTAGCCAGGTGAGCGACGATACCCCGGGCGACCTCGGCCTTGGATGCCCGCGGCAAGGGGTGGCGACCAGCGTCATCGTAGAGGATCACGGTGTTGTCATCGCCCCCCATGCCATCGCTGACCAGGTTGCCCACCAGCATCGGGAGACGCTTGTTGCGTCGCTTACCCTCGGCATAGGCGTCGAGATCCCGGCTCTCGGCCGCAAAGCCGACGCAGAAAGGCGCGTCTTCACGCGCCGCAACCTCTGCAAGGATGTCGGGATTGGGCGTCAGCGTCACGGTCAAGGCGTCGGAAGTCTTCTTCAGCTTGTGTTCGGCCGTCGCCACCGGCCGATAGTCCGCCACCGCAGCGACGCCGATGAACACGTGCGCTCCGGGCAGCGCGTCGATCACCGCAGCCCGCATCTCCAGCGCGCTCGCAACGGGCACGCAGCGCACCTCCGCAGGAACGGGCAGACTCACCGGACCGCTCACCAGCACGACGTCGGCACCCGCCTGGGCGCAGGCACGCGCGAGTGCATAGCCCATCTTCCCCGAACTGATGTTGGTGATGCCGCGCACCGGGTCGATCGCCTCGAAGGTGGGTCCTGCCGTCATCACCACCTTGCGTCCGCCCAGCGACTTGGGCACGAAGAAGCCCTCGAGGCGCTCGAAAAGCTCCTCCGGCTCGAGCATCCGCCCCATGCCGACCTCGCCACAGGCCTGGTCGCCCGCGGCCGGGCCGAACACGGCAACACCGTCCTGACGGATCAGGCTCACATTGCGCTGCGTCGGCGGCGACTCCCACATCTGACGGTTCATCGCCGGCGCCACGATCAACGGCACGTCGCGGGCCAGGCATAGCGTCGTAAGCAGGTCATCCGCGCGCCCGTGCGCGAGACGGGCGATGAAGTCGGCCGTGGCGGGCGCGACGAGGATGGCGTCGGCATCACGCCCGAGATCGATGTGAGCCATGTTGTTGGGCATGCGCGCATCCCACAGGTCGGTCCACACCGTGTTGCCCGACAGCGCCTGGAAGGTCACCGCAGTCACGAAACGCGCACCGCCCTCACTCAGCACCACATGGACGTCGGCGCCGGCCTTGACCAGCAGGCGGACCAGCTCCGCGGCCTTGTAGGCCGCGATGCCGCCGCTGACTCCGAGAACAATCCTGCGACCCTTCAACACAGTCATGACATTCACTTATACTCGGCATTCAATGCCATTCAAATAATGCGCGCTGCACGCGCCCGAGGAACCCTGAACATCATGGCAATCACCGACTGGCCAGCGGACGAGCGTCCGCGCGAAAAACTGCTCGCGCGCGGCGCGACGGCCCTCTCGGACGCAGAGTTGCTGGCGATCTTTCTTCGCGTCGGCATCCGCGGTCAAAGCGCGGTCGACCTGGCACGCACCCTGCTGACCCGTTTCGGCAGCCTCACCCGCATGTGCAGCGCCGCGGCACAGGATTTTGCCGCCGTACCCGGCATGGGGCTGGCAAAGTATGCCCAACTGCAGGCGGTCATGGAACTGTCGCGGCGCGCACTGCGCGAGACCCTGAGCGAACGGCCACTGTTCGACGCCCCTCAGGTGGTACGGGACTGGCTGCGCCTGCGCCTCGGACACCTCCCGCACGAGACCTTCTGCGTGCTGCTGCTCGACGCGCGCCACTGTCTGATAGAGGCGGTCGACCTGTTTCGCGGCACGCTCACGCAGACCTCCGTATACCCGAGGGAAGTGGTCAAGCTCGCCCTCGCCCATAACGCAGCCGCAGTCATCTTCGCGCACAATCACCCTTCCGGAGCCGCCGAGCCAAGCACGGCTGATGAACTCCTGACCCGCGCACTCAAGGACGCGCTCAACCTCGTCGACGTGCGGGTCCTCGATCATTTCGTGGTACCGGCGCATGGATCTCCGCTATCATTCGCCGAGCGCGGGCTGTTGTGATCCGGACCTGCGTCGTTCGAGCACTTTCCGCATGCGATACGTGCGGGTGTGAATCGCGCCCTGAAACTGGAGCGCGGGGCTTGCTTTGCCCCCTCTTGTTGCATTATCCTCTCCCGTTTTCCGCAATCCGAATTCCCTGGAGCATTCTATGGCTCGCGTCTGCCAAGTGACCGGTAAAGCACCGATGGTGGGAAATAACGTTTCCCACGCAAACAACAAAACCAAGCGCCGCTTCCTGCCCAATCTGCAAAGCCGCCGCTTCTGGAGCGAAGGCGAGAACCGCTGGATTCGCCTGCGCGTCTCGAATGCCGGGCTTCGCACGATCGACAAGAAAGGCATCGACGTCGTCCTTGCCGAGCTTCGCGCCCGCGGCGAGAAGCTGTAAGCAACCGAACTGAACGGAGAACGCCATGGCCAAGGGCATTCGCGAAAAGATCAAGCTCGAGTCGACCGCCGGCACGGGACACTTCTACACCACCTCGAAGAACAAGCGCACAACGCCTGAAAAGCTCGAGTTCAACAAGTACGACCCCGTCGCACGAAAGCACGTGCCGTACAAGGAAGTGAAGCTGAAGTAAGCCCGCAGCAGCCGAGGCTACCTGCACTCGTCGTGATTGGCGGGTAGCAGCCAGAGTTGAACTGCTAAGGACGGCAGCAGCTCGCGACAAAAGAGCTCCAGAAAGCAAAAAGGCCATCAGTGATCTGACGGCCTTTTTACTTTCTGGAGCTATCTTTCGTTGCAGGCGCCGCTCCCATCCCTTGGCTGCCCGACCCGACCGCGCCGCGACAGCCAGCACCGACGGCTCAGGTGCGCTGGATGTTCGAAGCCTGCTTGCCCTTGGGGCCCTGAGTCACCTCGAAGGACACTTTGTCGCCTTCCTTCAGGCTCTTGAAACCGCTCATGTTGATGGCGGAGAAATGCGCAAACAGATCCTCGCTTCCATCGTCGGGCGTGATGAAGCCGAAACCCTTGGAATCGTTGAACCACTTCACGGTACCAGTTGCCATATTGCTTGAATCCTTCAAGGTTACTTGTTACTCCGCGGCAGTATCGGTGCCACAGCAGGTGTCGGCGCCAATAGTGAGTCTGTCTTCATGGGCAAGAGCCTGGAAATCGGCCTCAAAGTGGCGCACGGCTTCGGTTTTACTCATTCGCCCCGGTAGCGTCAACGGGCTTTTTGCGCACGTTTTTGGCGCGCCGCAGCACCAGGTTGCCGGAAATTCCACCACTTCAGGCCAGACCCCTAACTGACACGCGGTTTCCGGATTTTCCGCAGCGCACGACGAGCGCATCACTTTTTTTCCGCAGCATCGCCCCTCGGAAGCATGTGAGGGTCCAACCGCCGCAGCTCGCCGCCCCGTGTTGCACTCTGCTTTGACTCCATTAGAATGATTTTATGGGCACCCGAAAACAAGATGATCTCGTACTGGAAGCGCAGCGGACTCGCACACGTCCGCCACCGCTGTACAAGGTTCTGCTGCTGAACGACGATTACACGCCGATGGATTTCGTGATCGTGGTCCTGCAGAAATATTTCGGCATGGATCGCGAACGTGCCACGCGAGTCATGCTCCAAGTCCACAGAGAGGGCATGGGGGTATGCGGTGTCTTTCCCAGGGACATCGCCACGACCAAGGTAGAGCAGGTCACCTCGTTTGCTCGTCAGCATCAACATCCGCTGGCATGCGTGATGGAGGAAAATTGAATGATCGCGCAAGAGCTTGAAGTCAGCCTGCACATGGCTTTCGTCGAGGCGAGGCAAAAGCGCCACGAGTTCATCACCGTGGAGCACCTGCTGCTCGCCCTGCTGGACAACCCTTCCGCCGCTCAGGTGCTGAAGGCGTGCGCAGCCAACATCGACGAATTGCGCCGTGAGCTGACCGGTTTCATCGAAGAACACACCCCACGCATCGAGGGCACGGACGAGATCGACACCCAGCCCACGCTGGGTTTCCAGCGCGTAATCCAGCGCGCGATCCTGCACGTACAGTCCTCGGGAAAGAAGGAGGTGACCGGCGCGAACGTGCTGGTGGCCATCTTTGGCGAGAAGGATTCGCATGCGGTGTACTTCCTGCAGAAGCAGAACGTCTCGCGCCTGGATGTGGTGAATTTCATTTCGCATGGCATCGCAAAGGCGCCGCCGCAGGGTTCTGCCCCGCAGGGTCGCAATGAATCGGAGTCCGGCGAACAGGAACAGGAAGAAAAGCAGGCAGGCGGAGCGCTCGAGAGCTACACGCAGAACCTGAACCAGCAGGCGCTGGTGGGCAAGATCGATCCCCTCATCGGGCGCGAGAAGGAAGTCGAGCGCGTCATCCAGACCCTTTGCCGGCGGCGCAAGAACAACCCCTTGCTGGTCGGCGAGGCCGGCGTCGGCAAGACCGCCATTGCAGAGGGCCTGGCCCGCAGGATCGTCGAGGGTCGCGTGCCCGAGATCCTCGAGAACGCGCAGGTGTACGCACTCGACATGGGTGCCCTGCTCGCCGGCACGAAGTACCGCGGCGACTTCGAGCAGCGCCTCAAGGCGGTGCTCAAGCAACTCATCGAGAACCCGAATGCTGTCCTCTTCATCGACGAGATCCATACCCTGATCGGCGCCGGGGCAGCCTCGGGCGGCACGCTCGACGCCTCCAACCTGCTCAAGCCCGCGCTGTCATCCGGGCAGCTCAAGTGCATCGGCGCGACCACCTACAACGAGTTCCGGCAGATCTTCGAGAAGGACCACGCGCTCTCCAGGCGCTTCCAGAAGATCGACGTGGTCGAGCCCTCAGTGGCTGAAACGGTCGAGATCCTCAAGGGGCTCAAGAGCCGCTTCGAGGAGCACCATGGCATCAAATACAGCAACTCGGCGCTCTCCAGCGCTGCTGAACTGTCGGCCAAATACATCAACGACCGCCATCTGCCCGACAAGGCGATCGACGTGATCGACGAGGCGGGTGCGGCGCAGCGCATCCTGCCCAAGTCGAAGCAAAAGAAGACCATCGGCAAGAACGAGATCGAGGAGATCGTCGCCAAGATCGCCCGCATCCCGCCGCGCACCGTGTCGAACGACGACAAGGCGGCGCTCAAGACGCTCGAGCGCGACCTCAAGAACGTCGTCTTCGGCCAGAACGCCGCCATCGAGGCGCTCGCCAAGGCGATCAAGATGTCGCGCTCGGGACTCGGCAACCCGCAGAAGCCGATCGGCTCCTTCCTGTTCTCCGGCCCCACCGGCGTCGGCAAGACCGAGGTCGCACGCCAGCTCGCCTACACGCTGGGCATCGAGCTGGTGCGCTTCGACATGTCCGAATACATGGAACGCCACGCGGTCAGCCGCCTGATCGGCGCGCCGCCGGGCTACGTCGGCTTCGACCAGGGCGGCCTGCTCACCGAGCAGATCACCAAGAAGCCGCACTGCGTGCTGCTGCTCGACGAAATCGAGAAGGCGCATCCGGACATCTACAACATCCTGCTGCAGGTCATGGACCACGGCGCGCTGACCGACAACAACGGCCGCCAGGCGGACTTCCGCAACGTGATCATCATCATGACCACCAACGCAGGCGCGGAGTCCATGCAGAAGGCCGTGATCGGTTTCTCGGCGAAGCGCGAGGCCGGCGACGAAATGGCCGACATCAAGCGGCTGTTCACGCCCGAGTTCCGCAACCGCCTCGACGCGATGATCTCCTTCAAGGCACTGGACAACGAGATCATCCTGCGTGTGGTCGACAAGTTCCTGATGCAGCTCGAAGCCCAGTTGCACGAGAAGAAGGTCGAAGCGCACTTCAGCGACGACCTCAAGGCCTGGCTGGCCGAGAAAGGCTTCGACCCGCTGATGGGCGCACGGCCCATGGCGCGCCTGATTCAGGACACCATCCGGGCGGCACTTGCCGACGAGCTGCTGTTCGGCCGCCTAGTACATGGTGGCAAGGTGACCATCGACCTCGACGAGGACGACAAGGTGAAACTGGTGTTCGAGGAGACGGAAGCGGCCACGGCTTGAACGCTCCTCGCCGGAGCGGCTCCGGCGCTTACTCGAAACGGCATGTCCGCCAGGTGCGGCATGCCGTTTTTCATTGCAGGCATCGGCCCGCGAGCCAGGCGATGTCGTGGCGAGCGGTTGTCGTGGGCGAGCCTTCGTCCACGCGCCGGCACCCAGGGCGCCGTCGTTTATGATGCCCGCTCCCGCGCCGGTCCGGCGCACCAACCCACTTCCTGTTGGAGGAGCCAGCATGAACATCCAGACCGCCGACCTCTGCGACATCCACGAAGACAAACTTGCCGTCGTTGCCCCCATGTTCGCCAGCTATGGCGGCCGTCCATCCTTCGGCGGGCCGATCGCGACGCTGAAGATCTTCGAGGACAATTCCTTCGTCCGCAAGGCGCTGGAAAACCCCGGGAAGGGCCGGGTGCTCGTGATCGACGGCGGCGCCTCGATGCGCTGCGCCCTGGTGGGCGACCAACTTGCCGAGCTCGCAGTGAAGAACGGCTGGGCCGGCATCCTCGTATATGGCTGCATCCGCGACTCGAAGGCGATCGGCGGGATGGACCTCGGCGTCTTCGCGCTGGGCACCCACCCCAGGAAGACCGTCAAGCGCAACGTCGGCGAGGTCGACGTACCGGTCCGCTTCGGCGGCGTCACCTTCCAGCCTGGCCACTACGTCTATGCCGACGAGGACGGCGTCGTGGTGAGCGCATCGCCGCTGCTCTGAGTCACCAGGCTGGCGGGGGTGTGCATGCACCCGCGGCGCTGTGCCCCCCGCGCAGCAAGCAGGCCAGGTTCGATTGCAATGCAGCACGCGTCAGGGCGCAATGCGTTTCACAAGACTCTATCTCTTTTCGCATTGCGAGACAATGAAGTCAAGTAGCTGTTTTATTTATATAAATTTTTTTCTTATGTCTTATATAAGACATATTGCTGCTGCGCAGAATGCCTCCTATACTCTCATCCCATCTGCAGCGCATTTTCTCCCTCGATGAGCGCTGCAGCCGGAACACCGCGACGGTGCCAGAACCCGCCGCGATGCCTTACCCCCTCCTGCATTCATAAGGACGCATCATGACCCTGACCCGCGAACAGCAAATCGCCGCCCTCGAGAAAGACTGGGCCGAGAATCCCCGTTGGAAAGGCATCAAGCGCGGCTACTCCGCGGCCGACGTGGTCCGCCTGCGCGGCAGCCTGCAGCCGGAGTACACCCTGGCTCAGCGTGGCGCCAAGCTGCTGTGGGAGCGTGTCAATGGCGGCGCCAAGAAGGGCTATGTGAACGCCTTCGGCGCGATCACCGCCGGTCAGGCGATGCAGCAGGCCAAGGCCGGTCTCGAAGCCGTGTATCTGTCCGGCTGGCAGGTCGCCGCCGACGGCAACACCTCCGAGACCATGTACCCCGACCAGTCGCTGTACGCTTACGATTCGGTGCCGACCATGGTCCGCCGCATCAACAACACCTTCAAGCGCGCCGACGAGATCCAGTGGTCGCGTGGCATCAACCCGGGCGACAAGGAATTCATCGACTACTTCCTGCCGATCGTCGCCGACGCCGAGGCCGGTTTCGGTGGCGTGCTCAACGCCTTCGAACTGATGAAGAACATGATCGCCGCCGGCGCCGCCGGTGTGCACTTCGAGGACCAGCTCGCTGCCGTGAAGAAGTGCGGCCACATGGGTGGCAAGGTGCTGGTTCCGACCCAGGAAGCGATCGAGAAGCTGATCGCGGCCCGCTTCGCTGCCGACGTCATGGGCGTGCCGACCATCATCCTGGCCCGTACCGACGCCGAAGCCGCCAACCTGATCACCTCGGACCACGACGCCAACGACAAGCCCTTCCTCACCGGTGAGCGCACCCAGGAAGGCTTCTACCGCGTCAAGAACGGCCTCGAGCAGGCCATCAGCCGCGGCGTCGCCTACGCCCCCTACGCCGACCTGGTGTGGTGCGAGACCGGCACGCCCGACCTCGGCTTCGCCCGCGAGTTCGCCCAGGCCGTGCATGCCGCCTGCCCGGGCAAGCTGCTGTCGTACAACTGCTCGCCGTCCTTCAACTGGAAGAAGAACCTGGACGACGCCACCATCGCCAAGTTCCAGGACGAGCTGTCGGCGCTGGGCTACAAGTACCAGTTCATCACCCTGGCCGGCATCCACATCAACTGGTTCAACACCTTCAAGTTCGCCCACGCCTACGCCCGCGGCGAAGGCATGAAGCACTACACCGAGATGGTGCAGGAGCCGGAATTCGCCGCGCGCGAGCAGGGCTACACCTTCGTGTCGCACCAGCAGGAAGTCGGCGCCGGCTACTTCGACGACGTCACCACCGTGATCCAGGGCGGTTCGTCCTCGGTGAAGGCGCTGACCGGCTCGACCGAAGAAGAGCAGTTCCACTAAGAAGCGGCTTCCCTCCTCACGGAGGCGGAGACAGGAAGGCCACCCTGCGGGGTGGCCTTTTTTCGTAGACCGCTCGCCACGCCGGCAATGGCGGTCGGTCAGGAGCAGGGCGCCCCGCAGGGCGGCCTCGTCAGACGCTTGCGGACTCCGGCGCTCAGCCGCGGCCCAGCCCCATGCCGCGACCGTCCTCCGGTCCCATGCCACCCCGCATGCCGCGCTCGCCCTTGCGTCCCATCTTCTGGAACTCGGCGTCGAACACCGTCCTCTGCGCATCGCTCAGCGTCGCGTAGAAGGTCTCGACCGACTTGCGCGCCTCGGCCATCTCGGCCTGGCGCAGCTTGCTCATCTCTTCCATGCGCTGCATGCGCTCGATCGCGGTCTTCGGCGCATCCGCCGCGCGACGCTCGGCCCTTGTGGTGGCCATGCGCTCGGCACGCGCCTTCATGTCGGACTTGAAGTTTTCGAATGCGGGCTTCTGCTCGGGCGTCAGCGCCAGCGCAAGTTCGAGCCGGGCCATATGCACTTCGGCGCGCTCGGCCATCTTCGCCTTCATCTGTTCCGGCGCCATCTGCGACCAGCCCGACTTGCCCCCACGCGGGCCGTCGCAATGCCCTCCCCAGGCGAGTGCCGCGGTGGTTCCGAGTGCGCCGGTGGCGATCACGGCGGCGGCGATTGAGGTCTTGATCCAGCTTTTCATGATGACTCTCCTGTCGGTTGGCATTCTGCGTTGCCCGTCCGTTCGGGCGACGGAGCCATTACAGCACCGCGATGTAAGCCGGGTTTGTCTGGCCGGCTGCGTTTTGCAGCTTCATGTCTCGCCACGGCCCGCAGATACGCTGGGATACAAAGCCCCCCGCCCCTGCCCTTAAGATGCCGGCCAAGGAGAACCGCTCATGCCCCCTTCTGCCGACCACATCCTGATCGTCGACGACGACCGTGACATCCGCCAGTTGCTGGCCGACTACCTCGAGAAGCAGGGCTTGCGCTGCACCACCGCCGCTGACGGGCGCGAGATGAAGAGCGCACTCGACCAGCACCGCATCGACCTCATCGTTCTCGACGTCATGATGCCGGGTGACGATGGCCTGACCCTGTGCCGCAACCTGCGCGCCAGCGGCAGCGCGCACGCGAACACCCCGATCCTGATGCTGACCGCGCGCGGCGAGGACATGGATCGCATCATCGGCCTGGAGATGGGGGCAGACGACTACCTCGCCAAGCCTTTCGTGCCGCGCGAGCTGTACGCCCGCATCCGCGCGGTACTGCGCCGCACGCGCGCCCTGCCGCCCAACCTGGACGCAGCGCCGCCAGCCAACGCGCGCATGCTGCGCTTTGCGAACTGGCGGCTCGACACGGTCAATCGCCACCTGGTGGATGGGGACGGCGCCGTGGTCGCGCTCTCCGGCGCCGAGTACCGCATGCTCGGCGTGTTCCTGTCACATCCGCAGAAGGTGCTGTCGCGCGACCAGTTGATGGAGCTCACCCAGGGCCGCGAGGCCGACGTCTTCGACCGCTCGATCGACCTGCTCGTGAGCCGCCTGCGCCAGCGCCTCGGCGACAACGCGCGCGAATCGGCGATCATCAAGACAGTGCGCAACGAAGGCTACGTCCTTGCCGCCGAGGTGACGCCGGAGGCATGCGACAGGCCCACCGGCGCCAGCGTCGTGGCTGCCTCCCCCGCCCGTGAGGCGGGGCACCCAGGTGAGCGCCCATGAGGCTGCCGCTGCCGCGCAGCTTGTTCGCCCGCATCATGCTGATCTGGACGATCGGCATCGCGCTGG
>CZCA01000689.1_pt1 | contig 13980 bp, 10 predicted proteins | sample 591981 | NCBI WGS metagenome assembly CZCA01 (sample SAMEA3556810, study PRJEB10932) | anaerobic digester metagenome
ATGAACTGGCGCACCCGCCCGGTTGGGGCGCCACGTGTGATGAGATAGAGCGGCTGCGTCAAGGCGTACTGTTGCGCGGCGAGGGCGTCGCGCGTGGGCCAGCCTCCCTCGATTTCCAACACCTTCACCGGCGCTGGCGCTAAACCTGCAGCGGTTGGCGTCGCCGCGTCAGGCAGCCACGCCGCCACGTATGCACGCGAGACATAGCCGATGGCGGCAGGGTTGCCCGCCACGTAATCGACGACATCTTGACTGGTGGGCATCACCACCGCCGTCAACGCAACGCGTTCCTCGCCCATCACGCTCGCCTCGAAGAGGTTGCGCGCACCGCTGCCATCCTCGCGGCTGACCAGCACGATCTCGCCAGCGTCGCTGCCAAGCGCCTGCCAGTTCAGCACTGTCCCGCGAAAGATGTCGCGCAGTTGCACGAGCGAAAGCGCCGCCACATCGTTGCTGGGATGGACGATGATTGCCAAGCCATCGAGACCGATCGGCGTGCGGACAAGCGCCTCATCGCCGGGTGGCGGCGGCCGTCCGGCCTCCGGGTCGGGTGGGAAGAGCGTACTGGCGACAATGTCGTAGCGTCCGGCGCGAATAGCGGCTTCGCCCAGCGTGCTGCCGCCGCCGCGCAGGTCGAAGACCACATTGGGGCGTTGGCGTGTATAGGCGTCGGTGAGGGCTTTAAGCACAGGCGCCATCGACGTGGCGCCGGCAATCGTCACCGTCACCGGCGGCGGCGTCGCCACGGCTGCACCTTCGCAGCCAAGTAAAAACGCACTCATGGTGAGCAGGAGCAAGCCGTGTACGAACCGCAACCACATAAGGGTATCAGCTTCCTTGTGCTCTGGCCGCAGCGCGCAACTCGCGCTGGGCGTGGCGCGTTGCCTGATCGGTGATGCGAAAACGTGCCAGAAAGTCGGCGCGGAATGCGCCAAAGCGCTCTTCTGCAATGGCGTCCCGTATTTGCCGCATTAGCTCCAGCATAAAATGGACGTTATGAATCGTACCCAGACGTAGTGCGCTGATCTCGCCCGCCTTGTAAAGGTGACGGAGGTAGGCGCGACTGAAGGTGCGGCAGGTGTAGCAGGTGCAATCTGCCTGCACGGGGCGCTGATCTTCGGCGTACTGGGCGTTGCGCATATTCATGCGCCCATCGGGTGTGAGCAGCTGGCCGTTGCGGGCAATGCGCGTGGGGAGCACGCAATCAAAGAAATCGACCCCGCGCGCCACCGCTTCGACGATGTCCTCCGGCGCGCCGACGCCCATCAGATAGCGCGGCTTGTCGGCGGGCAGCGCTGGACAGGTGAAGTCGAGCGTGGCGTACATCGCTTGTTTGGTTTCGCCCACTGCCAACCCGCCGATAGCGTAGCCGGGGAAGTCGAGTTGACGTAGGAACTCGACGCTCTGGAGACGCAAATCCTCAAAAACACCGCCCTGCACGATGCCAAAGAGCGCCTGGTCCGGGCGATGATGTGCAGCTTTGCAGCGTTCCGCCCAGCGATGCGTGCGCGCCAGCGCCTCCTCGTTGTAGGCGCGATCCAGTGGCGGTGGGCACTCGTCGAGCACCATGGCAATATCTGGCCCCAGCGCCTGCTCGATCTCCATCACTTTTTCCGGCGTGAAGTGATGAAGGGAACCGTCGATGTGGCTGCGGAAAAGCACGCCATCTTCTTTGAGCTTGCGGCTTTCGGCCAGACTAAAGACCTGGTAGCCACCCGAATCGGTGAGGATGGGGCGCTCCCAGCCCATGAAGGCGTGCAGCCCACCAAAGCGCTGGATCAATTCGTGGCCAGGACGTAGATAGAGGTGGTAGGTATTCGCCAGGATCAGCTGAGCGCCGGCTTCGTACAAGTCGCGCGGCTCCAGGGTCTTGACATTGGCCTGGGTGCCGACGGGCGCAAACGCGGGCATCTCGATAGCCCCGTGCGGGGTGTGAAAAGTGCTGCGTCGCGCCAGCCCGTCAGTCTGGTGCAACTCAAACCGAAAACTCATGCGGTCAACTCATTTCGACGCTGATGACAGAAGTTGGCAAGACGCGCCCATCACGACCGCGCCTACATCGCACAAATGCTAGCATGCTGCGTGCGCCTGGGCAAACTGCTGTGCATGGGTGCGAACACAGCTCAAGCGTGTTATAATGACGCTGTGTCACCTTTTCCACACACTCCGGCACCCATGTCACGCCCAAAGGAGATCATCATGGAAGCGCTCAAGGGACTCTGCACCATTGTACTGCCCGATGCCAGCCTCAAGGAATTTGCCTTTCAGCATGCGCTTGATCTGAACCCGGATAACTATCCGGTTGAGTTGGAGACCGATACATCGGCTGACCCGCAGTTGATCGCTGCAGCGATGGAGACGCGGCGACGTTGGCCCAATGGTATGACATTGCGCGTGCACTTCCTGGAGGGCGATCCCCTTGTGCAGCAGAAGGTGGCCGCCATCGCCAGCGAGTGGTGTCAGTATGCCAATATCAGGTTCGCCTTCGACGCTGGCCCCGATGCGGAAATCCGCATCGCCTTCAAGCCTAACATGGGATCCTGGTCATACATGGGCACTGACTGTAGCCTGCCGCAGCTGGCCGGACGCCCGACGATGAACCTGGGCTGGCTCACGCCGACAACGCCGGAGATCGAGTATCGGCGCGTCGTGTTGCACGAATTCGGCCACGCGCTGGGGCTGGTGCACGAACATCTCCAGCCCAATGCCGAAATTCCCTGGGACGAGCAGAAGGTGATCGCGTACTACAAGCGCACCAACGGTTGGGACGAAAACTACACGCGCTCCAATGTGCTGGCGAAAGCGCGTGCCGATGCCTTCACCGCCTTCGACCCACACTCGATCATGCTCTACCCGGTGCCAAAGGAATTGACCAGAGGCGGCTTCGAGATTCCATGGAGCAATAGCGAGCTGTCGCCGCTGGATAAAGAGTTCATTGGGAAGATGTACCCGTTTGCGGGATAAGTCCGTTTGCGGGATAAGTCACAGCCGTGGCGCTGAAACCTCTTGTCAGGAGACTTGCTGAAAGCATGTTGCGGTGGTTCCACCGCAACGCATCGCCAGCCCATTGCATTTCTAGGAGTTGCATCGAAATGCCGGATTCTGCCGAACTCATCGCCCTGCGCGGCGTGATCTACGACTTGCGTCGTCAGGCCAGCGCGTTGCAGGCGGCCCTGGCGCAAACCACCGACCCAACGCAACTCGACAGGCTGCTCCACGATGCCGGTGCAGTCGAAACAGCGTTGGCGGAGGCTGAAGCCCAATTGCGGGCTGCCGAAGTCGCCCGCGCCACGTCGCCACAGACTGACGCCAAACGCCCGAATGCTGTCACGCGTAGCATGGCGACTACGAAGCTGGAAGCCGCGATTCAACTGCGCATGACGCACATTCCAACGGCGACCTATCACTTGCTCAATGAACGAGAAAGCCCGCTGGTCGAGATCAAAGTGACGAACGGCGACCTCAAGCAACGCCGGCTGCGCATCACGTCGCGGGTGGAAGGCTACAGCGCCGACGCCATTGACACCATCGAGCTGGACATACGCGGCAAGCCCAACGCCAGCCGCGTTGTGCTGCAACTGCCCACGCTCTTTCCCGAACATATCCGCGCCGTGCGTGAGTTGACGCGCGCCAGCGTGACTGTGCTGGTCGAGGAGATCGGCGGCAAGATCGAGACGCACGAGAGCCTTGCCGTCTGGTTGCTGGCGCGCAATGCCGCACCGTTGGCAGTGCGCGACCCGGCCACCGGTGGGTGGGTCGACCTGAGTCGCTACTTCGGCGCCTTCGTGACGCCCAACCAGCGCAAGATCATGCTGTTTCTGCGCCAGGCCGCTCGCCGCCACCCCGAGGGACGACTGACTGGCTACCAGAGCGACGCGCTGCTGCAGGTGCAGGCTATCTTCGACGCCCTCAAGCTGGACGCCGACATCACCTACGTCAACTCGCTCATTGCCTTCAACCCGGAGGAGAGCGCGCGCGGGCAACGTGTGCGGCTGCCGCGTGAGAGCCTGGAGGAGCACCAAGCCAACTGCATGGATGGCACGCTACTCTTCGCCAGCCTACTCGAAGCCGCCACGCTCAACCCCGCCATCGTGATCATTCCGGGGCATGCCTTCGTCGGTTGGGAGACAGGGCAGAACAGCGGAACATGGGAATACCTGGAAACGACTATGATCGGCACGAATAGCTTCGAGGAGGCGCGCGCCATCGGCAAGCAAAAAGCGAGTTTTTGGGAGCAGCGCGCCGCCGCCAAACCAGACCTCTTCCGTCGGTGGTCGCTGCGCGAGCTGCGCACGGTGTACGGCGTCACACCGCTGGAATAGTGACGACTCGTCAGGCGTCACTCGCCACGAATGATCATCCTATGTACCGTTTCATCACCGTTCACATTCATCACCGTTCACAACGCTCAGGAGGAAATTATGCCCGACGCACTAGAGACTTTGGCTGGCGGCCCCTCTGCAGCGCTGCCCTTGCCGGTGGCGCCCACCCATACAGGTGGTGAACCGCTCGCTCAGGCTGACGCCGAGTTGTACGACGCGTGGCGCAAGCACATCGAACGCGGCTTCGAGAATAACAACCGCATGTTCGACCGCACGCTCAACGCCTTCATGTACCCTTACTGGGTGACAGTGGGCATGTACATTGTGCTCTTTGTGGTGGGGATCAGCGCCTTTGTCGTGGCAGCGCGGCTCAGTTTCGAGAGCGGCAAGGAATTGTACACACTACTTTTCGGCGGCATCGGCGCCGTGGCCTTCCTGACCTTCTTCTTGACGCGTCCACTCCAGGCGCTAGAGGAGAATCTTCAGTTCATCACCTGGCTAGGGATTATCTACAACACGTACTGGACGCGCCTGGCGTATATGACCGACCAGGCAACTGTGCAGCGCGATTTGGAGGCCGCCACCGGCGAAACGATCACCAGGATCAAGGATTTGCTCACCACCCACGCCGAACGCAGCGGCAAGCGACCAGGGCTGCGCTGACGCGTGATGGAGAGCGGACGACGTATGGCGGCTGGCGCGTCATGCGTCGCCGATCATTTCCACGATCACACCAAGTTGCCGGAGTTGTCGCGCGATGTCGTCAGCGCTGGGGGAGGGCGCCAGCAGCACGCGGCCGGCGGCGGCGGCGGCGGTTAGATCGGCGCCAATCTGAGGCTGCTGCGTAGCGGCCACGCGGAGCAAGGCCAGGCACTGGTCGAGTGAAGTTGGCAGTGCAGACACATAGAGATAGGGAGAGGCAGCCGTGGCTGCTGCAGGCGCAGTGGGCAGCAACGCCTCCACGCGATTGGCGCCCACTGGCGTCTGGACGCGGTGAAAACCGACGCTCACCGCCTCCAACCCCGTCAATTCCACCGTTGCCCACACGCCCAGGCCATCCGGTTCGACTCGATAGACGCCGGGCCCGAGTGGCTTGAATTCCACGACATAGACGCCTTGTTCGGCCCGGCTGCGCGTGGAGAGCGTAAATTCTTGCTCTTCCCCCTGGTAGACGCGCACAGGATGATTGGGCAGCCCCTCAATCTCGACATGGATGGCACTGAAACCCGGCATCGGGCCAGCCTGGGTCACGGTAGCCTCCCAGACGCTGATCAGCGGCGCAAAGGTGATCTGCAAGCCGCCAGCCTCAGACAGCTCCAGGTTGCTTTGTGCGAAGCCCCCTTCGACAAAGAGCGAGTAGACGCCTGCCGCCAGTTCAGTAAAGCGCACCTGCCCCGCCTCATCCACAATCTCGCGACGCTCGTTGCCCACCGCATCGACCAGACGCGCCATGCGCCCGGCGCCCTCCGGGATCATGGCAACGATCACGCCTGCACCATGTTCGCTGGTTGACGCCGCAGGGTAACGCACCGCTTCCGGCAACGCCAGATCGACAGTCACGCGATTGCGCCCGTCCAGTGCAATGTCGGCAACGCTGGCGACAGCTTCGAAGCCGACGACCTGCACGGTGTACAATCCGGCTGCCAACGCCTCAAACGCGTAGTTGCCGCTCTTGGAAACGAATTGCTCCTGGCGTCCGGCGCGGTCATCAAGCAGCGCCACGCGCAGCGGCTGACCAGCGCGCACACCATGCACTGTGCCTGCAATCGCCGAATCCGCCATTGGCGCAGCAGGTGTTTCCGGCGCACCGTAGACGAATTCCACCAATGGAATCACACGCTTATCGATGTGGACGCGCGCCTCCAATTGAGTGGTGCGGCCATCAGGTTCGGGAGCGCCATCGACGGTGACAATGTAGTGGCCTTCATCCAACCCGTCGATCTGACAGGCGGCGGCGCCATATTCCGGTGTGGCGCCGGTCTCCACGACCTCGCTGGCGCCCTCAGCGCCATGCACCTGCACCTTCAGCCCTTTGTATCCCGGTGTAGAAACGACGACTGCACCGATGCCCGGCGTCGCCGCCGCCACGCCCACCGTGTAGCCCCAACCAGCCTGCACCAGATCGACATTCACTTTGCTGCGCCCGTCCAGGCGTAGATGCTCGATGTGAGTGCCGCTGGGATGCACGCGCAGGCTGTACTCACCGGGTGGTAGATCAACGAAACGGTAGCTGCCATCGTCGCGCGCCAGCGTCACCCATTCCTCGCCGCTGCTGCTGTGCACGAGCATGACCACGGCGCCGGCGCCGCCAGCGACGACGCCCTCCACGACGCTACGCCCGACCATCTCCACCGGCGTCGGCAGCGTCAGACGGACAACGACCTCGCGCTGGTCGCGCTGGAGCGTCACGCGCTCGCTAAAATTAGCTTCAGGCAGACGCAGGACATAGTCCCCATCGGCGAGATCGACGAATTCGAAGACACCGGTGTTGTCAAGGGTCTGCCGCGCCACTTCCACGCCATCACGCGCCAGGATCAGCGTGCGCTGGGCGCCCAGATTTGCGACGCTGCCGCGCAGCGTGATGCGCGGCGGCGGCTCGACGCCACGCCGCGGGGTCTTCGGTTCGGCCTGCAATGCGCGCGTCACCGGCAGGGCGCCGCCGGGCCACCGGTCGCTATACCAGGCGTGACCTTCCCACCAGGAGCTGGTGCTGCCCAGACGCTCGTTTGCCAGCAACCAGAAGGCGGTGCAGAAATAGTAGTCCGGCGCGTGCTTGAAACGTTGACTGGTGCCCATCATGATGCGGCAGGCTTCCAACGTCTGCGCCATGTGCAGATCGGGTGTGGTGGCAGGATAACGCGGGTCGGTGTCCTCACCAACGATATAGCCACACTCGGTGGAAAGAATGGGGATGCTGCGGCCGAGGTGTTTGCGGTTGAGCGCGTCGAAGTGTTCGTAGGCCAGCCAGCAGGCATGATCGTCAGCGATGGTGGCGCCGGGGTTGCGTCGGTCGTAGCGTAGACGGTTGACTTCCGCCAGGGAGCGCCCACGCCAGGCGTCGGCCTGCCAGTTCTCATTGGCAACTGCGCGGTAGAAACGCTCTGTGAAGCCGCCACCCTCCTGGTTGCCAATGTCGTAGGGGTAGTCCAGCGGGCGATTCTGCGAATAATTATGGATCGCCTGCCAGACTGGACCGTCGAAGAGGTCGCGCCGACCGGCAGCGACGATACGCCCCACCAGGTCCCAGCGGCTGCCATTCGCCACAGCCGGGATGGCCGGCATGCCCCCGCGCTCCAGGATCACCTCTAGCGCGGCGATGGTGTTCTCGACCGTCAATTCCAGCCCGTTGACCGGCACACGCCCGCCCTTCCACTCAGCGTCTACGTCCGGCTCGTTGTTGAACTCAAAATAGCGCACGCCTGCGCGGATCAGCGCATCGAGATGCACTAGCTCCTTGACGCCCAGCCGGCCGGGATTGGGGGCTGGACGATAGAGCCGCACGATCGGCATGAGACCCTCGGCCAGCAGCAACTCGCAGAAGTCGAGCGCGCCGTCGTGGTTGAAGATTTTGACCCACTTGACGCCCATCGCCTTTAGCTCAGGCAGCCAGAACTCGCGAATCTTGGCCATGCCCACAGCGGCGGCATAGCCTACCGTCCAATGCACGCCGATGCCTGTATCATTTGCCGGTCGCGGATAATCGTTGAGTTCCATCAGGGACTATCAATTTGCGCTGGAAGGAAGATGATTCATGCCAACAAAATTCTCAAATGATTATAGCGCACTGTCGGGCGGCAAGGGAAACCTGGCGCAACCCGGTAAAGGTTTGCCGCCTGGCACAAGATCGGGTATTGTAGCAGTTCGTCGTCGGGCACAATGATCTTGCTTTTCGGGTCGGGGCAGCAGGCGGGATGAACTTTTCGGAAGCAGCAGTGCTTGAGCAATTGCGTCAGCGGAGTCAACGCGGCCTGCCGGCGCACATGCAATTGAAGCCGGTGCGCGCAGCGCCGGGCGCGCTCACGCTACAGTTGGAGATTCAACCCTTTCATCTCGCGCCCAACGGCTATTTGCACGCGGCGACAATCGTGGCGCTGGCGGACACGGCGTGCGGCTTTGGCTGCATCGTCAATTTACCGCCTGGCGCCGTCAACTTTACGACGCTGGAACTGAAGAGCAATTTTCTGCGTACAGCAACGCATGGCGTGATCGAGTGCACTGCGACCTTGCAGCACGGCGGCAAGCGCACCCAGGTCTGGGACGCCACAGTTTATGATGCGGAACGCCGCGCGATGGCGCTCTTCCGCTGTACACAGATGTTGCTGTACGCCTGAGAGGCGCAAGGAATCTTTGGACAGCTTCTAGAAAACGTGTGGAACAAATCCTATGGAACTGGTGCAGAGTATAGTCAACCGTGTCACGGACAATGTGCGACAGGTGATCGTCGGCAAGGATGAGGAAGTGCGTCTGACGCTGCTGGCGATGTTATGTGAAGGTCACCTGTTGATTGAGGATGTGCCGGGCGTCGGCAAGACGATGCTGGCGCGCGCGCTGGCGCTGAGCGTCGGCTGTTCCTTCCGGCGCATCCAGTTCACGCCAGACATGCTGCCTACCGATGTCACCGGCGTCAACATCTACAACCAGAAGACGCAGGAATTCGAGTTTCGCCCCGGCCCGGTCTTTGCGCAGATCGTCTTGACCGATGAGATCAACCGCGCCACGCCCAAGACGCAGTCGGCGCTGCTGGAAGCAATGGAGGAGCGCCAGGTCACAGTCGATGGAAGAACCTATGCAACGCCTTCGCCCTTTCTGGTGCTGGCGACGCAAAACCCGATCGAATACGAAGGCACCTTCCCGCTGCCTGAAGCGCAGGTTGACCGTTTCATGTTGCGCATCCATCTTGGCTATCCGAGCAAACAGAATGAGATCGACGTGCTCAACCGTCAGAGCGACCATCATCCGATCCAGGATGTGCGCCAGGTCATCACCGCCGACGAGCTGGTCGCGGCGCAGCGCGCCATCCGCACTGTCTATGTCGATGACCTGGTCAAGAGCTACATTGTTGACCTGGTGACGACCACGCGCGACCATCCTGACGTCTACCTGGGCGCCAGCCCGCGCGGCAGCCTGGCGCTCTATCACACGGCGCGGGCGTGGGCGGCTATGAATGGCCGTGACTTCGTGCTGCCCGACGACGTCAAACGTCTGGCGGAGCCAACGCTGGCGCATCGCCTGATCATCAATCCGTCGGCGCGCATCAAGAACGTCAGCGCACGCCAGGTGATCGAGGACGCGCTGCAACACACGGCAGTGCCCGGCGCCCGCGCGCGCGTCCGCTAGATATCTTCAATCGCCGCTCTCACGTGGCCAGATTGAAGATTGGAGATTGTCGCCTGATGAACTCCCGCCTGATTTTTTTGTTACTCGGCGTCGTAGCCGCCTGGATCATTGCGCTGAATACGGGGCGCGAGCTGGCGTTCAGCCTGGCCTACTTGCTCACCGGCATTGTCGTCGTCAGCTACTTCTGGGCGTGGAACAGTGTGCGCGGCGTAACGGCGCGGCGGCGTACACGCTCGCGGCGCAGCCAGGTTGGCCAGTATGTCGAAGAGCAGTTCGAGGTCACCAACCACAGTTTCTGGCCCAAACTCTGGCTGGAGATCGATGACTTTTCGACGCTGCCCTGGCACAGCGCCAGCCGCGTGGTCAGCGCCGTGCGGCGCAACGGCACGCAACGCTGGCTGGTCAAGACGCTCTGTATGCAACGCGGACGCTTCCAGCTCGGCCCTGTGACCTTGCGCAGCGGCGATCCGCTCGGCATTTTCCGCCGCGAACGCCCGCTCTCCGGCAATGGGTACATCATCGTCTATCCACCCACCATCGAGATTACTTCCTTTGCGCCTTCCATCTCCGAGCTTGCTGGCGGCGAAGCGCGTCATCGTCGCACTTACCAGGTGACATCAAGCGTGGCGGGCGTGCGCGACTACGTCACCGGCGACGGCTTCAACCGCATCCACTGGCCGACGACCGCACGGCTGAACCGGCTGATGGTCAAGGAATTTGAGCTTGATCCGACTGCGGATGTGTGGATTTATCTCGATCTATGTCGCAGCGCAGCGGCGACCTTACCCTGGTCGCCGCCACAGCCGGAGTCGCCGCTCTTTAGCGCGCGCTATCGCAGCCGTTCGCAGTTGGAATTGCCCCCCTCCACGACCGAGTATGGCGTGACGATTGCAGCCAGCCTGGCGCGTTACTTTATCCTGCGCAATCGCGCTGTCGGCATGAACAGCCGGGGACGCACGCGAGAATTTGTGCAGTCGGATCGTGGTGAGCGGCAGTTGCATAAGTTCTTCGAGGCGTTGGCGGTGGTCGAGGCGGCGGGCGAATTACCCTTTGCCGACCTGGTCGCCACCGACGGCATCCGGCTGAATCGCAACGACACCCTGCTTGCCATCACCGCCGACGCCGATCCGGGCTGGGTGGCGGCGTTGCAGATGCTCCAGCGCCGCGGCGTCAACAGCGTAGCCATCCTGCTCGATGCGACGACCTTTGGTTCACAACGCAACTACGACCGCGTGCAGGCAGGTTTGCTGGCATCGGGCATCCCTCTGTATCGCATCCGCCGCAACGACGATCTGGCGACAGCGTTGGCGACGCCGTTGCAGGTCGAGAGCACCCATTGAGGAACGCCGCCGTGACATCTTCCAGCAAACCCGTAGCGCTTGGCGCCCCCATCCCCACACCGGTGAAATTTGGCCTCATCGACCTGGCGCTGCTGGCGATGACAGCGATCTGGGGCGTCAACGCCGTGATCGTCAAGACGACCTACGTGCAGATTCCGCCACTGGTCTTCATGGCGGCGCGCTTTATGGTGGCTGGCGCGTTGTTGCTCGCCGTGCTCTGGCGCACCGAACACAGCCTGCGCGTGGCGCGCAAAGACTGGTTGCTGCTCATCGCTGCGGGGATGGTCGGCACCGGCTTCTACCAGCCACTCTTTCTAACTGGGCTGGCGTTGACGACCGCCTCGAACACCTCGCTGCTGATCGCAACATCGCCAGCGTTTGTGGCGCTGCTCAACTGGCTGTTGCGCCGTGAATATCTGTCGGTGCGCGGCTGGATCGGGATTGCCCTGACCTTTGGCGGCGTCGTGCTGATTATCGAGGGTGGGCATGGTTTCACCTTTGCGGCGCAATCGATGATGGGGGATTTGCTGATCCTGATCGGTTCGTTCCTGTGGGCTTCCTATGCTGTGTTGGCGGCGCCGTTGATGGTGCGGTACACGCCGCTGCGCGTAACTGCGTTGACGACCTCGATTGGCGCAGCGCCGCTGATTCTGCTTGGGTTGCCGGCGGTGGCTGCACACAACTGGCAGCAGGTCAATGTCTGGGGGTGGAGTGGGCTGCTCTACTCAGCGGTCTTTGCCATCGTGATTGGCTACATCATCTGGAACAATGGCGTCAAGAAGATCGGCGGGGCGCGCACGGCGCTCTACAATAATCTGATCCCGGTCATCGGTGCGATCAGCGCGGCGCTCTTGCTGGGCGAGGCGTTGACGCCGCTCAAGATTGTCGGTGCTGTCGTCATCTTCGCCGGGCTGCACCTGGCGCGCACGGCGCGGGGACGGTGAGAGAGTGGAGATTGGAGATTGGAGATTGGAGAGTGGAGAGTGGAGATTACGAGATTGGCCTGGTCTTCCTCTCTCCTCCTTGCCCCTCCCCTCCTCGCCTAGATTTTCGCCTGCGCCAGCGCCTGCGCCTGAATCTCGAAGAGCTGGCGGATGCCATGCTCGGCGAGCAGGAGCATGGCGTTGAGCGCGCCGCGACTGAAAGGTTCGCCCTCAGCGGTGCCTTGAATCTCCACAAAGCGACCATCAGAAGTCATCACAACGTTCATATCGACGTCGGCTTTTTGATCCATCGAGTAATTGAGATCAAGCACGGCTTTGCCGTTGACAATGCCGACGCTCACGGCGGCCACGGCTTGCGTCAGCACACCCGGCCCTACGGCTTTGCGCTTCTCCAGCCGTTTGATCGCCAATGCCAGCGCCACGTAACCGCCGGTGATCGACGCGGTGCGCGTGCCGCCGTCCGCCTGAATCACGTCGCAGTCCACCACGATCTGGCGGTCACCCAGCTTGGTCAGGTCCACTGCTGCGCGCAGGCTCCGGGCAATCAGGCGCTGAATCTCCTGCGTGCGTCCCTTCGGATACTGAATTTCGCGCTGGTTGCGCTGTTCGGTGGCGCGCGGCAACATGGCGTATTCAGCGGTCACCCAACCTTGCTTCTGGCGTGAGTTCTGCAACCAACGGGGCAACGTCTCCTCGACAGTGGCATTGCAAAGCACACGTGTATTGCCCATGCTGATCAGCACTGAGCCTTCCGGGTAGACGACATAGTCTAACTCCATCTTGACCGGACGCAGCTGATCCAGTTCGCGGGTGGTCGACATGGGAAATCCTTTCTCTGTCATGTCTATGCGGCGCCAGGGTGAGTCGCCCAGGGCGGGCGCCAGGTCGGCTGACCAAATCTGGTCTATGTTGCGGATGCCTGACAGCAGATGCCTGAAACGAAACGACCCTTCCTTGATGGAAGGGTCGCTGTGTGGACCTAAAGGGATTTGAACCCTTGACCTCTACAATGCCATTGTAGCGCTCTCCCAGCTGAGCTATAGGCCCGTGACGACGCTATTGATTATATGATTCCGACGCTTTCTGTCAAAATTCCGGCGTCGATGCCGCACTTTGCAAATTTCGTCGTGTGGACCAGAGGGGACTTGAACCCCTGACCTCTACAGTGCGATTGTAGCGCTCTCCCAACTGAGCTACTGGCCCGGAAGGTCAACAACGTCAGGAGTATAGCAGAGCATAGGGAGATGGTCAAATTTTGCGCGTGTGGAGGGCTGTTTCATGTTGGGGGCGCCTGCCGTGACTCGCTGCCCCCAGCGCAAGCCCCCCAGCGCGAACCTCCCGGCGCACTGCAGCTCACCCCGGTCAAGCGCGGATGCGTCTAACCGGCGTCAGCGCATCGATTGCCGACAGCAACCGGGTGACGTGTGGCTCGTAGGCAGCCAGGAGGTCGGGCAGTGGCCAGATGCGCAGGTTGCTGTCGAGCAGTTGCAGGGCGGCGCGGCTTACGCCCGTCATCAACGTCAGGGCAAACTCCAGATCGTCACGGCTGCGCGCACACACGTGCGCTCGAAAGGCTTGCATCGCCAGTGCGGCTTCGATGGCGAGGTCTGCCATCGCACGCGGCCCATTGCATAGCAAGGCGTAGCCAGCCAGCGGCTCCCCGCGTTCCTCCAGCGCCACAAATTCCAGAATGGCATTGGCATCGGCGTCGGCAAGTTGCAGAAATTCGGCGCGACAGCGCGCCATCGTCGCCTGCATCTGCGCTGCCGCGACATCCTGAGCGGGCGTCGGCTGCGCGCTGCGCGTGGCGTTAGCGGTAGCCTGCGCCAGCGCCGCCGCCAGCGCACCGCTCACGCCGATCGCGCCGCCAGCCTGGCAATGATCGTGCTCGCCGATCCGCGCCGCAGCCGCGCGCACAGATGCCTGAGAAAGCAATTCCTGACTCGACATGACCAGCACTCCCCGCTTCTTTCCAGAGCTGTTGTGTAATAGATAGCACAATCAAACATCGTACATCCGACATCTTCCCGGAAGCTC
>CZCA01002351.1_pt1 | contig 13862 bp, 9 predicted proteins | sample 591981 | NCBI WGS metagenome assembly CZCA01 (sample SAMEA3556810, study PRJEB10932) | anaerobic digester metagenome
GGGGGTGGGCGGGGAGGGGCCGGAGAGGGGCGACGCAGTGTCGCCCCAGTGGGCGCGGGGCGCAACGCTATGGACGCAGGACGCCCGTTTCGAGGCCATCGACGGCGTCCGCTTCGTGCGCAAGGGCTGAAGGGCCGCGTTCCCGGGTCAGCGAGGCGAGGTACTTGGTCGGCGGCTGGCCGAGGGCCTTCCTGAACATGATGATGAAGGCGGTGACCGATTCGTAGCCGAGCGCGGCCGAGACCTGCTGTACCGAGGCGCCCGCGGCCAGCTCGCGCAGGGCGATCAGCAGCTGCAGTTGCTGGCGCCAGCGTCCGAAGCTGAGGCCGGTTTCGCGGCGCATCAGGCGGGCGAGGCTGCGTTCGCTCAGCGCCACGCGGCGCGCCCACTCGGGCAGCGTGCTGCGGTCGGCGGGGTCGCGGATCAGGGCGTCGGCGATGCGGCGGATGCGCGGCTCGCTCGAGGTCGGCAGGTGCAGCCGCTCGACCGGCATGTTCGGCAGTTCGTCGAGCAGCACGCGGGCGATGCGGCCGGTGGCGCTGTCGGGCGCGTAGTCGTGGGGCAGGCCGGCGAGGTGCTGGATCAGCTCGCGCACCAGCGGCGAGATCGCCAGCGTGCAGCAGGTGTCGGGCAGCGCGACCGCGCCGGGCTCGACGAACAGCAGGCAGATGCGGGCGTTGGGCGTGGCCCGGTTGCTGTGCGGCATGCCGCTCGGCACCCACACCGCGCAGTTGGGCGGCACCACCCAGACCGCGCCGGGCACCTCGCACACCACGCCGCCGTGCAGGGCGAGCACGAGCTGGCTCTTGCGGTGCTGGTGCACCGGGGCCTCGCTCTCGTGCTCGGCGACCTCCACCCGCAGCGCGATTGCCGGGCTGGTGCTGCGGTCGGGGTCGAAACTGCGCCAGGACGCGGACATGGAGAGGGGCGGTGACGGGGTTGTGGCCGGATTTGAAGATCGATTGGCAATCTATCCAGATTCCTGCAGGGGGTAAAGCCGTAAGCTCGGGGCTTCGCACAGCTTTCCGATGCTCGATCCATGCGTTCAGGACTTCCCCTCTCCCCGCCCCAAATGCGCGCGCTGCTGTTGCTGGCCGGCATCCTGCTGATCGCCACCAACCTGCGCGCACCGATCACCGGCCTCGCCCCGGTGCTGAGCATGATCCAGGACACGTTCGCGCTCGGCACCGCGCGCGCGGGCCTGCTGACCACGCTCCCGCTGCTGGCTTTTGCGCTGGTGTCGCCGTTTGCGCCCGGGCTGGCGCGCCGCTGGGGGCTGGAGCGCACGCTGTTCGGCGCGCTCGTGCTCATCGCGTGCGGGGTGGCGCTGCGCTCGGCGGGCGCGGCGTGGAGCCTGTTTGCCGGGACGGCGGTGATCGGCGCCGGCATCGCGGTGGGCAACGTGCTGCTGCCGGCGCTGTTGAAGCGCGATTTTCCGGCGCGCATCGCCGCCGTCACCGGGGCCTATGCGCTGACGATGGGCGTCGCCGCCGGGGCGGTGTCGGCCGCGGTGTTCCCGCTCGCCAGCGGCTTCGGCCTGGGCTGGTCGGGCCGCGCTGCTGGCGATGCTCGTCCTGCCGGTGGCCGCGATGGCGCTGTGGTGGCCGCAGCTCGGCCGTCATGCGGCCGCCGCCCAGGCCGGTGCGGCGGGCCCGGCGGGCAGCCCGATCTGGCGTCACGCGCTGGCGTGGCAGGTGACGCTGTTCATGGGCCTCAACTCCTTCGTCTACTACGTGATGATCGGCTGGCTGCCCGCCATCCTCGCCAGCGGCGGCTACTCGGCCGCCGAGGCCGGCTCGCTGCACGGACTCATGCAGCTCGCTTCGGCCGTGCCCGGCCTGCTGCTCGGGCCGCTGCTGCAGCGCCTGAAGGACCAGCAGGGCGTCGCGCTGGCGATGGCGCTGCTGGTGGCCGTCGGCCTGTTCGGGCTGCAGTGGCTGCCGGGGCTGGCGAGCCTGTGGGTGGCGTGCTTCGGCTTTGGCTCGGGCGCGTGCATCATCCTCGCGCTGATGTTCATGGGCCTGCGCACGGCGAGCCCGCGCCAGGCCGCGGCGCTGTCGGGCATGGCGCAGTGCGTCGGCTACCTGCTGGCCGCCGCGGGTCCGCCGCTGGTCGGCGCGCTGCGCGATCGCGCCGAGGGCTGGAGCCTGCCGCTGACGCTCTGTCTGGCGCTGGCCCTGGCGATTGCGGTGCTCGGCATGCTCGCCGGCCGCAACCGGCGGATCGACGACGCGGGCGCGGGTCAAGGCGTACGCCAGCCGGGCTAGCGCAGTCGCGTCACGGTGCCGCCCGGCTTGCCGCTGGCCGGCCCGACGTCTAGGCTGCAGAAACACGCTGGAGACCGCCGCCATGCACCGAAGCCTTCTGCCGCTCGTCCTCGGCCTCTGTGTGTCCTCGGCCGCATGGCCGCAGGCACGCCCGCCCATTCCGAGCGTGGTGCTCGATCACATGAACGAACTCGAGCGGCGTTGCGTCGCCGCGGGCGGTCGCGCGGGCCAGGGGCGCTTCGTGGTCGCGCAGGATTTCACCGGCGATGGCCGGCTCGACTACCTGCTGTCGGAAGGCGATTACGACTGTGTGGGCCGGCCGGGACTGTTCCGCAACGGCGGCGTGGCGCGGGTGGATCTGTTCGTGGTGGACGCGCGCAATGCGGCGCGGCGGGTCTATTCCGACCAGCTCATCGCCTACCGCGTACTCGCCGGCACGCCGGCCAAGGTGCAGATCGCCCGCCAGGGCGCCGCGTGCGGGCCGGGCAGCACTGCCCGTACCCAGTGCGCGGCGCAGCTTGCCTGGAACGGCCACGGCTTTGGCGAGGCGGTCGCGGTGAGCGATGCGCGCACGCCCGCGCAGGCGACCGCTGCCGCGCCGGGCGGGGCGCCGAGGGCGGCGGATGCGGCGCGGCTGGCAGACTCAGGCGCTGCGGTCGCATCGGGTGCGGCGCCCGCGGCGCTGGCTGTGGCGCCCGATGCGCGTCCGCGTTACCTGGTCGATTGCCGCCAGGCCTACGTGTCGCGCAGCGCCGACGCGGCGCGCTGGGCCGACGAGCAGTGCGTGGCCGACTGGAACAAGATCACCGCGAGCGCTGCGGCCACCGATGCCTTGCTGGCGGCGTTGCCGGCGGCGCCGGGCGAGGTGCTGCCCCTGGCCAGCCTGCGCCAGCGCCTTTCCGCCGTGCGCTGGGCGGCGAAGCCCGGCTCGCGCGAACTGTCGGCGAGCGGCCGCCTGGGCGAGTTCGAGGTGTCGGTCACCGGCTCGCCGGCGGCGAAGACGCTCGGCGTCAACTGGGGCGAGGTCGGCGCCGAGCCACCCTACGACATCGTCGGCGCGATGCGAGCGCGCGGGGTCACGCTGACCGAGATCGCCTGCGAGGAGTTCGGCAGCGGCGAGTGGCAGCGCGTGTTCGCGGGCAGCGCCCCGGGGAGGGCGCCGTTCCGGCTCGAGATTGGCCAGCGCATCGCGCCGACGGCAAACGCCAATTCCTACTACAGCGCGACCATCGATCTGTCCGGGCGGGCGCCCACCGTGGCAGTCAGGCAGGTGTGCACGAATCCGAGCAACCTGATTTTTTGAGTCTGGATCTGGCCGGGCCCCGGTGGGGCGGTGCGACCGGGGCCGCGCCGCCGTGTGCGGTCGCGCGTTCAGCGCGCAGCGTTGCCGACCAGTTTCTCGCGATCGATGCGGAACAGCGTGGTGGTGCCGCTGACCTCATTGGCCACGACGAGCAGCGGCACGCCGGCGATCGGGCTGTCCTCCGCCTCGATCACCCGAATGCCTTCCGGCCCCAGGTCGAGCGCGGCGGGGGTGCCCGGTGCGGCGGTGAAGTCGCGATAGTTGAAGTACTGAACGAAGCCGGGGGCGTAGGGGTTGGTGATGTCGTAGATCATCACGCCGCCGACGCGCTCCAGGCCGACGAAGGCGTAGGTGCGGCCAAACAGTTTGGCTACCGCCAGCGCCTCGGGCTCGGGGCCCTTGTCGTCGCTGCGCGCGTCGGCGGCATTGGCGGTGTGGTTGGCGTTGAAGTGCGCCGGGTTGACCTGGGCGATGTGACGCTCGAACTCGGCGCCGCTGTCGAAGACCGGCTTCATGTCCGCCGTCCAGATCGAGAACGAGCGCGCGCCGAAGGCGTGGATGTTCTCGTAGCAGCTCCCGTCCGCGCGCAGGCCCGTGGCGGTGGTGACGTTGAGGCGGCCCATGTTGGCGTTGTCGCGCAGCTGCTCGAGACTCGTGATGCCGAATGGATTGTCTGCGAGGAAGGTCTGCAGGCGGGGCGAGTCGGCGCACGGCGGCACGTTGCCGGACAGCGCGCGGAAGCGTGACTCCTCGCTGTAGCCGTCCCAGTCGCGCGAATCACCTTCATTGGCGGTGACCACGAAGCTGCGGCCGCGGTACTCGTAGCTGGCGATGGCGTCGGGCTGGTACATGCCCAGGACCGGCCAGTTGCCGATGCGGATGCCGTCGCGGTCGCTGACGTCGAGCTCGTTGCCCGGCAGCATGTGGTCCTTGAAACCGAGTGGTTTGATCGCGCTGAATTCACCGGCTGCGATGTCGAGGATGGCAATGGCGTTGGCCTCCTGCAGTGCCACCCAGGCGGTGCGCCCGTCCTTGGCCACCGTGATGTATTCGGGCTCCAGGTTCTGCGCCACCGTGCCCTGCGGGCCGAACACGCGGATCGCGGGGTCCAGCGCCACGTCATTGAAGCGGGTGAAGCGGGCGGTGCGCACATGCTGCGGACCGAGCAGCAGGATGTCGGCCGGCAGATCGATGATGCTGACCGAGCCTTCAGGGTCGATCGCGTAGTCCTCGGCGGGCTCGCCCTCGTTGGCGACCAGGACGCGTTTGCCGTCCGGGGTGAAGGTGAGCATGTCGGGCAGGGCGCCGACCTCGACGTCGGTCAGCGTGCGGCCCTCTGCATTGAGAAAGACGACGCGGCCCGGGGCGGTCTTGACCGGGTTCTCGACCGCTGCGGCGATCAACCCGCGGTGGGCCGCGACGCTATTGACCGTGCCGCCGAGGGCGACGTTGAACAGAAAGGTCGGCGCGGCGGGATTGCGGACGTCGAGCACGTCGATCATGCCGCTTGAGGCATTGACCACGAACAGGCGCTGCGTGGCCGCATCGTGGGCGACGATCTCGGCGGCCGACTCCTCGAAAAGGCCGGTCTGGTAGCTGCCGAGCGGCGAGATCGACACCTGGTGGGGCGAGGCGGCCGGGCCGGCGTGAGCGTGGGCGCTGAGGGCAAGGGCGCCAGCGCAAAGGAGGCGGGACAGGGTGGTCAGCTTCATGGTCTTCCTCGGAGCGTGTGTGGGGTGCAAACCGGCGGAGGGTGCCCGGGAAAGGTTTCGGCAGCATGACGGCAAGCGCTGTCGCCTTCGTCCGCACCTGCAGCGCCGGACTAGAATGCGCGCTCCAACCCTGTCGATCTGCCAGAGGCTTGTCGGCAGTAAAAGAAACCGTCGGTAGCGAGGAGACGAGACGATGGGCATTCACTGGACGACCGCGCCGGCGCGCGTGAGCCACTGGATCGACAACGAGATCCACCAGGGCGGCGGCGAAGGCAGCAGCCCGGTGTTCGATCCCGCGCTCGGCCGGGTGGCGCGCGCGGTGGACCTGGCGACGCAGGTCGAGGTCGATGCGGCGGTGGCGTCCGCCGTGCGGGCGCAGGCGAGCTGGGCCGAGCATGCGCCGCAGCGCCGGGCGCGCGTGCTGTTCAGGATGAAGGCGCTGGTCGAGCAGTACGCCGACGACCTCGCGCGCCTGATCACCCGCGAGCACGGCAAGACTTTTCCCGACGCCCAGGGCGAGGTGCAGCGCGGGCTCGAGGTGATCGAGTTCGCCTGCGGCATCCCGCAGCTGCTCAAGGGCCAGCACTCGGCCGACGTCGGCGGCGGTATCGCGAACTGGAGCCAGCGCATGCCGATCGGCGTGGCGGCCGGCATCACGCCGTTCAATTTTCCGTTCATGGTGCCGATGTGGATGGCGCCGGTGGCGATCGCCTGCGGCAATGCCTTCGTCCTCAAGCCATCGGAGCGCGATCCCTCGCCCTCGCTGCTGACCGCCGAGCTGTTCCGCGAGGCCGGGCTGCCGGCGGGGGTGTTCAACGTGGTGCAGGGCGACCGGGTGGCGGTGGATGCGCTGCTCGCCCATCCGGACGTCGCCGCGGTGAGCTTCGTCGGCTCGACGCCGATCGCACGCCACATCCACGAGACCGCGGCGCGCCACGGCAAGCGCGTGCAGGCGCTGGGCGGCGCCAAGAACCACATGGTGGTGATGCCCGACGCCGACCTCGACCAGGCCGCCGACGGCCTGATCGGCGCCGCTTTTGGTTCGGCCGGCGAGCGCTGCATGGCTATCTCGGTGGCAGTCGCGGTGGGTTCGATCGCCGACGCGCTGGTGGCGCGGGTCAGGGCGCGGGCGCAGGCGCTGCGCGTCGACGACGGCGAGGCGCCGGGCGCCGACATGGGCCCGGTGGTCACCGCCGAGGCCAAGGCGCGCATCGAGGCCTACATCGCCGCCGGGGTGGAGGCGGGCGCCGAGCTGGTGCTCGACGGCCGCGGCCTGACGGTGCCGGGGCGCGAGCACGGCTTCTTCGTCGGCCCCACGCTGTTCGACCATGTGCGCCCCGGGATGCGGATCTACGACGAGGAGATCTTCGGGCCGGTGCTGTGCGTGGTGCGCGTGCCCACCTTCGCCGACGCGGTGGCGCTGGTCAACGCCCACGCCTTCGGCAACGGTGTCGCCTGCTACACCCGCGACGGACGCACCGCGCAGGCCTTCGCCAACCGCATCCAGGTCGGCATGGTGGGCATCAACGTGCCGATCCCGGTGCCGATGGCCTGGCACTCCTTCGGCGGCTGGAAGCAGAGCCTGTTCGGCGACCACCACGCCTATGGCGAGGAGGGCGTGCGCTTCTACACCCGCTACAAGAGCATCATGCAGCGCTGGCCCGACAGCGGCTCGAAGGGGCCGGAGTTCGTGATGCCGGTGAATTGACGGGGCCACACGCGGCCCTGCCATCGCGCCGCGCGCCGGTTGCGCGTCCGCGCCGTTCGCCCGACGCCATGGATTTCCGCTATGACGCGGCCGAGGCGCTTGGCCGATAGGCGCTCGGGGCCACCCCCGTCCACCCCCTGAATGCGCGTGCGAAGCTCTTCTCGCTGTCGAAGCCGACTGCGGCGGCGATCTGCTTCACCGGTTTCCGGGTCTGCAGCAGCAGCCGGGTCGCGTGTTCGCGCCGCGCCTCGTTCTTGAGTTGCTGCAGCGATACGCCCTCTTCCTTGAGCTGCCGGTGCAGGGTGCGCACCGAGGTGTTGAGCTGGGCGGCGACGTCCTCGGCGGTGTGGGCGGCGGCGGGGTGGGCGGCGAGCAGCTGGGCGACGCTGTGCACCAGCAGGCGGTCGCGGCGGTACTGCAGCACGGTGAGCGGCAATGCGCGCTGCAGCATGGTCTGCAGGGCCCTCTCGTCGCGGCGCACCGGCAGCGCGAGGTAGCGCGCGTCGAAGCTGATGCTGGCGGATTCGGCGGAGAAGCGCGCTGGCCCGGCGAACAGGTAGGCGTAGGCGTCGGCGTGGGTCGGGGCCGGGAACGGGAAGGCGGCCTCGGTGAGCGCGATGCGCGAATCCACCAGCCAGCAGGCGTAGCCGAGCAGATAGCGCAGCGTGCTGACGAGGCAGAACTCGCGCAGCTCGCCGAGCGCGGCGTGCTCGGTGACGCGGATCGTGGCCACGCCCGGGGTGTGTGCGCGCGGCATGATCAGCTCGAACACGATGTCCTCGGTCAGCAGGCGGTGGTGGCGGCACCAGCGCTTGAGCGCCACCTCGAGCGTCGGCGAGGTGATCGAGGCGCGGCACAGCATGCCGTAGCTGCCCCAGGGCAGCCGCCGCGAGAACCAGCCGAGCGCCTCGTCATCGAGTTCCTGCATCGCCACGCCGGAGAGCAGCTCCATCTGTGCCGCGGTGACGCGCGCGCCCGGGTCGTCCAGCAGTGCGGGCGGAATCTGCGCCTGGGCGAGCGCGCTGGCCGGATCCATGCCCCGCAGGCGGTATCCGGTGACGATTGCGCGGATGAACGCGATCGGTGTGGCGGCGCGGCCACGGGTGAGTTCGGCGGGCGAGGGGGCGAGGATCTTCATGTGCCGGAATCCTAGTCACCGTGGCACGAATTGCAACCTCGATGGCACTCGCCGGGCGGACCGCCCGGTTAATCTCGCTCCATTCGTCGCCCCCCTCGCGGGCGTGGGCCGTCCATAATGGTTCAGAACATGGATGTGACGCGCACTGCCCGCTGCGCCAGGACAACCTCGAGAAGGAGACACCCCATGAACGTGCCCAGCCTGAACTTCAACCTCGGCGAGACCATCGACGCCCTGCGCGACACGCTGCAGGCCTTCTGCGCGGCGGAGATCGCCCCGCGCGCGGCGGAGATCGACCGCGTCAACGAGTTCCCCGCCGACCTGTGGAAGAAGCTCGGCGACCTCGGCGTGCACGGCATGACGGTGAGCGAGGAGTACGGCGGCACCGACATGGGCTACCTCGCCCACATCGTGGCGATGGAAGAGATCTCGCGCGCTTCGGCCTCGGTGGGCCTGTCCTATGGCGCGCACTCCAACCTGTGCATCAACCAGATCCGCCGCAACGGCACCGAGGCGCAGAAGCAGAAGTACCTGCCCAAGCTGATCTCGGGCGATCACATCGGCGCGCTGGCGATGTCCGAGCCCAACGCCGGTTCCGACGTGGTGTCGATGAAGCTGCGCGCCGACCGCAAGGGTGATCGCTTCATCCTCAACGGTGCCAAGATGTGGATCACCAACGGTGGCGACGCCGACACCCTGGTCGTCTACGCGAAGACCGACATCAATGCCGGCCCCAAGGGCATCACCGCCTTCATCATCGAGAAGGGCATGAAGGGCTTCTCCTGCGGTACCCACCTCGACAAGCTCGGCATGCGTGGCTCCAACACCTTCCCGCTGTTCTTCGACGACGTCGAGGTGCCGCTGGAGAACGTGCTCGGCGGCGAGGCCAACATCGGCCGCGGCGTGCAGGTGCTGATGTCCGGCCTGGACTACGAGCGTGCGGTGCTGTCGGGCGGTCCGCTCGGCATCATGGCGGCGTGCATGGACGCGGTCGTGCCCTACCTGCACGAGAGGAAGCAGTTCGACACCCCGATCGGCGAGTTCCAGCTCATGCAGGGCAAGATCGCCGACATGTACTCCACCTGGAGCGCCTGCCGCGCCTATGCCTACGCCGTGGGTCAGGCCTGCGACCGCATCGACCACGCGCGCACGCTGCGCAAGGACGCCGCTGGCGTGATCCTGTACACCGCCGAGAAGGCGACCTGGATGGCGGGCGAGGCGATCCAGGCGCTGGGTGGCGTGGGCTACACCAACGAGTATTCGGTCGGCCGCCTGTGGCGCGACGCCAAGCTGTACGAGATCGGCGCCGGCACCAGCGAGATCCGCCGCATGCTGATCGGCCGCGAGCTGTTCTCAGAGACGCGCTGAGTCGTATCGTCCCCCGGACGGCGGCGAGCCTGGTCCGGGGGAACTACAGACGCTCGGTGGCGTCTGGGGTGGGCTGGCATCAAATTTGCTGTGATATTCTCGGCGAACGATCGTCATGCTTGGCGCGTGCATCCGCGGCATTGCCCCCGCGAATGCGCACGCACCGCCTACCACCTGATTCGCGCCGATGCTGCTCGCCGCCCTCGTCTTCATTCCCTTCGTCGGCAGTCTGCTTGCCGCCCTGATGCCGCAGGATGCGCGCAACCGCGAATCCTGGCTGGCGATCGGGGTGACGGTGTGCGGGCTGGTGATCGCCGGCCTGCTGTTTCCGCAGATCGCCGCCGGTGAGGTGGTGCGCGAGGAGTTCGCCTGGCTGCCCGCCAAGGGGCTCTCGTTCGTGCTGCGGGTCGATGGCCTGGCCTGGGTCTTCGCCATGCTGGTGCTGGCGATCGGCCTGCTGGTGGTGCTGTATGCGCGCTACTACATGTCGCCCGAAGATCCGGTGCCGCGCTTCTTCGCCTTCCTGCTCGCCTTCATGGGTTCGATGCTGGGCGTGGTGCTGTCGGGCAATCTGGTGCAGCTGGTGGTGTTCTGGGAGCTCACCAGCCTCACCTCCTTCCTGCTCATCGGCTACTGGCACCACCGCGCCGACGCGCGCCGCGGCGCGCGCATGGCGTTCACGGTGACCGCCACCGGCGGCCTGTGCCTGATGGCCGGGGTGCTGGTGCTCGGCCACATCGTCGGCAGCTACGATCTCGACGCGGTGCTCGCTGCCGGTGACCTGATCCGCGGGCACGACCTCTACCTGCCCGCGCTGGTGCTGATTGCGCTCGGTGCGCTCACCAAGAGCGCGCAGTTCCCGTTCCACTTCTGGTTGCCGCATGCGATGGCGGCGCCCACGCCGGTGTCGTCCTACCTGCACTCGGCGACCATGGTGAAGGCGGGGGTGTTCCTGCTCGTGCGCCTGTGGCCGGCGCTCGCCGGCACGCCGGAATGGACGTGGATCATCGGCGGCGCCGGGGTGTGCACGCTGCTGCTCGGCGCCTTCATCGCCATCTTCCAGCACGACCTCAAGGGCCTCCTGGCCTACTCGACGATCAGCCACCTCGGCCTCATCACCGTGCTGATCGGCATCGGCACGCCGCTGGCGATCGTCGCGGCGATCTTCCACATCCTCAACCACGCCACCTTCAAGGCCTCGCTGTTCATGGCCGCGGGGATCATCGACCATGAGAGCGGCACGCGGGATCTGCGCGTGCTGCGCGGGCTGCGCCACAAGCTGCCGATCACCGCCACGCTGGCCATCGTCGCAAGCGCGGCGATGGCGGGGGTGCCGCTGCTGAATGGCTTCCTGTCCAAGGAAATGTTCTTCGCCGAGACGCTGCACGTGGGCGGCGAGCGCAACTGGTGGATGTCCTACGCCGCGGTGGCGATGGGCATGTTCAGCGTGGCGTACTCGCTGCGCTTCATCTCGGTGTTCTTCGGCGCGCCGGCGCAGGATCTGCCGCGCGACGCGCACGAGCCGCCGCGCTGGATGCGTTTTCCGGTCGAGCTGCTGGTGCTGGCCTGCCTGGTGGTCGGCATCGCGCCCGGGGTGAGCATCGAGCCGCTGCTGCATCTCGCGGTGGTCGCCACCCTGGGCGATGCGGCGCCGGCCTACGACCTGGCGGTGTGGCATGGCTTCAACCTGCCGCTGCTGATGAGCGTGCTCGCGCTCATCGGCGGCGTGCTGCTGTATGTCGTGCTGCGGCGGCACTTCGACCTGCAGCAGCGCGCTCAGGTGCCGCTGATCCATCGCTTCAACGGCGCGCAGGCCTACGAGACCACCATGCTGCAGCTCACTCGCGGCGCGGAGTGGCTGCTGCGCCACGTCGGCACGCGGCGGCTGCAGCCCCAGTTGATGGTGATGATGGTGGCGCTGCTGGCGCTGCCGCTGCTGCTCGCGGGTACGCCACCGGCGTGGACCGTCATTCCGGCGCAGGACTTCGATCCGCTGTTCGCCGGCATGTGGGCGATCGGCGCCGGCTGCGCGCTGGCCGGGGCGTGGATGGCCAAATACCATCGCCTGGCGGCGCTCGCGCTCATCGGCGGCACCGGCATCGTCACCGCGGCGACCTTCCTGTGGCTGTCGGCGCCCGATCTCGCGCTTACCCAGCTGATGGTGGAGACGGTGACCACGGTGCTGATCCTGCTCGGCCTGCGCTGGCTTCCGCCGCGGATCGAGTCGATCACCGGTGCGGCCCAGCCGCTGTGGCGGGTGTGGACGCGGCGCACGCGCGACTTCGCGCTCGCGCTGGGCGGCGGACTCGCGCTGGCGGCGATGACCTATGCGGTGCTGGTGCATCCGGCCTCGGACACCATCGCCGACTTCTTCCTGCTCAACGCGCTGAGCGGCGGCGGGGGCAGCAACGTGGTGAACGTGCTGCTGGTGGACTTCCGCAACTTCGACACCCTGGGCGAGATCACCGTGCTCGCCATCGTCGCGCTCACCGTGTATGCGCTGCTGCGCCGCTTCCGCCCGGCGCCCGAGAGCGCGGGCATCCCGCCGCAGCAGCGCTTCGAGGCCGACCCGGCGAGCCGGCAGAACCCGGCCGAGCAGGCCAACAGCGGCTACCTGCTGGTGCCGGGCATCTACCTGCGCCTGTTGCTGCCCTTCATGGGCGTGATCGCGGTGTATTTCTTCATGCGTGGCCACAACCTGCCAGGCGGCGGCTTCGTCGCCGGGCTGATCTTCGCGGTCGCGATCCTGGTGCAGTACATGCTCGCGGGCACGACCTGGGTGGAAAGCCATCTCCACCTGCGTCCGCACCGCTGGCTGGGCTTCGGCTTGCTGCTGGCATGCGCCACCGGCCTGGGCGCCTGGTGGTTCGGCCACCCCTTCCTCACCACCCACACCGCGCATGTCGACTGGCCGCTGGTGGGCGAGCTGCATCTGCCGAGCGCCTTCGTGTTCGATCTCGGCGTGTTTGCGGTGGTGGTCGGCACCACGATGCTGATGCTGGTGGCGCTCGCCCACCAGTCGCTGCGCGCGCATCGCCAGCCGGGCGAGGGGGCGGACGCGGAGGGGGGCGCCGATGCGCCAGCGGCCATGGACGGGAGGGCGCTCTGATGGAACTCACCCTGGCGATTGCCGTCGGCGTGGTGTTTGGCGCGGGGATCTGGCTCGTGCTGCGTCCGCGTACCTTCCAGCTCATCACCGGGCTGCTGCTGATGTCGTACGCGGTGAATCTGTTCATCTTCGCGATGGGCCGGCTTTGGGTGGACAAGCCGCCGATCACGCCCACGCCCGCCGTCGATCCGGCGCAGTTCGCCGACCCGCTGCCGCAGGGGCTGGTGCTGACCGCGATCGTGATCGGCTTCGCCACCACTGCGCTCTACCTGGTGATCATGATCGGCGCGCGCGGGCTGTCGGGCAGCGACCACGTCGATGGCGAGGAGCCGCGCGAATGACGTCCATGCCCTGGCTCAACCACCTGATCATCGTGCCCGTGCTGCTGCCGCTGGTGGTGGGCGCGCTGCTGATCCCGATCAACCAGAAGCGCCACGAGCTCAAGTTCGCCCTCGGCCTGGCGAGCGGCGTGCTGCTGTGGCTGGTCGCGCTTGCGCTGCTGGTACTGGCCGACGGCGAACACTGGGCGGGCGGCATCGGCGTGTACCTGGCCGCCAACTGGGCGGCGCCCTTCGGCATCGCGCTCGTCGCCGACCGCCTCTCCGCGCTGATGCTGGTGCTGACCGCGACCATCGCACTCGCCGTGCTGGTGTTCTCGGCGCGGCGCTGGGACCGCGTCGGGGTGAGCTTCCACTCGCTGTTCCAGTTCCTGCTGATGGGGCTCAATGGCGCCTTCCTCACCAACGACCTGTTCAACCTGTTCGTGTTCTTCGAGGTCATGCTGGCGGCGTCCTACGGTCTGGTGCTGCACGGCTACAACCTGCGCCGCATCCAGGCCGGCATGCAGTACATCGCGGTGAACCTGGTGGCCTCGCTGCTGTTCCTGATCGGCGTGTCGCTGATCTACGCCGCTTCCGGCACGCTCAACATCGCTGATCTCGGCGCCCGGGTGGCGGCGCTCGGCGCGCAGGACGCCTGGCTGCTGCAGATTGGCGCGGTGGTGCTGGCGCTCGCCTTCCTGACCAAGGGCGCGATGTGGCCGCTCGGCTTCTGGCTGCCCACCACCTACGCCTCGGCCTCGGCGCCAGTGGGGGCGATGCTGGTGCTGATGACCAAGGTCGGTGTGTATGCGGTGCTGCGGGTATGGCTGGCGGTGTTCGGCGAGGGCAGCGGCGCGCTCGAAGGGTTCGGCTTCGCCGCGCTCACCTTCGGCGGCATGGCGACCCTGCTGTTCGGCGCCATCGGCATGCTCGCCAG
>CZCA01000601.1_pt1 | contig 13844 bp, 4 predicted proteins | sample 591981 | NCBI WGS metagenome assembly CZCA01 (sample SAMEA3556810, study PRJEB10932) | anaerobic digester metagenome
TCATTACTAGAGCGTCTTATGCGCTCCGACAGAGCTCCATATGATTAGCCCAGACACAACAATAGGCCGGAAGGGCATCGAGTTTAGACGCTATCTTCTTGCTCCAGTAACTTTTCCTTATCAATTAGCATTACACCCTCGCTAAGAGTTGCAAGAGCGATAGGATTCCTTTTTGACAGCAGCCAGAGTTATGGACAACTCAGATTCCAATGATTGCACATATTCGCTGGCAAGCTGAAGATAGTGATCACGAAGGGCCTGCCTTTTCTTAAGGACAGCAATCATCCGGAAGTCCCCTCCTTATCAGGAGTTACGGTATCTTTTAGCTTCCGGACAAACTCGATAACTCGTTCCGATGCCTTCAGTGCCTCATATGCTGTCTGCTCGTCGTAGAACTCAAACGGACTCCCACTGGGATAAGCATCTGCGTATCGTGGGGGTATATAATGCCGGTCCAGTGCCCTAGCGTCGGCAAAAAGGCTGTCCGCACCTATCAACGCAACCTGTAGTCTGCTCTTCGCAACAGCGTAAAAAAGCGCGCAAGCATGGGATTCTGAGTTTTCTCTTAATTCTGGCAATTCGGAAGGATTTATGCGTCTAATGAAGAATTGGAATAGCGCTTAGTCAAAACGGTGCTGCATCCTTACAACTTATTTTGGAGGTGATACTTGCTATGCCAGTAAATGGCTAGCTCAGGTATGCACTTTGGTGAGTTTCTACAAATATCTGATGAGGGGGGAACAAATGTGTCTAGACTTTCTATTTGGAGGCGTGGCGCGATTATTGGAGCTATCGCAGTTGTGCTAGTAGCTTTAGGTGTAAGCGCAGCGCCGAACCTCCCGTCTGTCTCAAGGGCCCCTATGGACTCAGAGGAGTTCTTGCCTGTCAGTAGAGGATATGGAGAACCGGAATACGTTGACGATGAGATCATCGTAAAGCTTAAACCGATGATTTCAATGCATTACGTAGCAGATATGAAAACAGCTGTTGCAGGACTTCACTTGCTCAATACCCAGCTAGGGGCCGAAATCATTGATTCCATGCGCATTGACCATGAGACTGAACTGTTCCTGGTGCGAGTCCCAGCCCGTATGACTGTGGATGAAGCTGTTGTCACATACAAATCGAGTAAGTTTGTGGAATACGCAGAACCAAATTATCTTTGGTACCCTGAGGCTCCGGTCTTTCCGAATGACCTTCACTTCTGGCGTCTGTGGGGTATGCACAATACGGGACAGGACTTCTATCCGGGCATATTCTGGGAGCAGGGCATTCCCGGAGCTGACATCAGTGCTCCTGAAGCATGGGGCGTACGCACTGATGCATCCTCTGTTCTGGTGGCAGTCATCGACACAGGAATCGATGTCTATCACATGGACCTTATGAACAACATTTGGATCAACGAGGCCGAACTCAACGGAGAGCCCGGCGTTGATGATGATGGCAACGGTTACATCGACGATATCTACGGATGGGACTTTGCCAACGACGATAACACGGTATTCGATAGCCAGGCGGCTGATCGCCACGGGACGCACTGTGCAGGCACAATCGGCGCCGAAGGCAACAACGGTATTGGAGTTGCCGGAGTTGCCTGGAAGGCTAAGATCATGTCATGCAAGTTCATTCACGGCCAATCCGGATCGACCTGGAATGCGATTAAGGCCATCAACTACGCTTCGATGATGGGCGCAAAGATTGCAAGCAACTCCTGGGGCGGCGGTGGATACAGTGAAGCTCTTGAAGAGGCCATCGCAAGATCAGGCATGCTCTTCATCGCGTCTGCGGGAAACGATGCCGCTGACAACGACGTAATGCCGCACTACCCATCCTCTTATGATCTGCCAAACGTAATCTCTGTGGCAGCATCCGATTGGAACGACAACCTGGCTGGCTTCTCCTGCTACGGCCCGGAAAGCGTTGACCTGGCGGCTCCGGGATATTGGATAATTTCTGCCTACGCCAATGCGGGATATATATGGATGGGAGGCACATCGATGGCAACTCCGCACGTAACCGGAGCTGCTGCACTGGTATCCGCCGAGCATCCGGACATACCTCTTTATCCCGGTGCGGAAGGATGGAGCGAGGGCCAGCTTACAATCAAGGACATCCTGCTCTTGTCAGTAGACAGGAACCCTGCGTTTGCAGGCAGGATGACTTCCGGGGGCAGGCTGAACGTGGGCAATGCCATCAAGATGCAATTCCCCATCGTGATCGAGTCCGCAGCAGCGGATGTCACGTTCGGGTCATGTCCGCTGGCGGTCAACTTCTCGGCTCAGGCCGAAAATCCAGCCACGGTGGCCCAATGCTGGTGGTCGTTTGGTGACGGTTCCGACTACGATTACTCCTATAATACGTCTCACACCTACACTGAGGAAGGTGCCTACCTGGCATGGTTCAACGTTCTAAGCCACGCCGGCGTACAGTCGAAATGGCCGGTGCAGGTAGTTGTAGCGAACCCCGGGACCATCGTATACGTTGACGACGACGGAGGGTTCGACTTTGAGGAGTTCTTCCTGGCTGCATGTGATCAAGCCGGGTTCGATTGTGTTGTTGTCGACTCCAGGTATCCGCTTGGCCTTCCTGACGACTTTAGCGATAGGCTGTTGGTGTGGAATACCGCGCTCTCGTGGAGCGACACACTCCTGCCCGACCAGGAGGAATTCCTGGCCGGATTCCTGGATAACGGAGGCAGGCTCGTGATGATATCTCCTGAGTATCTATATGACCTCGGAGAACTGACTCCGCTTGCCGAAGAGTATCTACATGTATCAGACTATGTAGACAACATCCCAATGGGACAGTGGGACGGCATTGACGGCGACCCCATCACCCATGGCATGTCGATTATCGGAAACTACCAATTAGGGCTCGAGGACGCCCTGTGGCCCGATCTCAATGCCAGGCAGATCCTGGAAAGCGAGTTCAATGGCTATCAGCTATGGCCTGCACTTAGATACGCGGATGAGACCTACCGCGTGGTATTTACTACTGTGCCATGGGAAGAGCTCCCCTTGCTCGATGACAGTGAAGAAGATGACGCAGCTAACCCTGATCCCAACAACTCCGCGTACTTCCTTACGAAGACCTACGATTATCTCATGGGCGAAATCAACATTCCACCCACCATCGGCAAGGTTGAGGCAAATACCTACTTTGCAGAAGTAGGCGAAACAATTACGTTTAGTGCTGATGCCCACGATGTAGATGGGGACGAGTTGACTTACACTTGGGAATTTGACAGCATTGAGAATCCTCCGGATGGCCAGACGATCGAGGTGGCATGGGATGAACCCGGTGTATATGAAGTCATTCTTACGGTCACCGACGACGGCGGCGAATGGACAAAGGCATCGATTACAGTGAGCATTCTCAATCCGGGTGCGGTCGTGTTCGTAGACGACGATGATTCAGACGGAGATACCGAAGATTACTTCTTCAATTCCTTTGATGCCATCGGGCAGGACTACCTCTCAGTTATTCCAAAGCTGGTAATAGGGGAAAACGGCGCGAAGACAGGTCTCGAGCGGTTCCGTGTGGTGTGGAACTGCGGCGAGCTTGGAGGACTGAACCAGCTGGAGCAGATGGCAGTGGCAGATCTCCTTGATAAGGGAGGCTCCCTGTTCCTTGCAGGTCAGGAAGTCATGTTCGAGTTGGCGTACAAATCTGCCAACGGTATGGATTTTGCGCGCAACTACCTACATGTGACAGCTGTTGAACATGATGTTGGAACTCAATACGTAGAAGGCGTCGAAAACGACCCTATCACGATGGATGCAAGAATCTATCTTGAATTCCCACCCGGTTTCGATGACTGGACTGACAGTCTGGAAATAGACGAAGAAGCCAAAGCCATCTTCTTCAATGACAAGGGCCGGCCCTGTGCGCTGAGATACACAGGCGATGACCATCGTCTGGTATTCATGGCTGTTGCGTTTGAGGCATTCCCGTTTGAACCGGTGGAGGAGCCTGGATTTGAACACGAAGGCGTGCAAAATGGCGTTCCTTCGTTTGGTGCCGCAGACCTGTTGGCCAACGTACTCGTATGGCTCACAAGGCCAACCGTAGTGGTGACTCAACCCGTAGCAGGGCAAGTTTGTGTTGGAGCCACTACTATCGGCTGGGAGGCCATAGACCCTATGGGAGAAGACCTATCCATAGATATCGAGTACTCAACGGACAGCGGTAACACGTGGGCCACTCTGGTTGTCGGTGAAGAAAATGACGGCGTGTACATATGGGACGTATCGAAACTCAACCACCGCGGCCTGTACGTGATCCGAGTGACAGCATTGAAGCCCGACGGTTTCTCAGGCAGTGGCGTTAGCGACCCGTTCGTAGTGTCAGTGGTAGGGACTAATCAGTTCGTCGCAGGACCTGTTCCGGCGTCCGATGTACTCAACTTCTACATCAACGCATCCGGCGGCGCCACACTCTACGTATATGACATGGCGGGAAGGCTCGTGTTCTCTCAGGAACTCACAGACGGGCAGTTCTTCTACGCATGGCCACTGGTGAACAATGCAGGCAAGCCACTTGCTAACGGGCTGTACCTCTGCTACATGGTAACAGCAGACGGAACCAAGTCCGACATTGTGCGGCTTGTTATCAGCCGCTGATTGAGGAGGTGACATCATGAATAGGAAACTTACGAAACGGTTAGTAATGGTCGTCCTGATGGTGATGGCAGTTGCTCTATTTGCGCAGACGGCGCTTGCCGCGCCTGCCGAGAATCCAGTTGGAACAGCAGTGATCTTCGATATCGGAATGGGCGCCAGGGCGCTGGGGATGGGCGGAGCATTTGTGGCAATTGCCGATGATGCCAACGCAATATACTACAACCCGGCAGGGTTAACATATGTAGAAGGGCGCGACGTCACGTCACTGTATTCATCTCTGCTTGGCGCAGGTAACTACCTTGGTGCAGGCTATGCCCAGAAGAACCTTGGGGTCGGAGTAGTGAGCTTGATGTCGACTGTGACTGAAAGAGATGAGTACGGTAACCCCGGCAACTCCTTCGGGTACCGTGAAAGCGGTTTAATGGGCGGATATGCAGGTAAGTTCGGGATGTTCTCACTTGGTGGCTCAGTGAAGCTCTATTCTCAGGCTGCGCCCGGTAACAAGGGATTCGGGATTACTGCAGACATCGGCGCACTCGGGGACCTGCCTTCAATTGAAGGATTAAAGATGGGGGAAATCCGAGTAGGGGCAGTTGCACGAAACTTCATCGGGGCAGTCAAGTACGAAAGCGGACATAGTGATCCCTTCGATCCGGTATTCGTCATGGGCCTTTCAATGAAGCCTATCGAGAAGCTGACAGTAGCCCTGGACTTCAATATTACGAATACCACAGGCCACGTGGGAGCCGAGTATCTAATCATCCCTGAAGTAGCAGTGAGGGCCGGAGGTATTTTTACCGAGAATGGGAACACAAGACTCACAGCGGGCGCAGGCTTCTCCTACCAAGACTTCCGAGTGGATTATGCATATCAGACACACCAAGCACTTCCTGACTCCCATTGGCTGTCGCTCGGCATATCGTTCTAGGCGAACACGAAAGGACCCCCTGTGTCATTAGGGGGTCCTTTCGTTTCTCTCAAACCGTTCCTTCAAGCGGACGATGATTGGCCATATCAATCCAGATGCTGTTAGAGGTGATGAAGATGAGATCTTTCTGCCATGAGAGGTTCAGAGCCGGGGTAAGGCGCGTACATTCTCTGTCTGCGTTACTCATTGTGCCCACAGTAATACTTCTACTGTTAATTCATATTGGTGTTGCCGAGGCAAGTGAGACTCAAAGGCTATCTCTCCAAATCGACGGTGATGTCGAATTCAAGTTAAAGTACGCCTGGGGGGATGCAGCCGCACTTCTCGGGTCGGGTTACACTGCAGGCCAGGCTGATATCGTACAGGTGCTTTCTCTTAACGTGCACGGTCAAGTAACCCCGGGACTGTCCATTTCGGCTAACCTCGACAACCGCAAGGACGGTAACCTGCAAGTACTGGAGCTGAGGCTCGACGGAGATCCGATTAAGGGTCGTTTCGGCGGACTGTCCGTAAGATCTGAGAACCCATATACGACATATTCCGGGCGTCTGCGCGGTCTGGAACTCAGCGCAACCCTTCCCACGATTGAGGCCGGATTCACAGTTGGGCGCGTGCAGGGAATTGCAGCGAAGAAGACGTTCCGAGGCAGCACTGCCCAAGAAATCATACTCTACGAACCTCATGCTCCCTATGGCCCCTCCCCGTCCACCATCGGGTTCCACGCTTCCATTGAAGGTATGGAATACTATCCGCTGACAGATACTTATGATCCTGATTTCATGGGCGCTTGGATACGGTACGACGATGAGCTCGAACCCGGCGAAGGCAGGAGCCTTAAGGCAACTCTCGACTTGTGGAATCTGGGATATCTGTATCTTGATGACCCTGACGAACAAGGCGGAATATCTGCCGGCGGGAGAATACCCCTGGCCCAAGGGCAGTTTGTGACAATGTCATCCACTCAAGAAATGCTGGCCTTACGGTTTGAGATTCGGGACATTCTGCGTAGCCAGATCCAGGCTTTGATACGGGCTTACAATGCCAGGCACGGACTTTCAGGAAGCAGTCAAAAAAGATATCCCTTCATCCATGAAAGCAAAACTGAGGCAGCTTTCCTGGACGATTTACTTACACGACACGCCTACATTATGGCAGGCACAGAAAACGGGCCCGGCACCTTGGCCCTGGATGTAAAGGCCGACTCCTACTTGCAGAGGCGTCTCTATGACTTGGGACAGACTGATATTGAGCCGGGTTCAGTTGAAGTGGAAGTGCGCAAGGCCGGGAAATTCCTGCCGGTGGAAACAGAAACGCCTCTCGTGTTTCAGGTGGGGTACGATATCGGCGTAATTGAGTTTGATTTTCCCTCACGATTCTTCGATATCTATGACGGAATCCGAATCCGGTACAATTATGGGATAGCTATGGGCACATTTAACCTGGGACTGTCCATTGCTGAGGGAAGCGAGAAAGTTTACTTGAATGATGTGCTTCTTGAAAAAAACATAGATTACTCCATCGATTACGAACTAGGCATCCTTACCATATTCAGGATGCTTGAACCTGATGATGTAGTGCGGGTAGAATACGAGTACTTCAGAGGTCCCTTTGGCAGAGTGGCTGACTACAAAGCAAACTTCTACGGCGCCACGTTGGGCTGGAGACCTAACGACAGCCTCAAGTTAAAGCTGGAACTTGCCATGTACGCCGATGATCCTAAATCAGCGGCATTGCCTGACCTTACTCCTACGATGCCAAACACCCACACAATCGTGGGACTTTCCGGCAAGTATAACAACAAAGGATTGACCATATCCGCGGATCTGGCTTTCAGCCACGACAAGTTCCCATTTGATGACAACCGTAAAGTCAATGCAGCTAACAAAGTATCCGGGATCATGGGCGCTGTTGATGCGGAAGACACGTCATACATAGTAATCTCACACAATGACGGAATAAGCGTCGGAGACAGGGTGTTTCGCAACTACAGCGTAGGCTCAGGGCTTTCATCTCCAACTGTGCATGATATGGCAAGCGCAGGCGACCTCTGGTTTTTCGCAACAGACAGTGGACTCACTGTTTTCTCTGCAGTTCCCGGCCCTTCCGGCCAGAACCCCTTCGACTACGTCAGCAATTGGCAAAGAATATATATGTCAGCAGGCTTGCCTGATAATGACTTGACCTGTGTGGCGGTAACCCCTTGGACTGTCTGGGTTGGAACCCGTGATAGCGGATTAGCGTCTGCGGATCTCAGCGCCTTGGACACATGGCAGGTGTATACGAAGTCCGGTGACTCAAGTCTTCCCTCCGATGCTATTTCTGATGTCGTCTATGATCCTATCGGGGATTCGGTTTTGGTGGGATCCGACTGCGGTGTGGCCGTACTAAACGGCGCCCGCTTTACGTCTGAACTTCGAGATGTGCTTGTCAAGGCTCTTTGGTCCTCGGTTGACGCTGTGAATGGATTTCGCACTTTTGCAGCTGCTGAAAGCGGGGTTTACGCAAGGAATGACGACGGCCGCTGGAACCGAATCCTTAATGATTCCACAGTGGGAGATCCTCTTTCCCTTGCAGTCTGGAACGGACTATTGTGGATAGGCGCTTCCGAAGGCCTGTATGTGTGGAACGGCACAACCTGTGAAATTGTCGAGGCTACAAGGGGACATGCCGTTACTGCAGTAGGCATAGGTCCGGGACACAAATATGAAGGTATGGAAGCCTTGTGGGCGGGGACTGCCGGAAGACCCGTGGAAGGCGGAAAGGATCTCTACAAAATAGTAGGCTTTGAAGTCCTCACGCCTGAGGTAGTTGCCGAACATGAAGGCCCTGATTTAGCCGTTGCAGGCAGTGACTCCGGACGCTATATGGATATTGCAGCCCAAGATCACACTGCAACAGGGTATGCGGCACGAGCGAATGCCAGGTACGCTCTGGGAAGCGGGAGCATATACGGAAACTATGAGACTCTTGCGCCGGGGTTTACGAAAATAGGTCAGACTTCAAGGCAAGCTATGGATATATGGAGCTTAGGCACAGAATGGTCACTGGGTTCCAGAGCAGGTATCATGGCTGAGCACTCCGAGTCGCGCACTCAGGCCTATTCCGGAATGAACCCGAATGAAGCCGGTAACGAAATCCTGGTTATAACGAACAGAATAGGCGGAACAGTCGACATAGGGCCCAGGATAGACGTCTCATACAGTATTTCACAGATAGATGATAACGATGCCGAGGGATACGAACGGGAGGAGCATACTCTATTTGTCGGCGGTCGTCAAAGCTTCTTCGACAACCGGCTCAGCGTCGGCGCAGGCTATGAGACTGTCCGAAGCGAGAACATGATGAAACCTGAGAACTCGTATGTTCAGACGAATGTTCGGGGCGATGCCACACTGAAAATAGACACTCTTTCCCTATCAGCTCGATACCGACAGCCTGTTAAAACCATAGATCCCGGAGGGACAAATCAGCATGTTACAGGAATAAAGGAAACTAGCTTCAATGCACAATGGAGCATGCAACTGGGATCGATAGCACTCCGGACATACTACAGGCAGACTACTCGGGATAACATCGCCACTCTTAAGACTTTCGACGACAAGAGAGCTGAAATACGAGGGACGTTGCCTCAACTCTCCTTTGGAGATAATAACCTGACTCCCACCGTAGTACTGAAGTGGGACAGAACCACTCCGTTCTCAGGGCAAACAAGACAAGGTTTTGCGGTTCAGGGAAACCTTTCGGGCACCCTGGGGAATTTCAGAACCTCTACAGGACTAAGTCTCAAGCAAACAGAGTATACCGGTTTAGACAAGCTTACTCTGGATACAGAGGTCTTTACTACGTTCAGTTCAACTGCACGCGGGAAATTAGTGCCTCAATTCGACTTAAGATGGAAACGATCCAAATCTTGCCGGCCGGACTTAGGAGTTGTTTTCACTGATTCACTGACAGGGACAGCCAGGGCAATCTGGAGTCCCATGCAAGGCCTGAACAATGTGGCGTCCGCAGTCTATTCCCTCACATCATCGTCTGCCTTGACAGGCTGGCAGAAACACTCCCTCAGCTTTCAGAATTCCTTAGATTACAAATTCAGTGACAAGCTTACGCTAACCGGAGAGGCTCTTATTAGATCAACTGCCGCCGAAATTCAAGCGCTCTCGGGAAAAGATGGCACTGACATCAAAGGGGCCCTGAAAGGCGGGCTCAGATACCGCCTCAGCAATATGTGGTCACTGGGAATCTCCCTTGGATATCATACATACCGGCCGCCAACCGGTCATAGTGGGTTTAGCAATGCCGTGACTCTGGAGACAGGATTAAAAGCATCATTTTAGCTCTTCTTTCTCGGTCTGTCACAGCTAAAACCATGTGAATGTACAATTATGCCACTACCCCAGTTGTTTCATTTGAATATTCTAATAATTCTGTGAATACGGCAGGAGTTTCATGCTCTCTGTAGTAATAGCTAGTTGAAGAGACAGGCATATGTGCAGAACACACTTTCTACCCTCCTAGTACAAAAGCTCATTCCTCCTAGGCAGATCTCAACGCACATAACCGGATCTACCGCTATCAAAACAGATTCAGGGCTTTTAGCCCACAACAAGGCGCCGTCTTGTTGTTTAAGCCTGTTTTCCAGTGAGCGACTTGAACCAGGAGGTGATGAAAAGGACAACAGGAATTGCACCGGCTACTTGGTTGTTCATTGTGTTCCTTACATTGATTTACTGTATCACCAAGCGTTCAATTGTGGACCTTGGTGGAAAGGAGGGCCAATAATACATGTTTTTCAGCCGACAGAAAAGACTCATGTTTGCTGCTATGCTAATCCTGTCAGTAGTCATGACCTCCGCTGCTGCGGGAAGCGCCTTGGCCAAACAGGCAGAACCTCGCGGCGGATGGCAACCCGGTCCTGAAGCTTACCATCCAAACAGGGTTATAGTGCGCTTTTCCGACGCTGTTACTACGAATGCTGCTGTAGATTCAATGCAGCAACTAGGCTACTCAGTGTATGAAATAGCAGATTTCAAACCCACTGCGGCATTTCCGCACGGCGTGAGAATAGGAATCGTAGATCTTCCTGTGGGTGTAAGCCCTGACTCAGCAATATCGAGATTACGTATAGCTCCTGGAGTTCTCTACGCTGAGCGGGATTACATCCGCTATAAAGACCAGGTGTATGGCGATGCCCCAATCTTCCCCAACGATCCGCAGTTCAACAAGATGTGGGGCCTGCACAACGAGAACTGCCAATTCAAGGATCCCAGGATGACAGGAGATCCTGTTGATGACGCCGACATCGATGCACCGGAAGCCTGGGGCATATACACAGGATCTGAAGAAACGCTCGTGGCCATCATTGACACAGGTTGTTATATCCACCATCCGGACCTTGCACCAAACATCTGGGTCAACCCGGATGAAATCCCCGGAAATGGCATTGATGATGACGGAAACGGGTACATCGATGACATCTGGGGATGGGACTGGTTCAACGGCGACAACTCCGTATGGGATCCAGGCGAACGCGATAGCTATGGATACCTCAATGATGAGCACGGCACCCATACGTCCGGCACAATCGGAGCTCTAACGAACAACGCCATAGGCGTTGCAGGCATCAACTGGAATATCAAGATCATGATCCTCAAGTTCCTCGGCCCTGACGGAGGTTACACTTCCGATGCAATCTTGGCTTTCAACTACGCGGCCAACAAGGGCGCGAAGGTGATAAGCTGCAGTTGGGGCGGGGGCGGATACAACCAGGCGCTCAAGGACGCCATTGAAGCAACGCACGCTATCGTATCGTGCGCCGCCGGAAACAGCGGCGACAATACAGACATCTATCCTCACTACCCATCGAGCTACGACAGCGCTAACATCATTTCTGTAGCTGCGATGATGCAAAACGATACTCCTTGTAACTACCCTGGCTGGTGGAGCACGTGCTATGGTCCGGAGACCGTAGACCTCTATGCTCCCGGCGGATATATCCTGTCAACCATTCCGCCGGATCCTCCACCAACTGAGCCCGGCGAAGCATACGATTTCTTCTACGGAACATCTATGGCAACGCCTCATGTATCAGGCACAGCAGCATTGATACACTCCCTAAGACCTAGTGTTGCACTCTACCCCGGCGCACCGGGATGGAGCCAAGGGGATCCGACAGTCAAGGACATGATCCTTGATTCTGTTGACGTAAAACCCGCATACCAGGGCAAAGTGGTAAGCAACGGGAGACTAAACCTAGGCTCAGCAATCCTCGAATTGGGCGGTCCGGTAATCACATCAATTGATGCCGAGCCCAGATTCGGTCCGCCGCCGCTTGAAGTCACATTCACCGCTTCTGCGATGTCCCCTGATGGAGAAATCGTAGACAAATGGTGGGACTTCGGCGATGGAAGTGAGCCCGTGCACGAGTTCAATGCCGTACATACTTATGAGGAACTGGGCGATTTCACAGCCAGCTTCCATGCGGTCGATGGCGAGGGCTTGGAAGCCACCGCTTCCCTCACTATCAAGGTCTTCTTCCCGCCTGTTATAGGTGTAGATCCCGATGAAATTCATGTGGACCTGTGGTGGGGCGAAGAGGAGATTTGCGAAGTCACCGTCAGCAACACAGGGCTCGGTGACCTTGTGTACAGCGTAGGCGTCAGACTCGTGGGAATGCTGGATGCATCAGGTGAAGGCAAGCTTGGCCAGGGAGGGCCTGATGAATATGGCTACTTCTGGCTCGACACTGATGAACCCGGCATGGCGCCTCCCGAATGGGAAGACATAAGGCCCATAGGAACTCAGGTCACTCTGGGAGACGACAATGGCGTCGTAGTCGACCTGCCGTTCGAGTTCCCGTTCTACGGCCAGAAGAAGTCACAGATCGGCATATGTTCCAACGGGTATCTGACTTTCGGAAGTAGTCTCGGTGTGTGGACCAACGCCAACATCCCGAGTACCATGAATCCCAACGATCTGCTCGCGGTATTCTGGGATGACCTCACCCTGAGCTCGAGCGGAACATGTCACTACTATGGCGACGATGACGTCTTTGTAGTCCAGTACACCAACGTGCCCAGGCTGGGCAGCGGCGGACCCTACACGTTCCAGGTATGGCTTTCACCCCAAGGTATAATCATGTACCAGTACCTGACGATGGCCGGGACACGCCTTAACGAAGCCACGATCGGAATCGAAAATGCTACGGGAACAGTGGGGCTGCAAGTAGCATACAACGAAGACTACGTCCACGATGACATGGCGATTATGTTCCTCCCGGGATGGATCATCTCAAGCTCAACAGGAGGAACAATCGAGCCCGGAGAAATCGACACATTCGATCTGATGTTCTTCGCTGACCACTTGCCGAAAGGCACCTGGAAGGCTGTAGTAGCGATCGAAAGCAACGATCCTGCGAACCCCAAGGTCGATGTGGAGACCTTCATGTTCGTAAGGTCGCGCATCAACCCGACGATTCGGTCTGCTACTGCTAACCCATGGGCCGGAAGCGCCCCGCTGGAAGTCCATTTCTCAGTGGATGCGTACGACCAAGACGGAATGGTCGTCGACGCCAGATGGGACTTCGGCGACGGAAGCCCGATCGTGGGCGGGACGTTCAACCCTGTTCATACCTACGTGGCAGAGGGCAACTACACCGCCACAGTGACGGTTATCGACAACGACGGGTTTGAGATCTCGGCGGATATAGCCATAGTCGTGACTGATCTGCCTGAAGCCACTGTAGACCCTGCTTCATTTAATCGAGTGATGAGAGCGCATAGAGAGCTCACAGAGGCGCTGACGGTAACAAACACCGGACTTGCACCACTCGAGTTTGAAGCAACAGCCTTCACATCGGGAATCCCCGCTGCAGCAGGTGAACTCGATCCGTTCGGCGCAGGCGGCCCCGACGATTTCGGATACATGTGGCGTGATTCAGACGAACCGGGCGGACCGGTGTTCGACTGGGTTGAGATCAGCGGAATCGGCACAAAACTGCCTGTCTCCGGCGATGACTCCAGAGTGGTCGATCTGCCATTCGATTTCCCATTCTACGGAGACATCAAGACGGAGATCCGGATCTGTTCCGACGGTTATCTGACATTTGGCACAAAGGGGAATGCATACACCAACGTAGCGATCCCCAATCCCGCCGAGCCAAACGACATGATGGCCGTCTATTGGGACGACCTCAATCCGCCCCAGGCACCGACTGACGGCGGCGTCTTCTACTACTACGATGCGGTCAACAACTGCTTCATAGTCCAGTGGAACAAAGTGCCCAGGTACTACAA
>CZCA01001407.1_pt1 | contig 13838 bp, 13 predicted proteins | sample 591981 | NCBI WGS metagenome assembly CZCA01 (sample SAMEA3556810, study PRJEB10932) | anaerobic digester metagenome
AACGACCCGGACTGGGTCAAGCTGCTGTCGGAGGTCGCCGGCGACAAGATCGACGAAGTCTTCATCGGCTCGTGCATGACCAACATCGGCCACTTCCGCGCCGCCGGCAAGGTGCTCGACGGCAAGTCCGACATTCCGACCCGCCTGTGGATCGCCCCGCCCACCAAGATGGACGCGATGATCCTCAACGAGGAAGGCTACTACGGCGTGCTCGGCAAGTCCGGCGCCCGCATGGAAATGCCGGGCTGCTCGCTGTGCATGGGCAACCAGGCGCAGATCCGCAAGGGCAGCACCGCGATGTCGACCTCGACGCGCAACTTCCCGAACCGCCTCGGCATCGATACCCGCGTGTATCTGGGCTCGGCCGAGCTGGCCGCAGTGTGCGCGCTGATGGGCAAGATCCCGACCGTGCAGGAGTACATGGCGCAGGTGGAGGTGGTGAACAAGAAGGCCGCCGACATCTACCGCTACATGAACTTCGATCAGATCGAGGAATTCCGTTCGGTCGCGGATACGGTGGAAGTCTGAGTCGGTAAGCGACTGGAAGGCTGGGGCGGCTGAGAGGCCGTCCCGGTGGAAGAGCCCCTCGTCAGCGATGGCGGGGGGTTTTGCTTTTCGGGCGCCGGCGCCCGTTCAGGAGCGGCGGAAGCCGCGAACCGCTCGGAGATGGGGTTGCTCTCTCGATGTGCAAGGCGCTGATGCCTGACTAGCAGATGCTGCTGCGAAATCAGCCCAGGTCGGCCACCGCCACCGTGATCCACGCCTCTCCCGGATGCTTCTCCACCACGATCCGCGCGCCCTCGAGCCGGTAGGTGAGCTGGCAGTGGTGCCTCGGGTTGGAAAGCACGCCCGGGTTGAAGATCGCCACGTTCTCGCCCTCGCGCTGGCGAACCGACTGGATGAGCAGCCCTGGGTGGCCTTCCCGATGAATCCGCGCACCCACCGCCTGCGGGAAGGTGTAATCCGACGGGTGAAGCAGGTCGCTATGCTCGGCGGTCGCCTTGCGAAAATCCAGCAATGCGGCGCTGCAGGCCACGCGATAGACCTTGCGCTCGGCGATCACCGTCTCGTTTTCAAACCCGGCATCGCACAGCAGGCCCCGATACCAGTGGTAGGCCGACTCGAAGACCGTGGTCTTGACCGACTCCGAGCCGTACCACACGCCGAAGGACCCGTCGGAAAACCGGCTCGCCTGCCAGTGCTTGAACGGCCACAGGATGGCGTTGAACCACGCCGCATCCTCGAAGGGGCGGTCGATGATCGGCGTGGGCGACCGATACGACGGCGGCCTGACCTCCGCCTCCACCTTCTGCGCCAGCAGCCACCCGGCCGGATCGTCCGTCAGGTCGTCGAACAGATCCTGCGACTGGCGCAGCGACACGATATTGCGCGCCACATCCTGATGAACGTCGGCCAGCGAGACCTTCGCGAACAGCGAATTCATCGTGCGCTGGGGTCACACGCCACGGGCACGGTCGAGATAGCCTCGCACCATCAGCAGCCCGGCAAAGCCCCATTCCTTGACCACCTCGACCGGGCTCAGGTTGTCGAAGGCCTTGTTGCGGGTGCTCATCCAGCGATAGGCCAGGTCCCGGTTGTGCGGAAACAGCAGGCGCAGGTTCTTGTGGATGCCCAGCAGGTGGCCCACTCGGTCGTACTGGTCGCGACTGGTGCCGATCGGCTTGCCGCTACGGTAGTTCGACAGCGCCGCCCGGTTGCTGGCCGCGATGCCCAGCAGCGCGGCCTGGTCCTCGGTGCTCAGGTTCCAGTGATCGAGCAGGGTCATCACCATCCTGGCCAGCGCACCGCGGTCTTCCGATGCGGTCACTTCGCGTTCGGCGATGGCGCTCATGGCGGCTCCTTGTCTGCAGTGGATCGATACCCCGAGCATAGGCGGTTGTTGCAAACAAAACAAGAAATGCAGGAAAGAAAACGATTCTTGAGATGTGCTGCTCATGCGGGCTTTTGCACACTGTCGAGCGCTCTCGCTGCAATGGGCGCCACGGCAAGCACCTCTCCCTCTCACGCGATCCCCGGCAGGCGTCAGCCGAGGTGACGAAGGGGTAATGCAAGGCTCATCGTGGCTACAATGACGAACCGATCAAATTGCGATGTTCTATTGGAAATGGTGAGAACTTGAAAAGACTGCTGATTTACGCATTGATCGCCTTTGGAGGCTGGAGCTACTACCAGAAGAACATGTCGCCGACGCCCGCGGAAGCAACTGTAGAGCCTCAAGCGTTTCGTGCTCCAGCCGCTGCCGTCGCACAGCCGGCAGAGCGGTTTACTTGTGACGGTCGCCAGCATTGCAGCCAGATGCGTTCAAGGGCGGAAGCGGAGTTCTTCCTGCGCAATTGCCCGAATACCAAGATGGATGGCGACAACGACGGCATTCCCTGCGAGAACGACAGCAGGTTTTGACTGGCGCCAGAGCACTCTGCTTCTCGCCCCACACTGATGCGGCGTCTGAACGGCCCACATGCCCTTACCCGACGGTCTCTACGACCAGCTACTCACCGACGCCCTTCGCGAGGTCGTAGTTCGAACGACCGACGAGAGCGCCCACAGCCTCAGCTCCCTCACCGCCGAAGACGCCCCTGAGCGCCTGGCGGATGCGCTCGCCTCCCAGCTCTCCCGCATCCTCGACGACCTGCACGGCGATGGCGCCGAGAAGCTCCGCCAGCAGCTCGACCTCGTCAATTTCCTCCTCGTCAGCCTCAAGCAGCGCCTCGGCAAACGCGCCGATGACGCCGAGACGCTGTCCACTCCGCCACAGATCCTCCAGGCCATCCACCAGCAGTCGCCCAAGCCGGCGATCCCCGAGACCGGCCTGGCCTTTCCCTGGCTCTTTACCGCGGGGAAGGGGTCGCCCTCGCTGCTGACCGAGCTGCGCCGCGAGCTGGCGGCCTGCGACCGGGTGGACATCCTGGTGAGCTTCATCACCCATTCCGGCGTGCGCAAGCTGCTCGACATCCTGCAGTCGATCACTGCGGTCGGGCCGGATGGCCAGCCGCGCACCCGGCTGCGCGTGCTGACCACCACCTACACCGGCGCTACCGAGATCCGCGCGATGGATGAACTGGCCCGGCTGCCGGGCTGCGAGATCCGGGTGTCGCTGGACGGTCGGCGCACCCGGCTGCACGCCAAGGCCTGGCTGTTCCGCCGCCGCACCGGTTTTGGCTCCGCCTACGTGGGCAGCGCCAACCTGTCGGGCGCGGCCTTGATGGGCGGGCTCGAGTGGACGGTGAAGTTCACCGAGCGCGGGCAGCCCGAGCTGTTCGAGCGCGCCAGCGCGCATTTCGAGACGCTCTGGGAAGACAGCGAGTTTCAGGCTTACGACCCTGCCAATCCCGCGCATCGCAGGGCCTTGGGCGATGCGCTCAGGCGTGAGTCGGGGGACGAGCTGATCGCGCGTCCGACCTATTTCGACCTCGAGCCCAAGGCCTACCAGCAGGAGATGCTCGACCAGCTGCAGATCGAGCGCGATCACGGCCGCTGGCGCAACCTGGTCGTGGCCGCGACCGGCACCGGCAAGACGGTGGTCGCGGCCTTCGATTACAAGCGGCTGTGCCAGCAGGCCGGCGGGCGGCCGCGGCTGCTGTTCGTGGCGCACCGCGAGGAGATCCTGAAGCAGGCGCTGCGCACCTATCGCGAGGTGCTGCGCGACCACGCCTTCGGCGAGGTGCTGCTCGGCGGCGTGCAGCCCGAGCGCTTCGACCATCTGTTCGCCACCATCGACAGCGTGGCCGCGCGCGAGCTGGTGTCGCGCTGCGGCGCGGCGCATTGGCACACGGTGGTCATCGACGAGTGCCATCGCATGGCGGCGGACCGTTTCGATGCCTTTGCCGGCGCGGTGCGCCCGCGCGTGCTGCTCGGCCTGACGGCGACGCCGGAGCGCAGCGATGGCCGGCCGATCCTGGGCTACTTCGACAACCGCCCCGATGGCTCGCCGGCCGTCGAGCTGCGGCTCTGGCATGCGCTCGACCAGCAGTTGCTGTGTCCCTTCGAGTACTACGCCTGTGACGACGAGACCGATTTCTCCGCCGTGCCCTGGCAGCAGGCGGGGGAGGTGGCGGCGATCGAGAAGCTGGTCACCGGTAACGACGTCCGCGCGCGCCTGGTCCTCGACGAATGGCGGCGGCTGGCGGGCGACCCTGCACGCGGGCGGGCGCTGGTGTTCTGCGTCTCGGTGGCGCACGCGCAGGACATGACCGCGCGATTGAACAAGGCCGGCATCAAGGCGCTGTGCGTGGTGGGCGACACGCCAACGGATGAACGCAGGCGAGCGCCGGAGCTGCTGGCTCGGGGCGAGGTCGCCGCGCTGGTGACCTGCGACCTGTACAACGAGGGCGTCGACCTGCCGCTCGTCGATACGTTGCTGCTGCTGCGTCCGACGCAGAGCCCGGTGCTGTTCCAGCAGCAGATCGGCCGCGGCCTACGCCTTGCCAAGGGCAAGGAGAGCTGCCTGATCCTCGATTTTGTAGGCCGCCACCGCGAGGAATTCCGCTTCGATCGCCTGCTGTCGACGCTCACCGGGCTGTCGCGCGCGCAGCTGATCGACGCGGTGGACAAGGGCTTCGGCATGCTGCCGCCCGGCTGCCACATCCATCTGCAGCGCCAGACCCGCGAACAGGTGCTGCGCAGCCTGCGCCGGCTGGTGCAGCAGAACTGGCGCCGGCTGAAGACGGAGCTGCAGGCCTATGCCGCCCTGCGCGGACGTAGCGACGTCCGGCTCGCCAGCTTCCTCGCCGAGCAGGCGATCGAGCTCGCCGACCTCTATCGCAGCAGCGGCCGATCGGGCTGGACCAACCTCAAGCGCGACGCGGGACTGCCGAGCACGCCGGCCGGCGGCGAGGACGATTACTTCGGGCGGCGGTTCGGCGATCTGCTGCACATCGACGATCCGGCGCGGACCGATCTGCTGTGCGCGCTGCATGAGCCGGACGCGGCCTACCGGCTGCGCGGGGCGCGCGACCAACGTCTGCTGCAGATGCTCGCCTACCAGGTCGATGCGCAGCAGCACCAGCAGGGGAGCGGCGGGGAATTCCTGCAGCGGCTGCAGCAGCATCCCGAGCACGCGGCGGAGCTTGCCGAGCTCGGCGCCATCCTCCAGGCGCGCAGCAGTTTGCCGCCGCAGCCAGTGCCGGGCCTGGAGGACGTGCCGCTCTGCCTGCATGCGTGCTACGGCATCCGCGAGATCCTGACCGCGCTCGGCTGGCTCAATCCGAGCCGGCGCACGCCGTTTCAGGCCGGCGTCCTCGCGCTGCACGAGCGCAAGGTGGAGCTGCTGTTCGTGACGCTGGACAAGCGCGAGGGCTACCACGAGCGCATCGCCTACCGCGACTACGCGATCAGCCCCGAGCTGTTCCACTGGCAGTCGCAGAACGCGGCGGGGCCGCAGACGCCGGCGGGGCGCCGGTACCTGGAGAGCCCGGGCAACGGCTGGCGCTTCCAGCTTTTCGTGCGCATGGCCAAGGGCGGGCCGTATCGGGCTTGCGGACCGGTGACCCTCGAGCGGGCGGAGGGGGGCAAGCCAATGAGCATCCACTGGGGGCTGGCGGTGCCTTTGCCGGGGCGGCTGTTCAGGGAGTTCAGCATCTTGCGCGGCGCGTGAGTGGACGGGCGGCGGTCCGATTGCGGCGGCCTGGCGGCGGGGCACTGGATGGCGAGCTTGGGCGATAATCGCGGCATGACTACACGCCGCCTCCCCTCCCGCATCGTCTGCCTCACCACCGAAACCGTCGAAGTCCTCTACGCCCTGGGCGAGGAAGCGCGCATCGCGGGCATCACCGGCTATACCGTGATCCCGCCGCGCGCACGCAAGGAGAAGCCGAAGGTGTTCGCTTTCTCCAGTGGCGACCTCGACAAGATCCTCGCCGTCGAGCCGGATCTGGTGCTGGGGTTCTCCGACATGCAGGCGGACGTGGCGCGTGACCTGATCAAGGCAGGGGTGGCTGTGCATGTGTTCAACCAGCGCAGCGTCGACGGCATCCTGGCGATGATCGAAACGGTGGGTCGGCTGGTGGGGGCGGAGGCGCGCGCACTGGCGCTGGTGGCGGAGCTCGAGGCGACGATGGCTGCGGTGCGTGCGCAGGCGGCGGCGCTGCCGAGGCGGCCGCGGGTGTATTTCGAGGAGTGGGACGAGCCGCCGATCAGCGCGGTGGGCTGGGTGTCGGAGCTGATCGGGATCGCCGGCGGCGAGGATGTGTTTGCCGAGCGCGCACGCCACCCGGGCGCGGCCCAGCGCATCCTGGCCGATCCGCTAGAAGCGGCGCGGGCAGGGCCCGACATCGTGGTGGGCTCGTGGTGCGGCAAGCGCTTCCGCCCCGAGCGCGTGGCCGCGCGCCCGGGCTGGGAGGACGTGCCGGCGGTGCGCGACGGCGAGCTGCACGAGGTGAAGTCGGCGCTGATCCTGGCGCCGGGGCCGGTGGCGATCCGTGAGGGGCTGCCGGCGCTGGCCCAGATCATCGCGCGCTGGGCCGGGCGGCGTCAGGCGTGAGGCTGCTCGCCCGAACAGCATGCAAGGGCAAGAGACATCCTGCGCGCACCGCAAATGCGGTGAGGCGGGGCACGGGCCGATGGCTAAGATGGAAATGAAAGAAAACCGACACAGGAGACGATCATGAACACGATCCTGCCCGCGCAGTCCGCCCTTGCCAGCGGCGCCTTCCAGCCGGCCGAGGCTGCGCGCCAGAACAGCGCGGCCGCTTCGCGCGTGCAGCGCCAGGACGAGGTGTCGGAAGGCGCTTTGCGCAAGGATCTCGACGGCAAGATCCTGCAGGCCTCGCTGGAGGTGTCGATCCGATCGGGTAACGAGTCGCAGGCCTTGCTGCTGCGCACGGCGATCGAGGGCATCAACGAGGCACTGGCGCCGACCCTGGGTCCGGATGCGATCCAGAACGCGATGAGCCAGGACAACTCCGCTGAGGCCACGGCCGAGCGTATCGTGTCGATGTCGACCGCGTTCTTCGACGCATACGCCGCGCGCCGCCCGGGCGATGAGCCGGAAACGGTGCTGCGCGACTTCATGGATGTCATCCGTGGCGGTTTCGAGAGGGGCTTTGGCGAGGCACGCGACATTCTCGATGGGCTCGGCGTCTTCAACGGCGCGGTCGAGGCCGACGTGATGAAGACGCGCGAGCTGGTGCTGAAGGGTTACGACCGCTTCATGCTGGCGCGGCTGCCGAGCTCTGATCAGCAGACGTGAGGGCAGGTAGGCCCCACGCCTCAGCCACGAGCGCGAAGGACTTGAGCCGCGCCGCGTGATCGAAGATCTGCGCGGTGAGGACGAGTTCGTCGGCGTTGGTCTGCGCGATCAGGCCCTCGAGTTGCTTGCGCACTTCGGCCGGCGAGCCGACGGCCGAGCAGGCGAGCGACTCGTCGGAGAAGGCGAGTTCCGCCGGCGACCAGTCGTGCTCGTTGAACGCTTCCGGTGGCTGCAGCTGGCCGCGCACGCCGCGCGCCATGGCCGCGAAGCGCAGGCGTAGCGAGCGCAGCAGGTGCTGCGCCTGGTCGTCGGTGTCGGCCGCGATGGCGTTGGTGGCGACCGCGACGTAGGGCTTGTCGAGCTGTTCCGACGGCTGGAAACGGCTGCGATACAGGTCGATGGCCTTGAACAGGAAGCGCGGCGCAAAGTGCGAGGCGAACGCGAACGGCAAGCCCAGGTGGGCCGCAAGTTCGGCACTGTAGAGGCTGGAGCCGAGCAGCCAGATCGGCACGTTCAAGCCGGCGCCGGGCACGGCGCGCACGGCCTGGTTGGGCTTAACCGGCTGGAAGTAGGACTGCAGCTCGAGCACGTCCTGCGGGAAGTTGTCGTCACTGCCGGCGAGGTGGCGGCGCAGGGCGCGCGCAGTGTTCTGGTCCGTGCCCGGCGCGCGGCCGAGGCCGAGGTCGATGCGCCCCGGGAACAGCGACTCGAGCGTGCCGAACTGTTCGGCGATTACCAGCGGTGCGTGGTTGGGCAGCATGATGCCGCCGGCGCCGACGCGGATGCGCTCGGTCGCGCCCGCCACATGGGCGATGACCACCGCGGTGGCAGCGCTGGCGATGCCGGTCATGTTGTGGTGCTCGGCGAGCCAGTAGCGGGTGTAGCCGCAGCGGTCGGCAAGCTGGGCGAGCTCGCGGGTGTTGCGCAGCGCGTCAGCCGGCGTGCTGCCGGCGGTGACGGGCGCGAGGTCGAGGACGGAGAGGGGGGTGGTCGGTTGGGACATGGCAGTCTTGCTAGAATCGCGGCCCCCGATTACGCCACAGGCGCGCCATGAATGCCAACCCGATCGATGTCGTGATCCTGACTGAGGATCGCTACGTGCAGCCTGACCGCGACGACTGGTACCAGGCGCAGATTGCGCATGAGGAAGAACTGGTGGCTTGCGCGCTCGCTGATCAGGGGCTGAGCGTGGCACGTCGTTCGTGGTCCGATCCGCGGATGGACTGGTCGCAGTGCCGCAGCGCGCTGTTCCGCTCGACCTGGGACTACTTCGACCGCTTTGCCGAGTTCTCGCCCTGGCTCGAGCGCGTGTCGGCGGCGACCCGGCTGTTCAACGACGCTGGCCTGATCCGATGGAACGTGGATAAGCACTACCTCGCCGACCTGCAGGCGCGGGAGGTCGCGATCGTGCCGACGCGCTTCGTCGAGCGTGGCGAGGCGGCCTCGCTGGCGGCGATCATGGCGTCCGAGGGCTGGGACGATATCGTGTTCAAGCCGGCGGTGTCCGGCGCCGCGCGGCTCACCTTCCGGGTAAGCGCGGCGACCGTTGCCGAGCACGAGCTGGTGTTCGCGCGCTGCGTGGCGCAGGAGGCGATGATGGTGCAGGTGTTCGAGCCGGCGGTGCTCGACCACGGCGAGCTTTCGCTGATCGTGATCGACGGCCGCAGCACGCACGCGATCCGCAAGACGCCGCGCGCGGGCGATTTTCGCGTGCAGGACGACCACGGCGGGACGGTGCATCCGCACGAACCGGATGCCGCCGAGCGCGCCTTCGCCGAGGCGGCGGTGGCGGCCTGCCCGTCGTTGCCGCTGTATGCACGGGTGGATTTCGTGCGCATCGGGCCAGGGGTGTTTCGCCTGATGGAGCTCGAGCTCGTGGAGCCGGAGCTTTTCTTCCGCTTCCATCCGCCGGCGGCGCAGGTGCTGGCGCGGGCGCTGGCCGAAAAGCTGCGCTGAATCAAGGGCTTTTGCGCACTGCAGCATTGCCGGTTTTCGGCGAATTCCAGTAACGGCGCGCATTGCAGCGGTTAGAATGCCGCCGTTAACTTTGCATGAAGGACCACACATGATCCGACGCACGCTGATGCTGGCCGCGCTGGCGCTTGCTGCCCAGGGCGCAATGGCCAAGGACTGGGACACCATCCGCTTCGCCACTGAAGGCGCCTACCCCCCGTTCAACACGGTGGACACCAGCGGTGCGGTGGCAGGCCTGGATGTGGATATTGCCAACGCGCTGTGCGAGGAGCTCAAGGCCAAGTGCGTGTGGGTCAAGCAGGAGTGGGACGGCATGATTCCCGCGCTGCTGAGCCGCAAGTTCGACGCCATCTCGGCCTCGATGTCGATCACCGAGGAGCGCAAGAAGCGGGTCGATTTCACCGACAAGTACTACGCCACCCCGCTGGGCCTGGTGGCAAAGAAGGGTAGCGACCTGCTGCCCGAGCTGAACCTGCTCAAGGGCAAGCGGATCGGCGTGCAGCGTGGCACCGTGGCCGACAGCTTCGCCACCCGCTTCTGGGCGGAGCAGGGCGTGACCGTGGTGCGCTACGCCCGCCAGGAAGAAGCCTACCTCGACCTGTCGGCGGGTCGCATCGACGCCGCCTGGGCCGACGCGCTGGTGGCCGACGGCGGCTTCCTGAAGCAGCCGGCTGGCGCGGGTTACGAGTTTGCCGGTGGTCTCTACCACGGCCGCAATGCGGACGAGAAGGGGGTGATCGGCGAGGGCGTGGGCATCGCGCTGCGCAAGCAGGACACCGAGCTCAAGGACAAGCTGAACAAGGCGCTGGCCACCATCCGCGCCAACGGCAAGTACGACGAGATCCGCAAGAAGTACTTCGACTACGACATCTACGGCGAGTGACTGCGCAGGCGGCGTGCGGGCCCGAGGCGCCGCACGCCGCGCTGCATAACCCGGCGGCGGCCTGATGGCCGCCTTCACGTTTCTGCTTCCGGCACGGACCGCATGTGCGACCGGGCGGGGGCTTTCCCGATGCTCCACGGCTATCTTCCTTCCCTTCTCGACGGCGCCTGGGTGACCTTGCGCGTGGCGGTGTTCTCGCTGCTGCTCGCGCTCGTGCTCGGGCTGATCGGCGCCTCCTCGCGGCTGTCGCCGAATCCGCTACTGAGACTGCCCGCCACCGTCTACACGACGGTCGTGCGCGGCATTCCCGACCTGGTGATGATGCTGCTGATCTTCTACGGCGGTCAGGTCGGCATCAACGTGATCACCGACGCGCTCGGCATGGAATACGTGGATGTGAATCCCTTCGTCGCCGGCGTGGTGACGCTGGGCTTCATCTTCGGCGCCTATTTCACCGAGACCTTCCGCGGCGCCTTCATGGCCGTGCCGGCCGGGCAGCTCGAGGCCGGGCGGGCCTACGGCATGAGTCGCTGGCAGGTGTTTCACCGCATCCTGTTCCCGCAGATGCTGCGCCATGCCTTGCCCGGCCTGGGCAACAACTGGCAGGTCATGCAGAAGAGCACCGCGCTGGTGTCGATCATCGGCCTCTCGGACATCACCTGGCTCGCCGATCAGGCCGGCCGCACGACGCACGAGCCCTTCCTGTTCTACGCCGTGGTGTGCGTGTTCTACCTGCTGCTGACGGCGGTGTCCGGGCTGGTCTTCGGCTGGCTCGAGCGGCGCTACTCGGTGGGCGTGCGGAGGGCCGCGGCATGATCGAGTGGAGCCTGTTTGCCGAAAGCTGGCCCGCCTACCTCGACGGGCTGTGGCTGACGGTGAAGCTCACTGTGCTGTCGCTGATCGCCGGCCTGGTGCTGGCGATCCCGCTCGCGGTGCTCCGTGTGTCGCCGAATCGCTGGCTTTCCGCACCGGTGTGGGCCTACAGCTATTTCTTCCGCGGCACGCCGATGCTGGTGCAGCTGCTGCTGATGTACTACGGCCTCGGCCAGTTCGAGTGGATCCAGGCGCAGTGGGAGGCGGGCAACGCCTTCTGGCTGGTGTTCCGCGACCCCTATGGGTGTGCGCTGGTCACCTTCGCGCTCAACACCGGCGCCTACACCACCGAGATCATCGCCGGCGCGCTGCGCGCCATGCCCCACGGCGAGATCGAGGCCGCCCGCGCCTGCGGCATGAGCCGCTTCACCATGCTGCGCCGCATCCTGCTGCCGGGCGCGCTGCGTCGTGCGCTGCCGGCCTACAGCAACGAGATCATCTTCATGCTGCACGGCACCTCGATCGCCTCGACGGTGACGCTGGTCGATCTCACCGGGGCGGCACGCAACGCCTATTCGCAGTTCTTCGCGCCGTTCGAGGCCTTCATCTTCGCCGGCCTGATCTATCTCGCCATCACCTTCGCGCTGGTCGGCCTGTTCCGCATCGCCGAGCGGCGCTGGCTCGCCCACCTGCAGCCGCGCAAGCCGCTGCGCAAGGCGGCGTGAGCCCAGCTTCAAGGATTTCTCTCCATGACCCAGCTTACCGTCGAAGACCTGCACAAGCGCTACGGCGACCACGAGGTGCTGAAGGGCGTGTCGCTGTCGGCCGAGGCGGGCGACGTGATCACCATCATCGGCTCGTCCGGCTCGGGCAAGAGCACCTTCCTGCGCTGCATCAACTTCCTCGAGCAGCCCGACGCCGGCCGCATCAGCGTCGCCGGCGAGGAGATCCGCCTGGTGCCGGGCAAGGACGGACACCTGAGGGTGGCCGACGCGAAACAGCTCCAACGCCTGCGCACGCGGCTGGCGATGGTGTTCCAGCACTTCAACCTGTGGGCGCACATGACGGTGCTGGAGAACGTCATCGAGGCGCCGGTGCATGTGCTCGGCGTGCCCAGGCGGCAGGCGCTCGAGCGCGCGATGGCCTACCTCGACAAGGTGGGCATCAGCCGCTTCAAGGACAGCTACCCGGCGCACCTGTCGGGTGGCCAGCAGCAGCGCGTGGCCATTGCGCGCGCGCTGGCGATGGAGCCCGCGGTGCTGCTGTTCGACGAGCCGACCTCGGCGCTCGACCCGGAGCTGGTGGGCGAGGTGCTGAAGGTGATGCGCGGGCTGGCCGAGGAGGGCCGCACCATGGTGGTGGTGACCCACGAGATGGGGTTTGCGCGCGAGGTGTCGAGCCAGGTGATGTTCCTCCATCAGGGCCTGGCCGAAGAGAGCGGGCCGCCGGCGCAGGTCTTCGGGCAGCCGAAGAGCGAGCGCCTGCGTCAGTTCCTGTCGGGCAACCTCAAGTAGGCAGGCGGCGAAGGTACAGCGCCACGCCAAGCGTGGCGAGCACGCAGGTGCCGAGCAGCGCCGACAGCCCGGTCCAGTGTCCGGCGGCCCAGGCAGTGCCGGCCAGGCTGCCGATGACGCTGGCGCCGAGGTAGTAGCTCGACAGGTAGAGCAGGCCAGCGCCCGCCGCTCGCCTGCCCGCCGCCCCACCCAGCCGCTGGCGAGCGCATGGGCGGCAAAGAAACCGAAGGTGAACACGCCCACGCCGGCGACGATCAGCCACAGCGGCTGCGCCAGCGTGAGCGCCAGCCCGCTGCCCATCACCGCCACCATCAGCCACAGCACCCGCGGCCGCCCTTGGCGCTCGGCAAGCCGCCCGCTGAGCGCCGAGGCCCAGGTGCCGACGAGGTAGAGCAGGAAGACCGCGCCGATCGCGCTCTGGCCGAGCGCATAAGGCTGCTCGAGTAGGCGAAAGCCGAGGAAGTTGTACAGGCCGACGAAGGCGCCCATGGCAAGGAACGCGACCAGGAACAGCCACGGCAGCCCGGCGTCGCGGTAGATCGCCAAGGCATCGCGGAAGATGCGAGCAGGCGTGGCCGCGCGCGGCACGAAGTGGCGCGACGCCGGCAGCCGGCGCCAGAACACCACCGCGGACACCAGCCCGAACACCCCGATCACGGCGAGCGCCGTGCGCCACGAGCTCCAGTCGGTGATCAGCGCGCCGACGAAGCGCCCGCTCATGCCCCCTAGGGCATTGCCCGCGATGTAAAGACCCATCGCGCGCGCCTGCACATTGGGCGCCACCTCCTCGCCGATGTAGGCCATGGCTGCTGCGGGCAGCCCGGCGAGCACCACGCCGAGCAGGCCGCGCAGCACCAGCAGCGACAGAAAGTCGGGCGCGAAGGCGGTGGCGAGCGCGAGCGCCGCGGCGATCGCGAGCGCTAACTTCATCAGTTGCTGGCGACCGAGGCGGTCGGCGAGCACGCTGCCCGGAATCAGCATCAGCGCGAGCCCGGCGGTGGTCGCCGATACGCTCAGGCTGGCGCTCGCCGCGCTGACGCCGAACTCGGACGCGAGCAGCGGCAGCAGGGGCTGGGTGCAATAGACGAGCGCGAAGGTGGCGAAGCCGCCGATGAACATCGCGACGTTGGCGCGACGGTATTCCGGGGTGCCTGCCTCGAGGTAGCTCGAAGGCGGGTCGGCAGCGAGAGCGGGGGAGGCATAGGGCATGGCGGGATGCTAAGTTGCCGTCCGCGGGTCGGTCCAATATATTCGACAGGCGTTATTGATATACGGAAGCGATCAATGGAGCTGCGACATCTGCGCTATTTCGTGGCCGTGGCCGAGGAGCTGAACTTCACCCGTGCCGCGGCACGGCTGCACATCGGCCAGCCGCCGCTGTCGATGCAGATCCGCGACCTCGAGGGCGAGATCGGCGTGCGGCTCTTCGCGCGGCCCCACGCGCCCG
>CZCA01001377.1_pt1 | contig 13822 bp, 15 predicted proteins | sample 591981 | NCBI WGS metagenome assembly CZCA01 (sample SAMEA3556810, study PRJEB10932) | anaerobic digester metagenome
TGAGGCGCTACGTTGGCCTGAGCAAGCATTGCAGTGGCTGTCTGCTGCAGGATCTGTAGTTTCGTTGCTTCAAGCTGCTCTGCTGCCATATCAGCGTTCATGATACGGCTATATGCTGCCTCGGTGTTGATCTTTGCAACAACCAAGGTCTCTTCCTTGAAAGTCAGCCTGGATACAGATGCGCCGATCTTGGCAATGCTGTCGCTTACTATTGCGATAGCGTCATCAACCTTTCTCATGTATGCAGTCGCACCCGCGTTAGAAGAGACACTTGGGTAGGAAATGGCAAACTCTTGTGTCCCGCTTTGGGGGTCTTCGCCAAGTGTTATCTTGAAGCCATTCTCAAAGTCAAATTCTTTACCCCAGGCGCCAGTCGCCTCAGACTCTGTCAGCTCTGCCCCACCAAGCGTCTTCTCTACTTCTTGGAATCCGTCCGGCCCGGTAAGCTTCAAAACTAACGTATCATAGGTAGTATTCGAGGGCTCAGACTCGTCAACAACTCCCGCTGTCCACGTGACGTTAATGGTATAAGTGCCTGCCGGCGGATCAGTCGCCCCGGATGCGTCTGCTTCGGTCACCACTGAGCCGAAAGAGCCTACTACTACAGGCTCAACAGCATCAGGCTCTAAACTTACACCAAGCGCCTCTGCATTATGCGCCTTATTGAGTTCAATAGGTGTAACCCCTTCAGAGAGGTACCCTGTCTGGAACTTGAGACTGGCTGCGCCGTCAATCAGATGCGTGCCGTTCCATTCTGTCTCCTCAACAATCTTGTCGATCTCAGTAAGGAGCTCGTCGATTTGCTTTCTGATAGCGTCCCGTTCAGCTGTACCCAGGGCGTCGTTAGCAGCCTGCTCTGCTTTATCCCTTACCACCAGGAGTATGTCGTTAATCTTGGTAAGGCCGGCTTCTGCCACAGACAGCAGGTTCTTTGCGTCACCGATGTTGTCTAACGCGACCCCTAGCCCACGGCTTTTTGCATTAAACTTTGTGGCAATTGTGAGACCTGCAGGGTCATCAGCCGCTTCATTAATCCTTCTGCCGGTAGCCAGACGCAACTGGTGGATTCCAAGTTTCGTGTTGACACTATTAAGCGCGTTAAGTGAGTTCAGACCGGCAATGTTCGATGCAATACGCGTAATATCCGCCTGTGCCATTCTCTTATTACCTCCTTGTAATTTTCCTGCTTACCGCAGGATGAGGATCCTTCCTCATGCTGTGCTTGGGTACTTGCGGGGCACAGTCCGCCCGCATGTGGTTAGACTGCTGGAATCAAAAACACCCCCCCTCCACCGAATAGTGGACATGATTGCCCTTTCACATACTTATGTCGGCAAATCAAGAAGGAAATTTAGTACTTGGATGAACAATCCTTTTTAGGGAATCAGTGTCATAATTTGAAGGAATCCCTTAGGCTTTGGCGAAGTTTGCCGATACTATTAAGTGGAGCATCATTATTGTTTAAGTGAGGGGAGAAATGAATGTCTACAGTTGCAAATACCGGAGCACGCCAAAGCTCTGAGTCTATCCAGGTAGTGGTGTTTCAGATGGAAAAAGAGCTTTTTGCGGTCAGTATCAGCGATGTATGGGAAATAGTCCTTATGCAGCCTATCACACCTGTGCCTGGCTCGCCTGACTTTGTTGAAGGAGTAGTTAACCTGCGTGGGCAGATAATCCCGGTAATCAGTTTAGCGAAGCGCCTGGGACTTGAATCAAAACCTGTAACACCGTCCACTCGTATCGTAGTTGCTCAGGTAGGCGATGATACTGTGGGCATGATAGTCGATGCAGTTCAAAAAGTCACCCACATACCTGTGGAAGACATAGAAGTTCCTGACGGGATTGCTCTTGAGGGAGAATGCCTTACGTATGTGCAAGGCATCGCTAAGGTAGACGGTGGACTCATTACCCTTGTTGATCTGGAGGAAGCGATTTCTCTTTAACCCAGGCTTTATAAAGAGCGCTAAGATCTTTGGCAGTGGCATGAGACGCTGCGAGATTCTCTCGTTTTATCTCTTCATATATTTCCTCACGGAATATCTTATATTTGGCGGGCGCAGTTATTCCAAGAGTCACGTATGGCCTTCCGGATCTTGCGCTTACCGAAACAACCGTGACTTTAATGTCGTCATCTATGATAATGCTTTCACCGCTGCGACGAGTTAGGACTAGCACCTACTACCCCAGCCTTTCTGTTGCGGACACTCTCCGGAAAAAGATAAGCCGCAAGAGGGTAATCGCTGTCCCTTAGCAGCGCTTGCCTCATTTGGCCTGATTTCTCACTCACTACTATCGGGGCAAAGCAATTTCCCGTGGCCCATAAAGGATCACCGGGCACATTAACAATTACGTACAGCTTCGTATCAGCTACGGAATTTGCCCCAATAGCTTCTAACACATCCTGGGGTATTTCCGGCTGATAATCCTCCCAAAACAGCGTAGGGTCAACTACGATGAAACGGAGGTCTTTATCCACAGCCTCAAGCCACATGAATGGGCCGGGTTCTTCTGCCTCACTCAATCGGTAATCATGGATATCCTCAAATCCCAGTAATCCTTCATCGCAAATAAGCTTCATCATATTCCGCCCCTTGCGTCGCTTTACGCTCAGAGTTAAACAATACCCACAATAAGCCTGGTTTGATGTTCAGGCTGACGAAGATCAATTTCTTCGGGAGTCTCCACCAAAGCTTTGCCTTCCCTTGCCAATACTTGCACCACCGGCCTGGTAAGAAGGCCTGATGAAAGGTGCGATACAACAGCGAGCTCACCGGTGGAGAGCTTAACCGTCGCGCCTTCAGGAAATGGCGCAACACATGACAGCATCACTCTGACCACATCTTTATCTAATTCAAATCCGGCCAAACTCATCATATACTCCACTACTTCCGCAGGACTTATAGTCTTTTTAAGATAGGATCTATGAAGAAGTGAGCTATAAACATCTGCACATGCCACTATACGAGAATACAAGTGTATGTCATGCCCCCGAAAACCCCTGGGGAATCCGCTGCCGTCCATTCTTTCATGATGTTGGGAGACTATAGCCTTTACAAACGCAGATATTCCAGGGTGTTGTCTGAGCACCTTAACACCTAACTCGGGATGGGAACGATACAACGGGATGTCATCCTCCAAAAGGCCTTCTCCTTCTATGTGACTTGAAGAAATTTTAGTCAAAGCCATACCGATATCATGGAGAAAAGCGCCTACACCAACATCGTTAATACGTTTGACATTCCCCATGGCAATCGCGGTAGCTATGGAAAAAACAGCTACATCATACGGATGCACATATTCATATTCATCCACATTTGAAATAAGAGTCCAAGATACGAGCGGCTCAGGAAGGGCTTCAATATCTTCACGCATCCACTGGACAACGTCGAGCAATTCCTCATACGGGGGTTCAACCATATGAGGTGCGTCTCCTCTTAGCTCGGCTATTAGATCCTTCATCAATTTAAAAGCGCGGCTGCGGGTCTCTCGGGAAATAACCCGTGTGGGTCTTTTATCCAATAATATCACCTCGTAGAGATACTTCACTCACAGACTTTACGATACAAAAACGGATGTATCAACTCAAAACCATAATTAGGCGCAGACATCAAAGTCTCCGTGCCCCCGATAAAAAGCACTCCTCCCGGGCGAAGGCTTTCGCAAAACCCGTTGAAAACATCGGATTTGGCCTTATCCGTAAAGTAGATCATAACATTTCGACAAATAATGAGATCAAAATCTGTCTCATATGGATCAGACAACAAGTTATGAATCTTATACTGTACCATCTGCTTGACGGAATTGCTCAAGATGTACTTGTCTGCTTGCTTAACAAAATATTTCGCCAGAACCAGCGGTTTTACCTCCTTGACGTCCTCCTCAGTGTATATTCCGTCTCGCGCCATTTGAAGTACGGCTTTGTTGACATCAGTGCCTAGAATATAGTGTCTTGTTGTCCCGGTCATCTCCCTAAGGATGATGGCAATACTGTACGGCTCTTGACCTGCTGAACACCCGGCTGACCATATTCGGAGTGTCTTACGAGTCCCGAGGAGCTCAGGCAATATCTTAGTCTGCACCTGGTCAAATCTCTCAGCGTTTCGAAAGAAATTCGAAACATTGATTGTCAAGAAATCTACGAGTTCTCTCCGCATTTCAGGGTTTTTCTCAAGCGTTCTCCAATATTCATTAAGACTGATATGCCCTGATTTCGCTAAAGCGGCCTTCAAGCGGCGCTGGACCTGTTTCTCCTTATAACACGAAAGGTCAAGCCCGCAAGCTTCCGTAAGTCTGGTTTGAAAGATTCTAAATTCCATGTCTTGCACGTTTTTTGCAACCCCTGGTCCCATATTATTCAGTTTCTTCAAGAGTTCTCATTATGACGTTTCCTACTTCATGGAGAGGAACTATCTCATCAGCCAGCCCCTGCTCAATTACAGCCTTGGGCATTCCATAGATAACGCATGTGGATTCGTGTTCCGCGATGGTCTTACCGCCTGAGGCCTTGATTGCAGCCATGCCTTCCATCCCGTCTCTGCCCATCCCGGTAAGCACCACACCAATCAGTCTGTTGCCATAGATACTTACTGCAGATTCCATTGTGTTGTCAATAGCAGGCCTCACTCCATTCCGCGGCGGCGCATTTGAAAGACGCACCTTTCCATTCGCCCTGACAACCATATGATGCCCACCTGGCGCTACAAGGGCCTTGCCCCGTTCAATCCTGTCTCCTTCTTCGGCTTCCTTCACCCCTATCACACATGCGTCATTGAGCCTTGTCGCAAGCGATTTAGTAAACCCGGGCGGCATGTGTTGAACAACTAGAATCCCTGCAGGAATGTGAGAAGGCAAGTCAGGAAGAACCTTGTTCAGCGCTGAGGGCCCGCCTGTAGATGTACCTATTACTACCAAAGCATCAGGGTGTTCGCCCCTCCCGGGAGGCAGCATGTCCTGCTCCCGTGTCAATGGGGCGGCGCGTATCCGAAGTCTCTCAGGCCGATACCTGACCTTACGTGGCTTCACATTGGCTTTCACTGCTACTTTTACTTTCTCTAGGAGGATATCGCGGATTTCATCTATACTCAAGACGATAGAACCCGAAGGCTTAGGCACGAAATCTACAGCGCCCATCTCCAATGCCTGAAGGGTGGTAGATGCTCCTTCCTGTGTTAATGCGCTGAGCATAACCACAGGGGTAGGGATTTCCCTCATTATGATCTCTAAGGCTTCCAATCCATCCATTACAGGCATCTCGACGTCTAACGTTATGACATCAGGCTTCAGGCTTATCGCTTTCTCCACTCCTATTTTGCCGTTCCTTGCTACATCCACAACTGTTATTCCCGGGTCTTCATTCAGCATGTCTGAAATGATTTTCCTGGTGAAAGCGGAATCATCAACGACTAAGACTCTAATAGGTTTTGACACATGTCCTAACTCCTTATGCCTATTTCCCTACCAGTTTCTTTACTGATGCCAGAACCTTCTCGGGATCAAGGGGTTTTAGCAAGTAATCATTTGCCCCTGCCTTTATTGCCTCAAGCACCAATGATTGCTGCCCCACAGCTGTACACATCACTACCTTCGCTTGAGGATCGATGCTTTTGATTCCCTTAAGCGCTGTTATCCCATCCATTACAGGCATAGTTATGTCTAAGAGCACGACATCAGGAGAGACTTCTTTGTATTTTTGAATCGCCTCTTCGCCGTCTTTAGCTTCTTCAACTTCATATCCGTTTTCCTCCAGGAGTTTTCGCGTCCTCAACCTGATGAAAGCAGCATCATCAACTATTAGAGCAAGAGGCATCACTATGTCCCCCCATCCGATTCCTTGCCGCTCTTCTTGAGCGCCCCAAGGATAGTCGCTAATGACTCATGAGTAGGAAGAATGAAAAACAGGGTGTCAACGCTCTCAGCGCTGTAGGAAAGGACAGTCTGAGCTACAAAAGCCTTATTGCAGCCTGATTGATCTGAACCGCCAAAAAAGCTCTGGAGTTCCTGGATCACTACGGCAGAACCGTTTAGCACCGGAGGGCTGGGCATAGCTCTGAGGCTTGTAGCATCTGCCAAGTAGTTCAAGAAGAATGCTCCTGCAAGATTCCCAATTTCGCAAAGAGCCGATCCACCCATATCAGTAAGGTGTGAACTTGTGCCGCGCTCGTTCCCCAATAGCAAGTCAATAACACAATAAGCGCTGGCAGGAGGAAAAAATAACGCTACATATCCTTCAATATTACCTGACATCTTCACCTGGACTCCGATGGATGGCTCATCTATGTCACATGTACATATCCTGGCAAGCTCATCATAGGACATGAGCGATACTTCAGGAACGCTCATATTAATCTTCTGGCCTATCATGTCAGACACGACTTGCGCCACACTTTCCATACCTTTGGCCAGTATGGTTTTTAGCAGATTAAGCTCTTTATCACTATAATCAACTCGGTCGTGGATAACTGTTCCCTCCTTCGACAACACCCTTCTCATAGTCTCTCATAGCCGATCTTGCAGCCGGCCACGTCCCAACGTTTTCTCAATAACCCTGGCTATGTCAAGAATAAGAGCAATTCTACCATCACCGAGAACAGAGGCCCCAAGAAATCCTGTAACCCACCCTGACAATATGCCCAGACTCTTGATGACTACTTCCTGCTCACCCAAGAGTGAGTCTACAATTATACCGACCCGGGAGTCTTCATATCGTACAACTACCATTATCAGATCATCTTTGCGGTTTCTCTCAATACCGGCGTTATCCGTGGCAAATCTGTTCAGATTGAATATTGGAAGAACCCGTCCTCTGAGGATAATCACTTCCCCTGTACCTATAGATTTCACCTTGCCGACCGGCACCTGGGCTACTTCAACAACCCCTGAAAGAGGAATCGCAAACCTCTGCCCGGATGCAGTTACAAGAAGAGCTCTGAAAACAGCCAGAGTCAGGGGAACTGACACCTGAAACGTTGTTCCTTCACCGGGACGTGTCTTTACCCTCACTGTACCCCCGAGCTTCTCTATGTTAGAACGTACAATGTCAAGTCCGACGCCTCTGCCTGATACGTCATCAGCTTCAACTGCAGTGGAAAAGCCGGGCCGAAAAAGAAGATCGATAGCTTCTTCTTCAGACAATGCAGCTGCCACATCCTGTGTGATAATCCCTTTTCTTACAGCTGACTCTCGAACCCGCCTCGAGTCAATTCCCCTGCCGTCATCCTCGACAGTAATAATCACTCGGTCTTCAGCGTATCCTGCAGCCAGACGAACTCGTCCGGTTTCATGCTTTCCCGCAGCAAGACGCTGTTCGGCATGTTCGATGCCATGACCCACGGAGTTTCTTAGAAGATGTATGATAGGATCCGCCACCTCGTCGATTAAAGCCCGATCGAGTTCCGTGTCTTCTCCCTCAACAATGAATTCTACCTGTTTGCCTAGCTTCGTAGATATATCCCTTACCATCCTGGGGAATCTCCTGAACAGGTGAGCAAGAGGAGTCATTCTGGCTTTCATCACTTCCTCCTGAAGCTCAGTGGAAAGCCTACTCATTTGACTTATGACCTGCTCAAGTCCTTGAACAACCTCCAGTTCGAAAGCGTCGGACTGGGTCAGCCTGCGCTGCATTTCAACTAATCTGGCTTGCTCAATCGTCATCTCGGAAGTGATTCGGACAAGTCTGTCAAAGGCATCTATGTCCACTCGGATGGCATGATCGCTGACTCTTCCCAGTATCCGCCGGGAATCACCGAGAGATGAACCATCGTCTTCCTCTTCTATACCGTTTACCTCTGTTATTTCACCTTCTGAGACGCAGATTTCTTCGTCGAGACCGTCTAGACTGCACTCGACACTGTCTACGTCAGGAACATCGCTTACATTCTCACTGATCTGTTCAAGAGTGACAGATAGAGCAGGCTCAAGCACTGCAAAGAAGTTGAAGCCTGTCATTTCACCTTCCGAAATCTGGCTTGCCGAGGGCTGAGAGTCAACGACAGTCCCAAGCTCACCAAGAACCTGCAATACTTGAAGAGCCCTGACAGCAGGCATGGCAGTGTCTTCATAGAACTCAACGGAAATCCCATAGATAGGAGAAGTCTCATGAGTCTCCGAAGGTTTGGCAGTTTTAGACGCGGCAGTCTCCAGTCTTGTAAGGTAGGACTCGATATCAAGTTTCTCCCCCTGAAACCCCGGGGTTACCTCAACTGCCAGACTCCTTAGCGCATCCAACGTATCAAGAAGGATATTGACAAGGGTTTGATCAGGCATAAGCTCACCATCACGTATCCTGGAAAACACATCCTCCATGGAATGAGCCAGGTCAGACATACGGTTATGCCCGATAGTGCCTGCACAACCCTTTACCGTGTGGGCCAGCCTAAACATGTCCTGGAGTAATTCTCTGTCTTCTCCCTCTTCCTCGAGTTTGATGATTTCTTCTTCGAGGACTTCCAGCATCTCCAGAGTCTCATCTAAGAAGAGTTTTATGTCTTCTTCGCTGAACGCATATTTATCCGACGTCACACCACCGACCCCTATCTCAAGTAATCAAGAAGCGATGTTTTCATAATGTCAGAAGTGGAATAAAGAATCGCCATATATACAGTGTGTTGCAGTTGCAATTCCACTACGGCTTCAGCAATATCCGCATCTTCAGCCTTGGACAAGAGTGACTCTATCTCAATTTCATTCTGAGATAGCTTAGTCGAAACCCGCTGAAGGTTCCTGACTTTTGCGCCGACCCCGGTTACATGATTCAAGATATGATCCTGAATTGCTGCTATGGCGTCTATATCTCTCGCAAGGTCATCATGGAACGTCGGAGATGAGTACGACTGGGCCACATGGTTCCGAATGTCAACAAGAGTCTGAGTTATGCTACGATTCGCGGCGCCTTCGACATCCGTCATGAAAGCTGACTTGCCGTTGGTGTTTATCTGCATTGTCATACCGGGCTCTACCTCAATTTCTTTTCGCCCGTCAGCGTCATCAGCCCCATAGTACACGATTTCCCCGTTTTCGAGAGAAAATGGCTTCGTAGTAGTTGCAAGCCCGGAGAAGATATATCTATTGTCATGCCTGGTGTTAAGAACTGCCACCGCCTCTTCAATAATCCTGTCAAGCTCCTGGACAAATGCTTCCTTATCTTTGTCAGAGCGGGTTTGGTTCGCAGCGTCTAACACCAAATCATTAGCCTGTTCAAAGAGATTATTAAGATTCATAAACGCTGTTTCAGTTGCGAGAAGCCAGTCTCTGCTGTCTGCTACGTTATTCTTGTGCTGATTAAGACCGGATCTCAGCGCACGGAGGGCAAGTCCTCGAGATGCTCCTACAGGGTCATCAGAAGGCTTTCTTACGCGTTTGCCGGTCGCTATGTCCTGGGATAGTTTGTTCAATTGAGAGAGCTGGTCACCTACACCTTTCATCATGTTATTCAAGAGGTGGTTAGTGCTTATGCGCAAATCTTACTCCCCCTTTCTCAGTAGGTTGTCACAAACCTTCGCCGCTCCTGATCCATAAGCCGGGCCCTGCCGTAGATGGAATTCCCGGTCGGTGCTTACTGCCTTATCTTCCAACGATACCGGTTCGATTAATAATCGTATCCAGCATTTCATCTACAACAGTAAAGAACCTGGATGCAGCCTGATATACCCTTTGATATCGGGTAAGATTGATTAGTTCTTCATCAATGGATACCCCTGAGACACTGTCCTTGTTGTTAATACATTGCCTGTACGTGGCCTCATGAACCTCAGTCATATAACCGGAGTTTCGACCGGCCACTCCGATCCTGGCAACAAGGTTCTGATAAAACCTTGGAATGCTCTCTGTTCCGCCTTCCATAACAAGCTCATCCTTCAAACCTGCAATGGCAAACGCCACTTGACCGTCACCTGTATGCTGAGTGGAGGCTGCCGCAATCAGAGACAGATCCCCTCCGACCTCTGGGTCAAGCGCCGGGTTAACTCTGAGGATCCTCTTGTCAGAGTCGTAAATATAAAAATCTCTACCACCGGTGGGAGGATCATCAATACCAAACCCTGACCTGTGAAGATTGTTCACTTCATCACAGATTGTGGTGATAAACGTTTCTATGTAATCGTAGTACTCAGGCACTCGCTCATTTCTTCCCTCAAGTCTCGCAGCGAGATCCCCGCCCTTCATGTCTACAGGCGCCAAATCCCTTTTCCATAGGATCCTGGAAATCTCTATATCATCGGGATCCAGTGGCTCTCCCGGTAAAGATCCGGACTCATAAGTCAGCTCATAAGCGAAATCCTCCCGGACCAGATCGCGGGACCCGATTTGAATCGCAACCGCTCCTCCTTCCGTCTCAAACGCAGTGATGTTTATCAGTCTCGAGAGACGGGAAATAGCAAGATCTCTTTTGTCTCTTAAGTCCCCGGGATCATTTCCAACCGCAGTGACTTTTACTATTTCATAGTTCTTGGCCGCGATTTCCTGGGTAAGAGAGTTTATCTCACTGACTTTTGCCAGGATATCTGCGTCAATATTAGAGGACAAGCCCCTAAGATTCCTCGTGATGCGATTCACATGTGACGCAAGGGTTTTCGACTCTTCTATGAGCGCAGCGCGAAGGGGAGTGCCTTCAGGCCTGCTTGAAAGGCTGTCCCATGCCAGAAAGAATCTGGTCAAGTCTTCTCCCAGCCCGACATCGGACGGCTCTTGAAACACACCTTCGATTTCTGTAAGGACCTGGTTCAAGCCTTCCCAATAACCTAAGGTTACATTTGACTCCCGGATACGGCCCTCCAGAAACCCGTCGAATATTCGGTTTATCTTTATGACTTCAACTCCGGTCCCAATTGCTCCGCCCCTTGCCGACGCTGTGCCTTGAGCAATCACATAGGGAGGCGTGGCTTCGAGCACAGCCTCTCGACGCACATACCCGGGATTACCGGCGTTGGCGATGTTGTGGCCTACGACTTCCATAGCTTTTTGGTGAGCACTAAGCGCCCGTCTGGCAGTCTCAAGCGCGAGAAATGTGGAATACATCAGGCCTCCCCCCTTTCTTCACCGTGTAAGTATTCATTTCGCCTCGGCATACTAATGTCTGGGCAGCAAAGTCTAGGTAATCCAGGATATTGTTGACAAGAGCCATGTTGCCTCCGTTAACCAACGCAAGCCTTTCAAGGGTCGGGGCCAGCATCTTGCTGATTCGTCCGTACCTTTCCGCTGCCCCATTCCCCCCGTTCTCTACGACATTTCTGAAAGTCGCAGTCCCGGAAGGGAGTCCGAGACTCGTCTCTATCTCGGTCAGGATATTTGCTCTTGCCTCTACGCTCTCCCTTATTTCCTCAACTACGGCTTCTACGTCACTTAGTGCCTGGCCAAGATCTTTGGCGTCCATTGTAATAAGAGCACCTTGTTTCCGAGTGGAGAAATTCAAGAGGTCGCGATACAAGTCAACTTCCCGCTCAAGAAGATCAAGAAGCAGACTACATTGCTCTTTCAAATCCGCGTCAGACTTTCCCATGACACACGCACTCCATATGCTGTAAATCTTCAACAATATTAATCTGACTGTAGCTTTCAGGATTCAAGCAATTTTTTGGCTACCATTGCCCCTGTTACTTCATAGACACCTGATTCCAAATCCTTGCGAATGCTCTCTACTTTCTCCCGGTGAGCATCAGCTACTCCATTAAGCTCTTTCAAAGCGTACTGAAGCTCCAGAGCACGTTCTGATAAGGTGACCTTGTCGGAAGGAGTCTCTTCATCCATGCCCTTAGCACGACTCTCTTTATTGCGAGCGTCTTTCATACGTGCCACTTCGCTTTGCTGCTCTATATATCTATTGAGAACCCTTCTCATGCCCTCGTCTGTAATTCTCATGGTATGCACCTCTTTTAGAGCAAGACTTATTCTCCTTATCCTTATCGGCAAGTTATGCTTTGTAATTTAGCCCTGTCAGTACACTCTTTTTGCATTCAATTGATTGTATAACATATCCGCTATACCCAGTCCGCCACGACCGCCTATTTGACCTGCGATCTCTTGATCAAGCAATTCCTGAAACACATCTTCGCCAAAGCCCCCGCTAAACAGCCCGTCTTTTGGCACAGTCTTACGCATAGCCTTTATTACTGACTCAATAAAGATTGTTTCAAACTCCGTACATGCCTTTTTCAGCGCAGCGTCATCTTGGGAGAGGGGATCAATCTTATCCGCACCGGACACTCTGAGACCATACCGGCCGGACATGCCGTCTCCGTATCTTACGAGAACATCCACTTTAGAGCACCTCAATTTCAGCGAGCAAAGCACCACATACTTTAAGTGCCTGCAAAATTGCAATAATGTCATGGGGGGTCGCGCCTATGGAATTTAGAGCAGCTACTAAATCATCCACTGTGTCCCGCGCGGAAACAGGAACCACAGTCTCACCTGAAGCATGTGCTACACTGTCCGGTGACCCTTCCATAACCTGAACTCTGAGATTGCCGTGGGAAACCACAGCCGGAAGCACCCTAACGTTTCCGCCGATAACCACTGTCCCCGTCCTTTCGTTAAAAACCACCTTGGCAGGGGTATCTACATCCACCGGGATTTCTTCTATTTGAGCGACGAACCCCACGACATTGCCGGAATACTTGTACGGAATCCTTATACTGACAGCCCCTGCGTCATCTGCTTTGGCAGACTCTTCCCCAAAACGCTCACATATGGCCTTCGCTACTCTGTCAGCAGTCGCAAAATCCGGTTCTCTTAGGGTAAGAACAAGCCTGTCCTCGGGCAAACCGAGGCCAGATGCGCCAAGCGTCTGTTCGACAGTAGCGCCTCCGGGGATTCTGGCAACTGTAGGATGAACCTTTGCCCGCCTGTCTGCGCTGCTCCCTCCAAGAGATATGTGGCCTTGCGCAGCAGCATACAGGTTCTCGTCAGGGCCGTAAAGCGGGGTCATAAGCAAAGTGCCTCCTTCAACACTTCGGGCATCTCCTATAGAAGACACTGCCACGTCAAGACGGTCACCGACACGTGCGAACGCAGGCAGCTTCGCTGTAACCATAACCGCAGCTACATTCCGCACGCGAAACTGGTCCGGAGAGACTGTAACTCCGAAGCGCATAAGCATGTTAGCTACAGACTGCACCGTGAACATGGCAGACCCGGAGTCCCCTGTGCCTTTCAGCCCTACTACCAGGCCATAGCCGACAAGATCGTTGTCCCTGACTCCTTCTATGCCGGCTATGTCCTTTATCCTTGATTGAGCCAGGGCACCCGAGCAAGTCCCCAGAATCAAACAGCAAAGGACAAAGACTGCAACGAAGTCTGCTATATTAAATCTCACGCGTCACCCCTCCTTAACCTCGCCTAAACACCTAACTCTCATCTCAGAACAGGAAGTTGATTACCCCGGCAAAGAATCTCTGCAAGAAACCAAGCAACCCCGTTTTTTGCTTCTCATCCAATACGCCTTCATATCTTATCTCAGCACACCCTACATGAGTGGACAACACTGTATTATCAGCGCTTATGTCTTCCTGCCTGACCAAGCCTGATATGACAATATTCTGCTTTTCATTGTTGATTACGAGACCCTGGGAACCTTCTATCCTCATCATGCCGTACGGCAATACCTCAACGACCCTTGCCGTCATTTTAGCTACCAGATCGCCTGAACGGGATGTTGTGCCCTGCCCTTTGAAACTCGTATTCGCGTTCATGCCGACTGCAGGCAGAAACGATAACACGCCGGACCCTTCAGCCAAGGTCACACCTGTTCCTTTGCCTGCCCCGGTTTGAGCTTTTTGGCTGGCGTATGCCCGTTCTATGATGAGAACGGTTATCAGATCCCCCTCTTTCC
>CZCA01011736.1_pt1 | contig 13811 bp, 10 predicted proteins | sample 591981 | NCBI WGS metagenome assembly CZCA01 (sample SAMEA3556810, study PRJEB10932) | anaerobic digester metagenome
ATTGGCGTCGATTCCGACCAGGCGCTGATTATCGAAGAAGCCAACCCGGATCAGGCGGCGCGCATTCTTACGTCGATGATGAAGAACGTCGACAACTCGATCTTCCGCGGTGTCCAGAAGCATCTCGATGGCACGCTGCCCTACGGCACAGCGGAATCGCTGGGCATCGCCGAGGGCGGCGTTGGGCTGGCGCGCAACAAGTTCTATGAAGCCAGCACGCCCGACGAGGTCAAGGCGCTTGTCGACGCCGCCGAGCAGAAGATCATCAACGGCGAGATTACAGTTGCGACGGCGTTTCAGTAAAAGTTGAGAGATTAAGAGATTAAGAGATTGAGAGATTGGAAACTAGAGATTGGAGACTGGAGATTGACAGAGACGCAAACCCGTCACACGCCAATCTCTAACCTCCAATTCCCTAATCTCCAATCTCCAATCTCCTAATCTCCAATCTCCTAATCTCCAATCTCCTAATCTCCTAATCTCCATTTCACACAAGGCTTGCTCATGTCTGCGTTCGTCGAGATGAAACAGATCAGCAAGGTCTACCCGAATGGCGTCGTTGCCAACAAGCATGTAGACTTTGCGGTCGAGAAGGGCGAAATCCACGCGCTGGTCGGTGAAAACGGCGCCGGCAAAAGCACACTCATGAAAATCCTCTATGGGCTGGAGCAGCCGACGCACGGCGAGATCTGGCTCAGAGGGCAACGCGTCGAGATCGCCAATCCACACCGCGCCATCGACCTGGGCATCGGCATGGTGCATCAGAACTTCATGCTCGTGCCCTCTTTCACCATCGCCGAGAACATTGTGTTGGGCAGCGAGCCGCGTAAGGGACGCTTCCTCGACCGCGCCCAGGCGATCGCCATCACCGAGACGCTGAGCAAGAGCTACGGCCTGCAGGTCGATCCTGCGGCGCGCATCGAGTCTACGCCGGTAGGGATGCGCCAGCGCGTCGAAATCCTCAAGACGCTTTACCGCGGCGCCGACCTGCTCATCCTCGACGAACCGACTGCTGTGCTCACCCCGCAGGAGACTGATGAACTGTTCCTGGCCGTGCGCAAGCTGGTCGACCAGGGCAAGACTGTGATCTTTATCACGCACAAGCTGGTCGAAGTCAAGGAAATTTCTGACCGCGTCACGGTGATGCGGCACGGCGAGGTGACTGGCCGCGTCGCCACCGCCGACGTGAGCGAAGCCGACATTGCGCGCATGATGGTGGGGCGCGCCGTCTTTCTGCAGATCGACAAACCGCCGGTGCGGCGTGGGCGCGTCGTTGCTGAGGTGCGCAACCTGGGCTATGTCGCTGAGACAGGACGACCAATGGTACGCAACGTCAGCTTTGATGTCTACGCCGGTGAGATTCTGGGCGTCGCCGGCGTTGAAGGCAACGGCCAGACTGAACTGGTTGAGGTGATGACCGGGTTGCGTCCGGCCACGACCGGCGAAATCCGCATCGATGGCAAGCCGGTGCAGGGACAAAGCGCACGGCGCATCCGACTGAGCGGCGTCGCCCACATCCCGGAAGACCGGCTGACCAACGGCGTGGCGCTCGACGCGTCGATTGCCGAGAACCTGGCAGTGGATCGTTACAATCGCCCGCCCTTCACCCGCCAGGGAATCCTTTCTCCGCGCGCGATCCAGACACAGGCAGTGGCGCTAATGCAACAGTTCGACATCCGCGCGGCTGGCTCTGCCGCGCCCATGCGCTCGCTTTCTGGCGGCAACATGCAGAAGGTGATCGTGGCGCGCGAGTTTTCGGCGGAGCCAGCGCTGCTCATCGCTGCGCAGCCTACGCGCGGGGTGGACATCGGCGCCACCGAGTTCGTACACACGCAGCTTGTCGCCAAGCGCAACGAAGGCAAAGCGGTGCTGCTCGTCTCCGCCGACCTGGCCGAGGTGATGAGCCTGGCCGACCGCATCGCCGTGATGTACAAAGGCGAGATTGTCGGCATTCTGGAAAACGGGCCGCATCTCACCGAGGAAGAGATCGGGCTGTACATGCTCGGCCTCAAGCGCGATGAAGGGGCGAGGGGCGAGGGGCGAGGGGCGAGGGGCGAGGGGCGTAGAGAGTTGTCTCGACCTTCCAGGAAGTTCCAGCCTTCCCGGAAGATAATGCAGAGAAGGTCACAGCATCGATGACCCAAAACAAGACACTGATTGAGGCGATCCGTATCGTGGTGGTGGTGCTGATTGCACTTGCCATCGGCTTCGTCATCACGGCGCTCGTGAGCAAGGAGCCAGTGGCGGCGTACACGGCGCTGCTGACCGGACCGCTGCCCAAAATCTCCTTCGAAAATGGCTTTGCGATCACCAATATCAACCGCTTTGGCAACTGGATGGAAGAGAGCACGACGCTGATCTTGCTCGGTCTGGCAGTGGCGATTGTCTTCAAGGCGCGGCAGTTTAGCCTGGGCGCCGAAGGGCAGATGCTGTTGGGCGCGCTGGCGACGGCGGTGATTGCCCTCAAGCTTGCACTCCCGTTTCCCTGGCACATGATCCTGGCGCTGGCGGCGGCAATGGCGATTGGCTTCTTGTGGGGTCTGCTGCCCGGTTTGCTCAAAGCCTATCTTGCTGTCGATGAGATCGTGAGCACGCTGATGTTCAACGTGATCGCGCTCCAGTTGTTCGATCTGCTGCTCTTCAACTGGCTACGCGACCCGACGGCCGGCTTTGTCGGCACGGTGCCCTTTCCCGACTCGGCAGTGCTGCCGCTGGCAATTTCCGGCACACGCGTTTCGTGGATGATCTTCATCATGCTGGCGGCAGTCGTCATCGTGTGGTTCTTGATGGAGCGCACGCCCTTCGGCTTTGAGCTGAAGATGCTCGGCGCCAACCGCAAATTCGCCGAATATGGCGGCATCAACACGAAGCGCGTCATCGCCCTGAGCATGGCGGTCAGTGGCATCCTGGCCGGGCTGGCCGGCGCACACCTGAGCATGGGGCTGCTCAAACGCCTGACGATCAACCTGTCGCCAGGGCTAGGCTTCGAAGGCATCGTCGTGGCGTTGCTGGCACGCAACGACCCACGCTGGGTGCTCGTCGCCGGTCTCTTCTACGGCTACTTGCGCACCGGCGCACAGATCATGGAACGTTCGTCTGACGTGACGCGCGAGGTCGTGTTGATCATCCAGGCGATCATCATCTTACTCATCACCGCCGAGCAACTCTTCCCGCGCTTCCAGCAATGGTGGGGGGCGCGGCGCAACAATGAAGCGGCAATGGAACGCGGATGACGCGGAGTGCGCGGATCCGCGCGGATTGGTTCGGTCTGAAGATTGCGCAGAAAAGCACCGCGCAAATCCGGGTGCTCTGCGGATCAACAGTTGGTTGAAAATCTGCATAAATCCGCCTGATCCGCGTCATCAGCGTTCTATTTCTGAAGAAGTCAAGGAACTCCGATGTCATTTGAGGTCGTCCTGCAAAGCATTTTTTCGGCGGCTTTCATTGCCACCGTCATCCGCGTCTCGACGCCGCTGATCCTGCCGGCGATGGGCGGCTTAATCTCCGAATTGGGCGGCGCCATCAACATTGCGTTGGAAGGCGTCATGCTAGCCGCAGCCTTCACTGGCGTCATCGTTAGCGGCTTTGCCCCGCAGTGGTTCCCGGGTGCGCCGGAGTGGGTCTACGCACTGACAGGCGGCGTGGCGGGCGTGCTGGTCGGCATGGCGATGGGGTGGATGATCGCTTTCTTTCACCTGGAGTTAAAAACAGACATCATCCTCACTGGACTGGCGATGAACATCCTGGCGGCAGGTGGCACCGTCTTTCTGATGTTTTCCCTGACAGGCGACAAAGGCAGCACTTCCACACTCGACAGTGCGCAACTGCCGGCAGTGCAAATCCCCTTCGTGAACACCATCCCGATCCTGGGCACGCTGCTCAACGGCGAAAATGGCGCCGGCTATAACATCATGAGCTACATCGCCTTCGTGCTCGTCGCCGTGATCTGGGTCTTCCTGTATCGGATGCCGTCTGGCGTCCATCTGCGCGCCACGGGCGAAATGCCGGAGGCGGCGCAGTCAGTCGGCATCGATATTCGCCGTACGCGCTACTGGGCGCTGGTCGCCAGTGGCTTCTGCGCGGCGCTGGGGGGCCTCTACCTGAGCATGGGCTACCTGAGCATCTTCCAGGCGAACATGACCGCCGGCCGCGGCTTCATTGCGCTGGCCGTCGTCTACCTGGGCAACCGCAACCCCATCGGCACCTTGATCGCCGCGCTGATCTTTGGCACGGCGTCGGCGCTGGGCACGCGCCTGGGCACGATGGCGATCCCGCCACAGTTTGTGGAGATGATCCCACCTGTGGTGACCATTGCCGCACTGGTGATCTACAACATCCGTCGCCGCGCGCGCATCAATGCTGCGGCGCGGCGTTTCCAGGAGCAGGCAGAGGCTGCGCGCCCATGACGCCAGACTACACTCACTGGTGGCAGACCATCGAACCGGCGGCGCGTGCGGCGCTGGTCGGTATGCTCGTGCCGGTGGGGTTGCCCGGCTTTGCCGGCGCGCACAAACACGCCTGGCAGGCGCAGCTCGACGCCCTCTATGGCGAGGATGGCTGGCGCATCGATCACTATGTACGCGGCCAAATTGTGCCCTTCCATCAGGCGATCCTGGAATACGAGCAAAGCTACCGGGTGCATTTGCGCAACAGCCCGGAGCTGGTGGATTGGTTGGTCACCTGGTGTGGCAATGTGTATGACGACAATCGCAGCAATGTCTACGACGACGCCTACTTTCAGCCGCACACACGCCAGAATCACTATCAAGATATCGCTGTCCGCCGCGTCATTGCCGAACTGGTGGATGATCCGCACTGGCCGCGCGTGACAGAAACGCCGGACGAAATATGTGATTTGCTCGACCTCAGCGATGGCAGCATCCATTCGATGCCGCGCGCACGCGGAATGCGCGGGCGCTACTTGCTGCAAATTCGCACGCCGGAGTCGCCCGGTTTTTTCCTCAGCCCGGCCGTGGTGCCGGTGCACGACCCGGCGCTGATCACCACCCATCCGCAGATGCGCGGCTGGTGGCAACAGGAAGGCTGTCAGCACCTCTCTGTCGAGGCCTTCTGGCAGATGAGCAAGGTCGTCGTCGTGCGCTACGATCGCTTTCTGGCGCTGGGCGCAGGGCGCAACCATCCCCTGACAGGTCTCGAACACGACGCGTGAGCAACGTTCTGTGGGGCGTCGTCTGCCTCGACCACTACACATCTACTGACGAACTTTTGCCCGGCTGCGGCATCCTGCACAACGTCTATCACCTGCAGCAGCTTGGTGCGGCGCCCTTGCTCCTGACCCGCCTGGGCAGCGACGACGCTGAAATCGTCATGCATTTCCTCGCCACACATCAAATTGCCGTCGTAACCGCTGACCTGCTGGCGCCTGGCGCCTGCGCGCGCATCGAGGTGGCAGTGGCAGCGACCGGCGCCGCACGCGTCTTTGGCTTTGATCCCGGTGTGTGGAGCAATTACCACCTGAAGCCCCATGAGGAGCAGACGCTGACCACAGCGCGCCATCTCCACGTTGTGCTCACAGCCCCCGTCATCGCCGAGTTCACGCGGTTGGGCGCCCAGGGCGCTTTTGCCGACACACTGGTTTCAGCAGATTTTTTGGCGCTGTACGATTTTGATACAATTTCTTTTACCGAAACGCTACGTTATGTCGATGTCGCCTTTNNTGGCGCAGGCGGCGGCAGCGACGAGGACGCTGACGCTCTTCACATTGGGCGAACGCGGCTTGCTGCTGTGCGAACCGGGCGTGCCGCCGCGCCTGGAGCGGGTGCAGGCAGTTCCCATCACCGGCAGCACCAACGGCTGCGGCGACGCCTTCATCAGCTACTTCCTGGCGGAATACTGGCGTAGCCGCGACCTGACGGCGGCGCTAGAACAAGGGAAGTACGGTGGCGCGCTGGCGACGACCTGGCGCTATGCGTTGCCGGATGAGGCGTATCGCACGGCAGACAAGCAGTGAACCAACCGTTTAACCCGGAGCGAAAACCCACATGCCACGCATTTTTGACAACATTGAGGAGCATGGCCATTTCATCGAGGCGATTCAGCGTGCTGTGCAGGATGCCTATCGCGCCGATTTCTGCGTCGGCTATTTCAACCTGCGCGGGTGGAAGGCGATTGCTGACGGGATCGAGCGGTGGGCAGGGGGCGAGAATGCGTGCTGTCGGGTGCTGATCGGCATGCAGGGGCGGCCCGAAGACGAGTTGCGCAGCGAGCTTACTCTGTTTGGCGAGGCGCCGATGATGGACAACGCCACGGCGGTGCGCCTGCGCAAGCAGCACGCGCTGAGCCTGCGCGACCAGCTCACCTACGGCGCGCCGACCAATCAGGATCAGGCTGCCTTGCAGCAACTGGCGCGGCAACTGCGGGCAGGCAAGGTGGTCGTCAAGCTCTACTTGCGTCACCGGCTGCACGCCAAACTCTATCTTTTTCACCGCCACGACAACTTTACGCCGCTGATCGGCTACCTGGGCAGCAGCAACCTGACCTTTGCCGGACTATCAGCGCAGGGCGAACTCAACATCGACGTGCTGGAGCAGGACGCCGCGCAGAAGCTGGTGCGCTGGTTCGAGGGGCGCTGGAACGACCGTTTCTGCCTTGACATCACCGATGAATTGGCCGCAATCATCGAAGAGAGCTGGGCGCGACCCGAACTGATCCCGCCCTATCATATCTATCTGAAGATGGCTTACCACCTGTCACAAGAGGCGCGCACGGGACAGGCCGAGTTTCGCATTCCGCCCGAACTGGACGAGGTGCTTTTCGATTTCCAGAAGAATGCGGTGAAGGTGGCGGCGCATCACCTGAACAAGCGCGGCGGCGTGCTGATCGGCGATGTGGTGGGGTTGGGCAAGACGCTGATGGCGACGGCGGTGGCGCGCATCATGGAGGAGGACTTCGGCGTGGACACGCTGATCCTCTGTCCTCCCAATCTGCAATCGATGTGGCAGCGCGACTACGTGGAACGCTACCGGCTGCGCGCCAAGGTGCTGCCGACGTCGCGGGCGCCGCGCGTCCTGCCGGAACTCAAACGCTATCGCCTGGTCATCATCGACGAGTCGCACAATCTGCGCAACCGTGAGGGCAAGACCTACCGGGCGATCCGCGAGTATTTGCAGATAAACGACAGCATGGTGGTGCTGCTCTCGGCGACGCCCTACAACAAGACCTACCTGGACCTGTCCAGCCAGTTGGGGTTGTTTATTGAGGAGGATCACAATCTCGGTATCCGGCCGGAGCAGTTGCTGCGCGAGATCGGCGAGGCCGAGTTTGTGCGACGGTATCAGGCCGGGATCAATACGCTGGCGGCGTTTGAGAAGAGTCCCCATGCCGACGACTGGCGCGAGTTGATGCGTCTCTTCATGGTGCGGCGCACGCGCAGCTTCATCCAGAACCACTATGCACGCACCGTCGAGGATGGGCGCAAGTACCTGCCCATGAGCGACGGCACGCGCAGCTACTTTCCGACGCGACGCCCGCGCACCGTGAGCTTTGACCTCGACGGTGAAACCAGCCAGTACGCCTATCTCTACGACGAGGCGGTGGTCGATGTGATCAACCACCTGCATCTGCCGCGCTACGGCCTGGCAGGGTATCTGGCAAAGGGCGCTGACGGGCAGGCAACGCCGGCTGAGCGCGCATTGCTGGCAAATCTATCGCGTGCAGGGCGACGACTCATGGGCTTCTGCCGCACCAATCTCTACAAACGGCTGGAGAGCAGCGGACAGGTCTTTCTATGGTCGCTGGAGCGCCACATCCTGCGCAATTTCATCTATCTCTATGCGCTAGAGCAGGGGCTGCCGCTGCCGATCGGTACGCAGGACGCCGCGCTGCTCGACACGCGGACGAACGATGTGGATGTAGAGGCGCCGGAGGCAGATGCTCCGTTGTTTGATGATGACGAGGAGACGGAGGAGGAAGAGCGAGAGAATGGGAGATTGGAGATTGGAGATTGGGGGATTGAGGGGCGCAGCGATGGGCTGAGGGCGCAGGCGAAGGAGGTCTACAATCTCTATCGCAGCAAGGGCGTGCGGCGCTTTAAGTGGCTGCCGGCGCACTTCTTCACACCCAGGCTGGCGGAGCACCTGCGCGCCGACGCCGACGCGCTGCTGGCGGTGCTGATGCAGTGCGGAGCGTGGCGCGCCAACGAGGATGAAAAGCTGGCGGTGCTGCTGCAACTCCTTCAGGAGCGCCACCCGCACGACAAGGTGCTGATCTTCACCCAGTTCGCCGACACCGTGACCTACCTGACCGAGCAACTACATGCCCGCGGGGTGCAGAAACTGGCGGGCGTGACCGGCGAGTCGGCTGACCCGGCCGCGCTGGCGCATCGCTTCAGCCCGCGCAGCAACCACAAACACGTTGCGCCCGAAGAAGAGATCCGCGTGCTGGTGGCGACCGACGTGCTCTCCGAAGGGCAGAACCTGCAGGATTGCCACATCGTGGTGAACTACGACCTGGCGTGGGCGATCATTCGCCTGATCCAGCGCGCCGGGCGTGTCGACCGCATCGGTCAGCTGGCGGACGAGATTCTGTGCTATACCTTTTTGCCCGCCGAGGGCGTCGAGAAGATTATCAAGCTGCGTGCGCGCGTGCGCCAACGCCTGCAAGAAAACGCCGAAGTGGTGGGCACCGACGAACTCTTCTTCGAGGACGAAGGCAGCGACCGTGTCATCTTGAACCTCTACAACGAGGATGCCGGCATCCTCGACGACGAGGAAGACAACGACGTGGACCTGGCGTCGTACGCCTTCCAGATCTGGCAGAATGCGGTGGCGCAGGACCCGACGCTGGAGCGCAAGATTCCGGCGCTGCCCAATGTCAGCTTTGCGGCGCGGCGGCACATCCCGCTGCCCGATGCGCCGGAAGGCGTGATCGTCTATTTGCAGACGCAACTGGGCAACGACGTGCTGGCGTGGGTCGATCCCACGGGCAGGATCGTCAGCGAGTCGCACTTTGCCATCTTGAATGCGGCGCGCTGCACGGCGGATGAGCCGGCGCTGGAACGTGCGCCCTATCACCACGACGCGGTGCGCCAGGCGATCACGACGCTGGTGGAGGCGCAGCGGCAGAACCCGACCGGCGGGCAACTGGGGCGGCCCAGCGGCGCGCGCTTCCGCACCTACGAACGGCTCAAAGCCTTTGCCGACCGCCAGCGCACCATGCTGTGGGGCGAGAGATACGAGGAGCGCGGCCTCTACCGCGCCATCGAGGAGATCTACCGCTATCCGCTGCGCCCGACCGCGATCGACACGCTCAACCGCCAACTCAAATCGGGCATCAGCGACGAACAGCTTGCCGACCTGGTGCTTGACCTGCGCGCCGAGGATCGGCTGTGCATCGTCAGCGACGACAGCGAGGCGGAAGGTGTGCGCATCGTGTGCAGCTTGGGAATGGTGTAGGATTTGACCATCTCTCCAAATGAAGATTCAATACACATAGACCGTGGGAATCATACACAATGGAGAGACCTATGCGAACCAACATTGTTCTCGACGAAGCGCTCATTGAGAAAGCACAGGAACTGACCGGTCTCAAAACCAAACGCGCTGTCGTCGATGAGGCGCTCCGCATGCTCATTCAGGTGTACGAACAGGCGGAAGTGCGCGCGTTGCGCGGGCAGTTGCGTTGGGAAGGCGACATCGACGCGGCGCGCCTGGCACGCATATCGGAGCAGTCGTCATGTTGATGGTTGATTCGACTGTATGGTTCGACACAACGACGGGGATTTCGACGGGTATGAGCGCCATCTTGGACTCAAGGTCGTGCATACCGGAGGCATCAGCAGTCAGTGAAGGACTTGCTCGGCAAAGCCAGTCGTTCATTCGTCTGCAAGCCGAAGCAGACAATCTGGCGGCGCAAATGCAGGAATTCGAGACCGCGCATTGCATGTTGGCAGAGATTACCGACTATATCTATTTTCTGCAGCGCAAAGTGACCTTGCCGGATATCTATGCCGCTGAAGTTCAGCACGCAGTGCTTGAATACGCACTGCGTAGCGGGCGCAAGGATTCACTCGTTCATCTTGAAGAGGAATTTGCGGACTATGACCAGCAGTTCCCCCGGGACTAGTTTCGTCGCTGATACAATGGCAGTCGTCCTCTGGCTAGAGAAACGGCGTTTGCCAACACAAGAGCGCGTATTACTGATATCCCTGAACTGCATGACCGTTTGATTGCCGCCACGGGCGTCTCAGTTGGTATGCCGGTAATCTCCAACGATCCACTCATGCATGCTTCGCGTTGGGTGGAGGCGTTCTGGCAGTGAGCGATCAATCGCTTTTTCTACGATATAAGCATAGGGCAAACCCATGACCCCAGACCTCACCCGCATCCGCCGCTACATCACCGAGTTCAAGTTTAAACCGCTCTTTGTCGAGGAGCTGGGCTGGGAAGACCTGCGCAGCGCGCCGTTGACAGTGACGGTGGACGGACAGAGCTTCACGCTGCGCGGGGTGGCGGAAAAGCGCGGACTGACGCTTCTGCAGTGCGATGCGCTGCCGCCCTACGCCATGCGCCGCCGCATCGACCAGGAGGTGACGAAGATTCATCGCGAACATCTGATCGTCTTTGCCGCAGCGGACAAGTCGGCGCAGGTGTGGCTGTGGGTGCGCCGCGAGCCGGGCAAACCGACCGCCAGCCGCGAACGCCACTATCACCGCGGCGAGACCGGCGAACGTGTGGCGCAGACGCTGGCGCAAATCAGCTTCAGCCTGGAGGAAGAAGAGGAACTGACGCTCTTTGGCAGCGTCAGCCGCGTCAAAGCCGCCTTCGACGTGGATCGCGTCACCAAAAAGTTCTTCGAGCGTTTCAAGAAAGAGCACACAACCTTTCTCGCCTTCATTCACGGCATCCCCGACGACGGCTTTCAGCGCTGGTACGCCTCGGTGATGCTCAACCGGCTGATGTTCATCTACTTCGTGCAGCGCAAGGGCTTCATGAATGGCGACCGCCACTATCTGGGCACGCGGCTGGCTGAGGCTGAGCGGGCAGGGCGCAACTATTACCGCGACTTTCTGCGCGTGCTTTTCTTCCAGGGCTTTGCCGTGCGCGAGACAGAGCGCAGCGCGGAGATCAACCGGCGGCTGGGCAACGTGCCCTATCTCAACGGTGGTCTGTTCGCCGTGCATGCTGTGGAGGAAGCCTACGGCGACTCGATTGAGATTGAGAACGCAGCGTTCGCCCGACTTTTCGCCTTCTTCGACGACTACAACTGGCACCTGGACGAGCGCCCGCTGCGCAACGACAACGAGATCAACCCCGATGTGCTGGGCTATATCTTCGAGAAGTACATCAATCAGAAGCAGATGGGGGCGTACTACACCAAAGAAGACATCACCGACTACATCTGCAAGAATGTGATCATCCCCTATCTGCTCGACGCCGTGCGCCGCGCGCAGCCAGCCGCGTTCGACGCCAGCGCCGACCTCGATGTGATGCTGGCGCAGCTCCGCGCCGAGGGTAAGCTGGGGAATTTTGACGCAGCGGCGCCAGGGCGCAAGGGTGCGCTGAGCGAGGAAGAGGGGAGTTTCGACGCTGAGACACAAGGGCGCAAGGGGGCGCAGGGCGAAGATGATTCCTCTGCGCATCTCCCCGCCTCCGCGCCTTTGCGTCAAGTGGCTGACAACGCGACGGTGTGGCGGCTGCTGGCTGAGGACCCGGATCGCTATATCTACCCGGCGCTGCAACATGGCGTGAGCCTGCCCTTGCCCGATGCGATCGCGGCAGGCATCGACGATGTGAGCCAGCGCACGCAGTGGAACCGCAGCGCGCCGCCGGAATTTGCGCTGCCCACCGAGATCTGGCGCGAGGTCGTGGCGCGGCGCCAGCGCTACGCCGAGGTGGGCGCCAAACTGGCCAGCGGCGCGGTGACGCACAGCGACGACCTGATCACGCTCAACCTCAACATCCGCCAGTTTGCGCGTGACGTGATCGACACGTGCGAGGAGCCAGCGCTGCTGCGCGCGTTCTGGCAGGCGCTGCTGACGATTGCCGTGCTCGACCCCACGGGCGGTTCGGGCGCGTTTCTCTTTGCGGCGCTGACGATCCTGGAAGACCTCTACGACGCCTGTCTGGATCGCATGGAGTGGTTTGTGGATGCGCAGCGCGATGACACCCGGCTGCACGATTTTCGCGCCACGCTGGCGGAGGTGGCGCGCCATCCCAACCGGCGCTACTTCATCCTCAAGTCGATCATCGTCCACAACCTCTACGCCGTGGACATCATGGAAGAGGCAGTGGAGATCTGCAAGCTGCGCCTTTTCCTCAAGCTGGTGGCGCAGATCGACCGCGCTGACCAGATCGAGCCGCTGCCCGACATCGACTTCAACATCCGCGCCGGCAACACGCTGGTGGGCTTTGTCAGCCGCGAGGATGTGCGCGCGGCGCTGGAACTGGAGCAGACCGGCGGCGGCGCGGCGCAGGGCAAGCTGATCTTTGGCGAGGAGCAGAGCGCGCTGGAGCGCATCGAGCAGAAGGCGTAGGAGATCGACCGCGCCTTTGCCAGCTTCCGCGCCCTGCAGACGCAGATGGACACACCGGCCGACGCGGTGGGCGAGGCCAAAGCCAGGCTCAAGGCGCAGCTGCGCACGCTGGAGGAGGAACTGAACCGGCTGCTGGCGCGCACCTACGGCGTGAAGGTGGAGCGGGAGGCCGACTACCGGCGCTGGCTGGCGAGTCACAAGCCGTTTCATTGGTTTGTGGAGTTTTACGGCGTGCTGCAAAGGGGGGCGGGCGAGTCACAAGCCGTTTCATTGGTTTGTGGAGTTTTACGGCGTGCTGCAAAGGGGCGGGTTTGATGCGATTGTGGGGAATCCGCCGTATTTGGAATTGTCTGTCCTGACCGACTATCAACTCCGTGGATACACATGCACAACGGCAGGGAATCTGTACGCAGTCATTATGGAGAGATGTTCGTCTATCGGTGTCCCGTTCGGAAGACAGGGTTACATCGTGCCAGTATCTTCAGTCTCTACAGAACGTTATCTTCCCCTGCAAAACCTCGTTGAGAGCCGAGAATTGCACTATAGTTCATTTGATGACAGGCCATCGCGATTGTTTGATGGCCTTGAGCACATCCGACTGACTATTCACTTGCTAGGTGCTCAAGTACAAGAACCAAAGATGTATTCCACAAGATACAATAAGTGGAGCGCAGTACAGCGGCCAGATCTGTTTCAGATTCTTCGCTATTCCAGTGCCAGACGCTCATTTGTGAATGGCAGCCTGCCGAAATTATCGGCTGAGATTGAGCACGACATTGTTCGTAGGCTTGAACAAGGTGGCCGCCCATTGCGGGACTCACTGCTCAAGAATTCCGACAAATTCATCTATTACTCCAGAAAAGTAGGTTACTTTCTACAAGTGACCGATTTTCAGCCTCGCGTGCTGGATGGGCAAGGAAGACTGAGGCCCCCTTCTGAATTCAAACCGCTATACTTTTCTTCTGAGCGAGAGGCGCAAGTCGCGTTGGCCACCCTGAACTCCAGTTTGTTCTTCTGGTTCATCACCGTATGGTCCGATTGCCGGCACTTGAATCGGCGCGAAGTTGAAGCATTTCCTCTGGATGTTCGCTATCTCTCCACAACCGAGATCGGCGATATGCTTGGGGTGTTGTCAAGGCAACTGATGAGTGACCTTCAACGAAATTCTCTTGAGCGCACGATGAGGTTTGCCCACGATACGTTGACCGTTCAGTGGATCATTCCCAAGTTCAGCAAGCCGATCATCGACGAGATCGACCGCGTCCTCGCCCGGCACTACGGCTTCACCGACGAAGAGCTGGACTACATCATCAATTAC
>CZCA01001004.1_pt1 | contig 13809 bp, 12 predicted proteins | sample 591981 | NCBI WGS metagenome assembly CZCA01 (sample SAMEA3556810, study PRJEB10932) | anaerobic digester metagenome
GCTGGATTCTGGTCAGGGCCGCGGAGGAGCCCCCGGCTGCCCCCGCCGCGCTGGTGCGCGCCTTCGTCGACGCCGGGGTACCGGCGGGCGTGATCGGCCTCGTCTATGGCACGCCGGCCGAGATCTCGAGCTACCTGATCGCCCACCCGGTGATCCGCAAGATCACCTTCACTGGCTCCACGCCGGTCGGCAAGCAGCTCGCCGCGCTCGCCGGCCAGCACATGAAGCGGGTGACGATGGAGCTTGGCGGCCACGCGCCGGTGATCGTGTGCGAGGACGCCGACCTCGAGCTCGCGGTCAAGGTGTCGGCCGCCTCCAAGTTCCGCAACGCCGGCCAGGTGTGCATCTCGCCCACCCGCTTCCTGGTGCATGAGCGCGTGCGCGCCGAGTTTGCCGCCGCGTTGGCGCGCCACGCCGCGGGCATGAAGGTGGGCGACGGCCTGGCCGACGGCACGCAGATGGGCCCGCTCGCCAACCCGCGCCGGGTCGCGGCGATGACGGATTTCCTGAAGGACGCAGTCGCCCGCGGCGCCACCGTCGCTGCCGGCGGCGAACGCATCGGCAGTGCAGGCAACTTCTTTGCGCCGACGGTGCTGACCGACGTCCCGCTCGACGCCCGCGTGTTCAACGAGGAACCCTTCGGCCCGGTGGCGGCGATCCGCAGCTTCAGCACGATGGACGAGGCGATTGCCGAGGCCAACCGCCTGTCCTTCGGCCTCGCCGGCTATGCCTTCACCCGCTCGCTGAAGCACGCGCACCTGCTCGCGCACGAGCTGCAGGTCGGCATGCTGTACATCAACCAGCCGGCGACGCCGAGCGCCGAGATGCCGTTCGGCGGGGTCAAGGATTCGGGCTATGGCACCGAGGGCGGACCGGAGGCGCTGGATGCTTACCTCAACACCCGCGCGGTGACGGTGATGAACGTGTGAGTCATCTCTTGCGCCGGTCGCTGTGACCCGCGGCCCGCCCGGAAGGCCACCGAGCTGCCTAGCTGCTCGGGGCCGCGATGCGGGCTGGAAGGGTGCTCGACGCGGCGCCGGGGCGGAGGGCATCCTTCACTTCGCTCACCCGACCGACCGCCTGGCGTGTATGGTGGCTGTACACGCCAAGCCGGCTGCACCCGGACGCCTGATCAGGGCCCGCAGCCGAGCGCCGAGGAGAGCAGCATGAACGACACCCTCATCGCCCAGGGAGCACTTCCCACCGAAGCCGAGCTATTGTCCGCACCGCCCGAGGAATACATGTCGGCGCGCCAGCTGGCCTTCTTCCGAGCCCGGCTGATCGCCGAACGCGACGCGCTGCTCGACTCCGCCCACCGCACCACCCTGCACCTGCAGGAATTCGAGAGCACGCCCGACCCGTCCGACCGCGCCTCGCTCGAGGAGGACCACACGCTCGAACTGCGCGTGCGCGACCGCGAGCGTAAGATGCTGCACAAGATCGACGAGGCCTTGGCGCGCATCGACAACGGCACTTTCGGCTGGTGCGAGTCGAGCGGCGAGCCCATCGGCATCGCCCGCCTGCTCGCGCGGCCGACCGCCACGCTGAGCGTGGAGGCGCAGGAGATTCACGAGGCCCGGCGCAAGATGCGCGGGGGCTGAGCGCTCAGGGGCGGGCGAGCCGTCCGAACTGGGCCACCGCCGCGGTGCGCGTCTCCACGCCGAGCTTCTCGTAGATGTGCTCGAGGTGCTTGTTCACCGTGCGCGGGCTCATGCCGAGGATCTCGGCCACGTCGCGGTTGGTCTTGCCACGCGCGACCCACTCCAGCACGTCCATCTCGCGCTGCGTCAGCGGATTGGGCAGCTGCGCCGCGGCGGGCGCTGCCTCCTCGCTACGCGCGCGCATCGCCGCGTTCATGTCTCGCGCTACCCGCAGGTGCGCCTGCAGCCGTGCGACCAGCTCGTCGGGCACGACCGGCTTGACGAGGTAGTCGATACCGCCGGCGGACAAGCCTTCGACCAGGCGCTCGGTCTCCGCCAGCCCGGTCATGAAGATCACCGGCACGGTGCGCATGCCCGGCGCCTGCTTGAGCCGGCGGCAGGTCTCGAAGCCGTCCATGCCCGGCATGCAGGCGTCGAGCAGCACGGCGTCCGGGGTGATGCGCTCCAGACGCTTCAGCGCGGTGGCGCCGTCGGTGGCGACCAGCACGGTGTAGCCGGCTTCGTCGAGGGCCTCGGCGATCATGCGCACCGTGTCCGGTGCGTCGTCGATCAGCAGGATGACTTCGCGCTCACGGAGCGACGGCGTCGGGGCAGTCATCGGCGACTCCATCTAGCGTTTGGATGAGGGTGTCGAAGCGCAGCTCCAGGGTCAGCTTGCGCAGCATTTCCAGCGGGGCGCGGAGGTCGGGGCGCTGGGCCTCCAGCTCGTCGAGCCTGCGCACCAGCCCCTGAAGGTGGCCAAGGTCAGCGAACTCGCGCAGTTCGGCCCGGATCGTTGCCGACAGGGCGGACAATCCCGCCGGCACAGAAGCCATGGAGCGGGCGGGCACGGGCGCGTCGGCGGCCGACGTCTGCGCCAGTTCCACAGGGGTACCCTCAGGCACCGCCATCGTCTCGCCTCCCGACAGACAGGTCGACCTTGCGTCAGTGTTCTCGGCGTAGATCCACGCCAACCCAAGCCAGGCGCTGAGGCGCGCGAACAGCTCGGTCTCCAGCACCGGCTTGACGATGAAGTCGTCGCAGCCCGCGGCCGTGCGCCGGTCCGGCAGGTTCTCGTAGGCGTTGGCCGACACCATGACGATCGGCCCGCTGTAGCCCGCATCGCGCAGCTGGCGGCTCAGCGTCCAGCCGTCGGTCACCGGCATCGACACGTCGAGGAACACGATGTCTGGCGCAAACGCCTCCACCTGGCGCAGCGCCTCGTCCGGGCGCTCGCACTCCTCGACCAGGAAGCCGCGCGGCCGCAGCATGTCGGCGATCAGGTGGCTCTGTGCGGGCTGGTCATCGACGACCAGCAGCTTGCGTCGGGGACCGAAGTAGCCACGGATCTCACGTTCGGGCCGCGTCGCCACCCGCGGATGCGCTACCCGCGGCAGATGCAGCTTGACGCGGAACACGCTGCCGCGCCCCGGCGAGCTGCTGACCGTGAGCTGGCCGCCGGCGAGCTCGATCAGCAGCCGCGTGATGGTGAGGCCCAGGCCAGTGCCCGGCGCGCTCGGCGGCTGGTTGCCGGTGCCGCGCTCGAAGGGCTCGAAGATGCGCTCCAGATCGGCCTCGGGAATGCCGCAGCCGGTGTCGCGGATCTCGAACACCGCGATCTCGCTCCGGTAGGTGATCTTCAGCACCACCTCGCCGCGCTCGGTGTAGCGCACCGCGTTGGCGAGCAGGTTGATCAGGATCTGGCGCAGGCGGCTGGTGTCGCCCTGCACCACCTCGGGCATGCGCCCGGAAAACTCGGTGCGGAACGCCAGCCCCTTTCGCCCGGCCTCGAGCGCTATCATCTTCTCGACGTGGGCGAGGAATTCGCCGAAACGGAACTCCTGGCGGTTGAACTGCAGGCGTCCGGCCTCGATGCTGGCGATGTCGAGCAGGCCGTCGATCAGCGCCAGCAGGTGCTCGCCGCTGCGCTGGATGGTGGAGATCGCCTCGCGCCGGCGCCGCGGCAGGTCGGTATCGCGCAGCATGATCTGCGAGTAGCCGAGAATGGTGTTGAGCGGCGTGCGCAGCTCGTGGCTGATGCCGCGCACGTAGCGGCTCTTGGCCGCGTTGGCGGCCTCGGCATCCTCCTTGGCCTGCTGCAGCTTGGCGTCGGTGTCACGGTGGGCGTCGATCTCGCGCAGCAGCAACTGGTTCTGGCGCTCGGACTCCTCCTGCGCCACCCGCCGGCTCTCGTTGGCCAGCACCAGCCACCACACCCCCACCGCCGCCAGCAGCACGAGCACCGCGAAGATGCGCAGGAAGGCCAGCCCCAGGTCGGTCGCCCCCGCCTGCTCCGCCAGCAGTTCCTGCTGGTACACCAGGCCCACGACCGAGGCGATCACCAGGCTGCTGACGAAGAACACCATCACGAACTGGCTCACGCGGCGGGCCACCCGCGCCGACATCGACGACGGCATCCAGCCGGCCAGCAAGGGCGCGAAGCGCGAGAGCAGGCCGGCGTCGGGCTTGCAGCGGTCGCGGCAGCGCGCCTCCAGCGTGCAGCACAGCGAGCAGATGGCGCCGCCGTAGGCCGGGCACTGCGCCATGTCCTCGGCCTCGAAGTGGTTCTCGCACACCACGCAGCGCAGCGGCTCGGCCGCGCGCCATTGCGTCTCGCTCGGCCGGGCGAGGTAGAAGCGGCCGCGCGTGCCCCAGGCGATCAGCGGCGCCAGCGCAAAGGCCGTCAGCAGCGAGATGAAGGGCGCGAAGGCCTGCGCCACCGGCCCCAGGTGGCCGCCGAAGGCGACGATGCCCAGCACCGAGCCCGCCAGCATCGCACCCACCCCCACCGGATTGACGTCGTAGAGGTAGGCGCGCTTGAACTCGATGTGGCGCGGCGACAGGCCGAGCGGCTTGTTCACCACCAGGTCGGCCACCACCGCGCCGATCCACGCCACCGCCACGTTGGCATACACGCCCAGCACGTGCTCGAGCGCCTCGAACACGCCGAGCAGCATCAGCATGAGCGCGATCAGCACGTTGAAGATCAGCCACACCACCCGCCCCGGGTGGCTGTGGGTGAGGCGCGAGAAGAAGTTGGACCACGCCAGCGACCCCGCATAGGCGTTGGTCACGTTGATCTTGACCTGGCAGATGATGACGAATATGCAGGCCAGCGCGATCGCCGCGCGCGGATCGTCGACCACGTGCTGGAAGCCGGCCAGGTACATCTGCGTGGGCTGCAGCGCCTTGTCCGGCGGCACCATCGCCTGCAGCGCGAGGAAGGCGAGGAAGGCGCCGCCGACCATCTTGAGCGCGCCGGGGATGATCCAGCCCGGCCCCGCCGCCACCACCGAGGCCCACCAGCGCCCGCGGTTGCGCTTGCCCGCCGGCGGCAGAAAGCGCAGGAAGTCCACCTGCTCGCCGATCTGCGCGATCAGCGCGAAGGCCACCGTGCACCCCGCCCCCACCGCCAGCCAGTCGAACTCGTTGCCGTGGCGGCCACCGAACTCGGTGAAGGCGGCGTAGAGCTCCGGCTCGCGCAGCAGCACGACGAGGAAGGGCGTCAGCAGCAGCACCACGAACACCGGCTGCGTCCACGCCTGCAGGCGGCTGATCCAGGTGATGCCGTGGGTCACCAGCGGGATCACCGCGAGCGAACTCAGCAGGTAGCCCCACTGCAGCGGCAGCCCGAACCAGAGCTCGAGCGCGAGCGCCATGATCGCCGCCTCGATGGCGAAGAAGATGAAGGTGAAGGAGGCGTAGATCAGCGAGGTGATGGTCGAGCCGATGTAGCCGAAGCCGGCGCCGCGGGTCAGCAGGTCCATGTCCACCGCTTCGCGCGCGGCGTAGTAGCTGATCGGCAGGCCGGTGAGGAAGATCACCAGCGCCACCAGGCCGATCGCCCACACCGCGTTGGTGAAGCCCCAGTTCAGCGCGATGGTGCCGCCGATGGCCTCCATCGCCAGGAAGGACACGGCGCCGAGCGCGGTGTGGGCGATGCGCGAGAACGACCACTTGCGGAAGCTGCGCGGCGCATAGCGCAAGGCGTAGTCCTCCAGCGTCTCGTCGGCGACCCAGCTGTTGTACTCGCGACGGATGTGGATGATGCGCTGGCTGGCAGGGGCGGTCACGGCAGTGGGCGATGAAGGGTGGTCAGGATCGATCCGGTGCTTCAGCAAGAAGCATTCCCACCCATCGCGGTGCATGCAGGGCCCGCAGGCGCACCATCCGCACCCCGCCGGTAGCCCGCGCGCGCACCACATCGGGGCGCCCCGGCCGGTGCATGCACCACGCCCGGCAACGGACATGCCGCGGCCCCGCCGCCTCTTGTGCGTCGCACAAGACGATAGCGACACCCCCTGCGCATCCCCATACGTCGTTTGACGTATTCGCTGTTTCGCCCCCGATGGATAGCTTGTGCACCGCAACGAGACGACAAATCGAGCCAGCCCGACCGGCCCGCCGCCTCGCCAGATCCGTGTTGCAGCCCACTCATCAAGGAGCGATCCATGTCAGACAAGCACCTGCCTTCCTCCTCGCGCCGCACGTTCATGCTCGGCGCCGCCGCTCTCCCGCTCGCACTGGCCATGTCCCGCATGGGCCACGCCGCCGCGCTGCCCACCGCCCAGGTCAACACCACCGGCCTGGCCGTGACCGACACCGAAGTCATCGTCGGCCAGCTGCACTCGGCCACCGGCACCATGGCCATCTCCGAGACCGGCTCCATCCAGGCCGAACAGCTCGCCATCGACCAGATCAACGCCATGGGCGGCATCCTCGGCCGCAAGATCAAGGTGATCAAGGAAGACGGCGCCTCCGACTGGCCGACCTTCGCCGAGAAGTCGCGCAAGCTGCTGGTGAACGACAAGGTCGCCACCGTGTTCGGTTGCTGGACCTCGGCCTCGCGCAAGGCCGTGCTGCCGATCTTCGAGAAGGAAAACGGCCTGCTCTACTACCCCACCTTCTACGAAGGCCTGGAACAGTCGAAGAACGTCATCTACACCGGCCAGGAAGCCACCCAGCAGATCCTCTACGGCCTCGACTGGGCGAAGAAGGAAAAGGGCGCGCAGAAGGTCTTCCTGGTGGGCTCGGACTACATCTGGCCGCGCACCTCGATGAAGATCGCGCGCAAGCACATCGAGAACTTCCAGGGCGGCAAGGTCGTCGGCGAAGAGTACTACCCGCTCGGCAACACCAACTTCAACTCGCTGATCAACAAGATCAAGATCGCCAAGCCCGACTGCATCTTCGCGGCCGTGGTAGGCGGATCGAACGTCGCCTTCTACAAGCAGCTGAAGGCCGCCGGCATCACCGGCGCCAAGCAGTTCCTGCTCACCCTGTCGGTGACCGAGGACGAGATGCTGGGCATCGGCGGCGAGAACTTCGAGGGCTTCTACTCCTCGATGAAGTACTTCCAGACCCTCGACAACGCCAACAACAAGGCCTTCGTCGAAGCCTTCAAGAAGGCCTACGGGCCCAAGGCGGTCATCGGCGACGTCACCCAGGCGGCCTACCTCGGCCCCTGGCTGTGGAAGGCGGCGGTCGAGAAGGCGGGCAGCTTCGATGTGGACAAGGTGGTCGCCGCCTCGCCGGGCATCGAGCTGCCGACCGCGCCCGAGGGCTACGTGAAGATCCACGAGAACCACCACCTGTACAGCAAGGCCCGCATCGCGCAGGGCCAGGCCGACGGCACCTTCAAGGTGGTGGCGGAATCGCCCGAGCTGATCGTTCCGGACCCCTTCCCCAAGGGCTACCAGTAAGCCACGCGGCCGCCGCGGCGCAGGCCGCGGCGGTTTCCGGCTGTTAACAGCCGTCTTCCGCCCCCCCTCCGGAGGTCCGTCATGTCGTTCGACGAAATCTACAACATCGCCCTGATGCAGGGTTTTGCCGGCCTGAGCCTGTTCGCGGTGCTGCTGCTGATGGGGCTCGGCCTGGCGATCATCTTCGGCCAGATGGGCGTCATCAACATGGCGCATGGCGAGTTCATGACCATCGGCGCCTACACCATCTTCCTGCTTTCCAGCCTCACCGAAACCTACGCGCCGGGCCTGATCCAGGCCTACTTCCCGTTCGCCATCGTGTGCGCCTTCCTCGTCGCCTTCGCCTTCGGCTGGCTGGCGGAATGGGCACTGATCCGGCACCTGTACAAGCGCCCGCTCGACACCCTGCTCGCCACCTGGGGTCTGTCGCTGGGCATGCAGCAGGCCTTCCGCACCATAATCGGACCGAAGGAAGTCAGCCCCACCCTGCCCGACTGGCTGATGGGCTCGTGGTCGCCGGCCGAAGGGCTCGACATCCCGATCAACGGCATGTTCGTGCTCGGCCTCACCATCGTCGTCACCGGCGGCGTGCTGCTCGCGCTGTACAAGTCGCGCTGGGGCCTGCGGGTGCGCGCCACGGTCGCCAACCGCAGCATGGCCAACGCCATCGGCATCAACACCACGCGCACCGACCGCGTCACCTTCGCCATCGGCTGCGGCATCGCCGGCGTGGCCGGGGCGGCCTTCACCACCATCGGCTCGACCGGCCCGACCAGCGGCTCGCTCTACATCGTCGATGCCTTCCTGGTGGTGACCTTCGGCGGCGCGGCCAGCCTGTGGGGCACGGTGGTCTCGGCCTTCGGCATCGCGCAGACGCAGTCGATCTCCGAGTTCTTCCTGTCCGGCTCGATGGCCAAGGTGCTCACCCTGCTGCTGATCGTGACCATCCTGATGCTGCGCCCGCAAGGCCTGTTCGCCTCCAAGGTGCGCCGCTGAGTCCGGCGGCACCGACACGACCGAATCCCGAATCCAAGACCGGAGAGCCAACATGGATGCAATCAAAACCTGGCTGGGACGCAGCGGCCTTGCCAGCATCGCGATCCTCGCCGTCCTGCTGCTGGTGGTGTTCCCGCTGGCGATGGACACCTTCCGCCTGAACCTGGTGGGCAAGTACCTCACCTACGGCTTCGTCGCCATCGGCCTCGTCATGCTGTGGGGCTACGGCGGCGTGCTGAGCCTGGGCCAGGGGGTGTTCTTCGGCCTCGGCGGCTACGCCATGGCCATGTTCCTGAAGCTCGAGGCGTCCGACCCCGAGAGCACCAAAATCCAATCCACGCCGGGCATCCCCGACTTCATGGACTGGAACCAGCTCACCGAGCTGCCGCTGTGGTGGGAGCCGTTCAACTCCTTCGGCTTCACGCTGTTCGCGGTGGTCGCGGTGCCGGTGCTGCTGGCCTTCAGCATCAGCTACGCCATGTTCAAGCGCCGCGTGGGCGGGGTGTACTTCGCCATCATCACCCAGGCGGTGGCGCTGATTCTGACCGTGCTCATCATCGGCCAGCAGGGCTACACCGGCGGCGTCAACGGCATGACCGACCTCAAGACGCTGATGGGCTGGGACATCCGCACCGACGAAGCCAAGACGCTGCTGTACTTCCTCACCGCCGCCCTGCTGCTCGGCGCCATCCTGCTGTGCCGCTGGATCCAGCTCAGCAAGCTCGGCACCCTGCTCCTGGCCATGCGCGACAAGGAAGACCGCGTGCGCTTCTCGGGCTACGACGTGTCGATGTTCAAGGTCTTCGCCTTCTGCCTGGCGGCCGCCCTGTCGGCCATCGGCGGCGCGATGTTCACGCTGCAGGTCGGCTTCATGTCGCCGTCCTTCGTCGGCATCGTGCCCTCGATCGAGATGGTGATCTTCGCCGCGGTGGGCGGGCGCATGAGCCTGGTGGGCGCGGTGTATGGCGCGCTGCTGGTCAATTTCGGCAAGACCTACTTCTCCGAGACCTTCCCCGACCTGTGGCTGTTCCTGATGGCGGCGCTCTTCATCGGCGTGGTCATGGCCTTCCCCAACGGTCTGGCCGGCCTGTACGAGAGCCACGTCAAGCCCTGGCTGGCGCGCCGCAAGCAGGCGCCGGCCGGCAGCGGGGGCGAGCCGCCCAGCGCAAGCACGGCCCCGGCCGCCCCGACGGTCCCGCACACCACCACCAGCAGCGCCGCTGCCCCGGCCGCCGACATCCACCTCGGCGCCAAGGTCAGCAGCCAGTCGGCCTGACGGAACAGGGAGACCCACATCATGAGCAACACCGACTTCGTCCTCGCCGTGGAAGACCTGACGGTCTCCTTCGACGGCTTCAAGGCCATCGACAGCCTCAACCTCTACGTCGATCGCGGCGAGCTGCGCGTGGTCATCGGCCCCAACGGCGCCGGCAAGACCACCCTGCTCGACCTCATCTGCGGCAAGACCAAGGCCTCGGCCGGCAGCATCAAGTTCAAGAACCAGGAGATGACCCGGCTGCCCGAGCACATGATCGTGCGCGCCGGCATCGGGCGGAAGTTCCAGACCCCGTCCATCTACGAAAACCTCAGCGTATTCAAGAACCTGGAGGTGTCCTTCCCGCGTGGCCGCGGCGTGTTCGGCGCGCTCGGCTTCAAGTGCGACGACGCGGTCAAGGCCAAGGTCGACGAGGTCGCCGGGATGATCGGCCTCGCCGACCGCCTCGATCTCGAGGCCGGCCTGCTGTCGCACGGCCAGAAGCAGTGGCTGGAGATCGGCATGCTGCTGATGCAGGACCCGGAGCTGCTGATGCTGGACGAGCCCATCGCCGGCATGAGCGCCCGCGAGCGCGAACTGACCGCCGACCTGCTCAACCGCATCTGCCAGAACCGGTCGGTGATCGTCATCGAGCACGACATGGATTTCGTCGCCCGCATCGCCCACAAGGTCACGGTGATGCACCAGGGCAAGATCCTCGCAGAGGGCTCGATGGACAAGGTCCAGTCCGATCCCAAGGTCATCGACGTCTATCTGGGCCACTGAGTCCAGGCCACCGAACCTCCTCGGAGAACACCATGCTCAAGGTATCCAACCTCGTCGTGAACTACGGCCAGAGCGAGGCGCTGCACGGCATCTCGTTCGCGGCCGAACGCAATGAAGCCGTCGCCATCATGGGCCGCAACGGCATGGGCAAGACCACGCTGTTCAAGTCGCTCATGGGTGTGCTGCCGCTCAAGTCCGGCAGCGTCGAGGTCGACGGCCTGGAAGTCGGCAAGGACGAGAGCTTCCGCCGCGTGGCCAAGGGCATCGCCTACGTGCCGCAGGGGCGGATGATCTTCCCCACCCTCACCGTCGAGGAAAACATCCACACCGGCCTCGAGAACGCCAAGGTCAAGAAGGTGCCCGACGAGATCTACGCGCTGTTCCCGGTGCTGTGGGACATGCGCCGGCGCAAGGGCGGCAACCTCTCCGGCGGCCAGCAGCAGCAGCTGGCGATCGCCCGCGCGCTCGTCACCGACCCCAAGGTGCTGCTGCTCGACGAACCCACCGAGGGCATCCAGCCCTCGATCATCAAGGACATCGCGAAGGCGCTCAACGAGATCCGCAAGATCCGCAAGATCACCATCGTCGTGTCCGAACAGGTCCTTTCCTTCGCGATGGACGTGGCCGACCGCCTGTTCGTCATCGAAGGCGGACGCCTCGTCCATGAAAGCGCGCGCGCCGACACCGACGAAGCCCACATCAAGCAGTTCCTCTCCGTGTAACCCACCAAAAAGAGGTGTGCCATGCCTGAAACGCTGATCAAGGTCGACCTGCAGCAGTCCCCGTACGAGAACGAGATGGTGCACAACCGCTGGCACCCGGACATCCCGATGGCCTGCTGGGTGAAGCCCGGCGACGACTTCGTCCTCGAGACCTACGACTGGACCGGCGGCGCCATCAAGAACGACGACGACGCCTCCGACGTGCGCGACGTGGATCTGTCCACCGTGCACTTCCTGTCCGGCCCGGTCGGCGTCGAAGGCGCCGAGCCCGGCGACCTGCTGGTGGTCGACCTGCTCGACATCGGCGCCAAGGACGACAGCCTGTGGGGCTTCAACGGCTTCTTCTCGAAGAACAACGGCGGCGGCTTCCTCACCGAGCACTTCCCGCACGCGCAGAAGTCGATCTGGGACTTCGAGGGCATGTTCACCAAGAGCCGCCACATCCCCGGCGTGCGCTTCCCCGGCCTCATCCACCCCGGCCTCATCGGCTGCCTGCCCGACCAGAAGATGCTCGACATGTGGAACGAGCGCGAGGTCGACTTCATCGCCACCCAGCCCGACCGCGTGCCGCCGCTGGCCAACCCGCCCGCGCCCAAGACCGCGCACATGGGCAAGATGACGGGCGAGGCCCGCGACAAGGCCGCGATGGAAGGCGCCCGCACCGTGCCGCCGCGCGAACACGGCGGCAACTGCGACATCAAGGACCTCTCGCGCGGCTCGCGCGTGTTCTTCCCGGTGTATGTGAAGGGCGCCGGCCTGTCGGTGGGCGACCTGCACTTCTCGCAGGGCGACGGCGAAATCACCTTCTGCGGCGCCATCGAGATGGCCGGCTGGGTGCACATGAAGGTCAGCCTCATCAAGGGCGGCATGGCCAAGTACGGCATCAAGAACCCGATCTTCAAGCCCAGCCCGATCACCCCGCAGTTCAAGGACTACGTGATCTTCGAAGGCATCTCGGTCGACGAGCAGGGCAAGCAGCACTACCTGGACGTGCACGTCGCCTACCGCCAGGCCTGCCTCAACGCCATCGAATACCTGAAGAAGTTCGGCTACTCCGGCGCCCAGGCCTACTCCATCCTCGGCACCGCACCGGTGCAGGGTCATATCAGCGGCGTGGTCGACATCCCCAACGCCTGCGCCACGCTGTGGCTGCCCACCGAGATCTTCGACTTCGACATCAACCCCAGCGCAGAAGGGCCCACCAAGTTCATCACCGGCGCGGTCGACATGCCGATCGCCTACGACAAGACCTGAGCCCGTTCCACCGCAGCCCCGCCCGCCGCCGCAACCCGCGCGGCGGGCACCGCCACCGGGAGCCCACCATGCCGACCTACGAATACTTCTGCGAAGACTGCGGCGACTTCACCGCCCTGCGCCCCATGAGCGAGCGCAACGAAGCCTGCGCCTGCCCGCACTGCGGCGCGGCGTCCTACCGCGTCATGCTCAGCGCGCCCACGCTGGCGACGATGGACGGCGCCACCCGCAGCGCCCACGCCACCAACGAACGCGCCGCCAATGCGCCGATGACCAGCGCGGAGTATGCGGCGCGGCACAAGCATGGGCCGGGGTGCGGGTGTTGCAGCGGGAAACCGTCGAAGTCGACGGTGAGGGCGGCGGATGGGTCGAAGGCGTTTCCGACGAAAAGGCCGTGGATGATTAGTCATTGAGGGGGAAGGGAAGCGATCCGCTTGCCAAGGCGTTGTACGCAGCGGCAGGGAAGAGGTGGCAGCAAATCGGCCGGACCTGCCGGTGGCCTGATTCGTGAAGTCAGGCAACAATGCGCTGGCCACCTGACGTTCGACCGTCAGAGATTGAAGCTCGGAGGGAGACTGCAGGCGGTTCTGTCGACGGATGGCTCGGGCGTGGCGGCCGACCCTACCGCAAGTCTCAAGAATGGACTGGCGTTGCGGAGATCTTCACGCCCAGGGCATGAAGTAGTTTGAGCATGGTGTCATAGCGTGGCTTCGCGCCGGGAGTGAGTGCTTTATAGAGGCTCTCACGGCCAAGACCCGCATCCTTGGCGAGTTGCGCCATGCCACGGGCGCGCGCTACATCGCGAACGGCAGCAAGGAACACATCAGGGTTTGGGTCTTCCAGGGCTGCTGTCAGATACTCCGCGATGGTTTCTTCATCGTTCAGGTAGTCGGCAGCGTCAAAGGTGGCAGTCTTGACCATCATTCACTCCTTATCCAAAGCCCGCGCCATCTCGATGGCACGTTTGATGTCGCGCTTTTGCGACGACTTGTCCCCGCCCAGCAGAAGCAGATAGATCACTGCCCCACGTCGCGTGTAGTAAGCGCGATACCCGGGACCGACGTGGATACGCATTTCCGAAACGCCTTCGCCAACCGGCTCACAGTCGCCGAAATTACCGTGTTCGGCCGAGCGGATGCGGTGGACGATGCGAGCTCGTGCCACGTTGTCTTTCAAGCCGACAAGCCAAGCGTCGAAATCGTCCGTACGCAGGAAGGTGTTCATGGCGGCAGTGTATCCATACGGATACGATCTCACAAGGGAGAGCCGGTGGCGAAGACCGAGAGCCAACCGCTGCACATTGGGCGGCAGTAGTTGCCCAATCGCACGTTGTGGTCATCTTCACCGATGGCAGCCGTCCGCCAAGAGCTCAAGAATCGGACTCCGATCAACACCAAGGAGTCCGTAATGGAAACCCGCGAACATCGGCAAGCCTGGAACAAAGGAAAGCTGGT
>CZCA01004619.1_pt1 | contig 13809 bp, 13 predicted proteins | sample 591981 | NCBI WGS metagenome assembly CZCA01 (sample SAMEA3556810, study PRJEB10932) | anaerobic digester metagenome
CGCTTCGGCAACCTGCTGCTGTCGCGCCTGCCGGTAGGGCAGGTTTTCCGCCATCTGCTGCCGGCGCCTGCCGACCCCGCCTTCCCGGCGATGCAGCGCGTGTGCGTGGAGGCGGTGGTGAGCACCGCGCGCGGGCCGCTGCGCGTGCTCACCACGCATCTGGAGTACTACTCGCAGCGCCAGCGCCGCGCCCAGGTCGAGGCCTTGCGCGCGCTGCAGGCCGAGGCGGCCGGGCAGGCCGCGGCGCCGGCGGCGGGCAAGGAGTCGAACCCGGCCTTCGCGCCGTGGCCGCGGCCGGCGTCGGCGGTGCTGTGCGGAGATTTCAATTGCGAGCCGGATTCGCCCGAACACGTCTTGATGCAGCGTCCGCTCGGCGCCGGCGCCCCGGCCTGGCGCGACGCCTGGCAGCTGCTTGCGCCCGGCGCGCCGCACGCGCCCAGCGTCGGCCTGCACGGCGCGGAGTGGCCGGATCGCGCCTACTGCTGCGATTTCTTCTTCGTCACCGAGGACCTCGCCCCGCGCGTGCGGGCGTTGCAGGTGCTGGCCGGGACCGCGGCGTCGGATCACCAGCCCGTTGTGCTGGCGCTCGATGACTGACCCGCCGATCCTTGCGCGCGGGCGCCTCGGCAGGCGCGGGCGTCAGCGCGGTGGGAGCGGCTCGATCAGGTCGCGGTAGGCATGCCAGGTGGCGTGGCCGATGATCGGCATCAGCACCACCAGTCCGAGGTTGAAGGTGGCAAAACCGATTGCGGTCAGCACGACGATCAGCGCGGCCCACACCAGCATCGGGCCTGGGTTGTTCAGCAGTGCGCCGAAGCTGGCCAGCATCGAGGTGATCGCGTCCTGGTTGCGGTCGAGCATCAGTGGCACCGAGACCACGCTGGCGGCGAAGGCGATCGTGGCGAACACCAGCCCCACGCCCAGGTACGCGCCGAGGAACTCGAGATTGCTCAGGGTGCGGATCTGCTCGAGCAGGCTGTCGAGGCTGGGCATCTCGTCGGTGTAGAACAGCGCGAACACCACCATCGACGCCCGCGCCCATACCAGTAGCACGACGCCGAGCACGACCGCGAACACGCCGATGTTGCTCATGTTGCGGCGCCACACGGTGAGCGTGGGGCCGAGCGCGCAGGGCTCGCCGCGCTCCCTCCGCCGGCTGAGCTCGTAGAGCCCCATCGCGAACAGCGGCCCGACCAGCAGGAAGCCCGAGAACAGCGCGGCGACGTATTCGTAGGCATGGAGGAACATCAGCACGGTCAGCACGCCCATCGCCGCGAAGCACAGGCCGTAGAACAGGCTCGGGCCCGGTGCGGCGCGCAGGTCGGCCACGCCGCGGGCGATCCAGCGGAATGGCGCGGCGAGCGAGACCTCGCGTACGGTGGGGAAGGGGAGGCCGGGGTCGTCGTCCGTCCGCGGCCCGGATTGCGTCGAAGGGTCCTGCTCCGTCATGTCGATCTCCTGTGGCTGTTGAACGGACCGGGGAGCGGGGAAAGCGTTTCAGGATGCGGCCAGCATGGCGTCCACAAGCGCCAGCGGTGCCTCCTCCATCAGCGCGTGGCCGACCCCGGTGAGGATTACCAGGCGTGCGTTACCGGCGGTGAAGGCGTCGCGCAGCGGCAGCACGGCGTCGGCCGGGGTCATCCGGTCGCAGTCCCCGCTGACCAGCAGCACCGGGGCGCGCACGCGGGTGGCGGCCTGCAGCCCGCCCTGCCAGCCGTCGCAGGCGGCGAGGTCGGTGGCGAGCACCGCCGCGCCCTGCTTCTGCATGCGTTCGAGGTTGGCGGCCTCGAGTTCGCGCCGGCGCGCCTCGCCCAGCACGGCGGCCGGTGCGAAGGAGAACTTGTTGATCAGCGCCCAGGCCGTGGGCGGGTCGTTGCGCACGGCATCGAGCACGAAGGGCGCGACCGGCATCGGCGCCAGGCTGCCGAGCAGGTACAGCGTCCGCACCCGGTCCGGCGTGCGCGCAGCGACTGCGAGCGCCACCAGCGAGCCCATGCTGTGGCCGGCGATCCGGAAGCTGCCGAGGCCGAGCGCGTCGGCCAGGGCGAGCACCCAGTCCGCCATCGCGTCGATGCTGGTCAGCGCCTCCCCGCCGGAAGCGCCGTGCGCCGGCAGGTCTGGCGCAATCACCCGGTGGCCGGCGGCCGCGAGCCCGGGCACGACTGCGTCCCACACGCCGTGGTCGTGTCCGGCGCCATGGATCAGCAGCAGCGGGGGGGAGTCGGGCTCGCCATGAACGGCGACGGCGACCGGCTGGCCGCACACCTGGATGTCTTTCATGAGGTCGATGCTCTTGTCGTTGGGGGCTGCGCGCGACGGTGCTCGCCCGAGGCTGCGCTCAGGCGCGCTCGTCGGGACTCAGAATGTGCTCGATGGCGATGATGCGGTCCTTGAGCGCGAGCTTGCGCTTCTTGAGCCGGCGCAGCATCAGCTCGTCGCCCGTCGGTGACTCGGCGAGACCGGCGATTGCATCGTCGAGGTCGCGATGTTCGAGGCGCATCTCCTCGAGGCGCAGGCGCAAGCTGGTCACTTCGTCGAATGCTTTGTCGTTCATGCCTGCGTCCCCCGTGCGTCTCGTATGCATTTTTCCTGCGCCGCGGCCTGCCACGGGCAGGTGCGGCTCAGCGTTTTCCAGCGATGTTATGCGCCGGCGGGGTGGATGACAACTTCGTTCCCGCCGGTGCCCCCTCGTCCGCTTGCCAGGGCCTGCGGGCGTGGCGCGTGCTGGGGGGATTCCTTACCATTCGCGCTTCGCTAACTCGGAAAAGCGACAAGTGAACAAGGCTTTCGTGAAGGAAAACGACGGGGATGACGAGGACGAGCTCGCCCCCGCGCTGCGCCTGCCCGCAGGCAGCAAGAATTACATGACCCGACGCGGCTATGACGCGCTGCGCGCCGAGCTCGACCAGCTGGTGCGCATCGAGCGGCCGAAGCTGGTCGAGACCGTGGCCTGGGCGGCGGGCAACGGCGACCGCTCGGAGAACGGCGACTACATCTACGGCAAGAAGCGCCTGCGCGAGATCGACCGCCGCATCCGCTTCCTGATCAAGCGCATCGAGAGCGCCGAGGTGGTCGACCCCGAGCGCCAGCAGGGCCTGGAACAGGTCTTCTTCGGCGCCACGGTGAGCTTCTGCGACCTCGAAACGGGCGACGAGCAGACCTGGCAGATCGTCGGCGTGGATGAGGCGGACGCCTCGCAGGGCCGCATCAGCTGGATCTCGCCGCTGGCGCGAGCGGTGCTGAAGGCGCGTGCGGGCGACGTGGTGCGCTTCCAGAGCCCGGCAGGGATGCGCGAGATCGAGGTCACCGAGGTGCAGTATCGGTAGCGGGGCTTGAAAGCCGGACGGGTGGCCCCATCTTCGCACGCACTGATCCGTAACCCTAGCTGGAGCCGTATCCATGTCCGAAACCGCAGCCGCCCAGACGATGAACTTCCAGGCCGAGGTGAAGCAGCTGCTTCACCTGATGATCCACTCGCTGTATTCCAACCGCGAGATCTTCCTGCGCGAGCTCGTCTCCAACGCATCCGACGCCTGCGACAAGCTGCGCTTCGAGGCGCTCGACAATGGCGCCCTGTACGAGAACGACAGCGAGCTGAAGATCCGCATCGGCTTCGACGCCGACGCGAAGACCGTCACCGTCGCCGACAACGGCATCGGCATGAGCCGCGACGAGGCCATCGCCCACCTCGGCACCATCGCCAAGTCGGGCACCAAGGAATTCTTCGGCAAGCTCACCGGCGACCAGAAGAAGGACGCCCACCTGATCGGCCAGTTCGGCGTCGGCTTCTACTCCGCCTTCATCGTCGCCGACAAGGTCACCGTGGTGTCGCGCCGCGCCGGCCTGCCCGCCGACCAGGCGGTGAAGTGGGAATGCTCGATGACCGGCGACGAGGCCGGCGCCTACACCGTGGAGCAGGTCGACAAACCCGGCCGCGGCACCGAGATCACCCTGCACCTGCGCGAAGGCCAGGAAGACCTGCTGTCGTCGTGGAAGCTGAAGAGCCTGATCCGCAAGTACTCCGATCACATCGTGCAGCCGATCGTGATGAAGAAGGAGGAGTGGAACGAGGAGCAGAAGAAGCAGGTGCTGACCGCCGAGGACGAGACGGTCAACCAGGCCAACGCGCTGTGGACGCGCTCGAAGAACGACATCACGGACGACGAGTACATCGGCTTCTACAAGCACGTCGCCCACGACTTCGAGGATCCGCTGGCGTGGACCCACTCGCGCGTCGAGGGCCGCCACGAATACACCAACCTGCTCTACATCCCGAAGAACGCCCCCTTCGACCTGTGGGACCGCAACGCCAAGCATGGCATCAAGCTGTACGTGAAGCGCGTCTTCATCATGGACGACGCCGAGAAGCTGATGCCGACCTACCTGCGCTTCGTGCGCGGGGTGGTGGATTCGGCCGACCTGCCGCTCAACGTGTCGCGCGAGATCCTGCAGGAATCCAAGGACATCGACACCATCCGCGCCGGCTGCACGAAGAAGGTGCTGACCCTGCTCGAGAGCCTCGCCAACAGCGACGAGGCCGCGGACAAGGAGAAGTACGCCGAGTTCTGGAAGGCCTTCGGCAAGGTGCTCAAGGAAGGCGTGGGCGAGGACTTCGCCAACAAGGACAAGATCGCCGGCCTGCTGCGCTTCGCCTCGACCAAGCTCGACAGCCAGGACGAGGTCGTCTCGCTCGCCGACTACATCGGTCGCATGAAGGAAGGCCAGGACAAGATCTACTACGTGACTGCCGAGACCTTCAACGCCGCCAAGAACAGCCCGCATCTCGAGGTCTTCCGCAAGAAGGGCATCGAGGTGCTGCTGCTCACCGACCGCGTCGACGAGTGGGTGGTGGGCAACCTGACCGAGTTCGATGGCAAGCAACTCGTGTCGGTCGCGAAGGGCGGCCTGGACCTGGGTGCGCTCGAGGACGAGGCCGAGAAAAAGGAAGCCGAGAAGGCCGCCGACGAGTACAAGGAGCTGCTCGACAAGATGAAGGCGAGCCTGGGCGAGCGCGTCAAGGACGTGAAGGTGACGCTGCGCCTGACCGACTCGCCTGCCTGCCTGGTGGCCGACGAGCACGACCTGGGTATGAACCTGGCGCGCATCCTCAAGGCCGCCGGCCAGAGCGCGCCGGTGTCGAAGCCCATCCTCGAGATCAACCCCAGCCATCCGGCGGTGCTGCGCCTGAAGTACGAGGACAAGCACTTCGACGACTGGGCGGCGGTGCTGTTCGATCAGGCGCTGCTCGCCGAGGGCGGTACGCTCGACGACCCGGCCACCTTCGTCAAGCGCATCAACCAGCTCATGATGGCGATGAGCGGGAACTGATCGGCGACGATTGAATCATTCGCAGCGGGGGCGGCGTGCCGGAGGGCAGCCGCCCTTTTTACGTGTGCCCGAGTCAGCCACCGGCATGCCGTCCCTGCCTCCAGTCCCGAGGATTCCAATGAAGTTCAATGCAATCGTCCTTTCCTGTGTGCTGGCTGCGCTCGGCGCGCAGGCCGGCCCGGCGCTGTCATCGACCGCTGCGGTCGAGCCCCTCGAACCGATTGCCGCACTGGACCTGCCGCGCTACATGGGCACCTGGTACGAAATCGCCAGATACCCGAACTGGTTCCAGAAGAAATGCGCCAGCGACACGCGCGCCGACTACAGCCTGCAGCCCGATGGCCGGGTGCAGGTCATCAACCGGTGCCGCGAGGCGGACGGCGCGCTCTCCGAGGCGGTCGGCATTGCGCGCCAGATGGGCGCGGCCGACTCCCCGAAGCTCGAGGTGCGTTTCGCGCCGGCCTGGCTGTCCTTCCTGCCGATGGTGTGGGGCGACTACTGGGTCATTGATCTCGACCCGGACTACCAGCTGGTCGCCGTCAGTGAGCCGGAGCGCGAATACCTGTGGGTGCTGTCGCGCACCCCGGTGGTCGATACGCAGGCCTACGAGGCCCTGCTCGCGCGGCTGGCGGCCCGCGGTTTCGATCCTGGCAAGCTGGAGCGGACCATGCAGCAAGACGATTGAGACCCCTGGCGCCCGCCCGGGCGCTTGTGGCCGCGGCGTGATCGCGCGGGTGCGATTCCAGCCTCGGGAAAATGCGATCTGCAAATAAGGGCAAACGCCATGTTGACGGCCTCAAGCCCAGCCGGAACACTCCATGGCGACAAAAACAAACGATGGCTGGGGAGACACCCTTGAGCGAGTTCATCCTCGAGACCCGCGGACTCACGAAGGAGTTCAAGGGTTTCGTCGCGGTATCCGGCGTCGATCTGAAGGTGCAGAAGGGTCACATCCACGCGCTGATCGGCCCCAACGGTGCCGGCAAGACGACCGTCTTCAACCTGCTGACCAAGTTCCTGCCGCCGACGGCGGGGACGATCCTGTTCGAGGGGCGCGACATCACCCGCGAAGCGCCGGCAGTGACTGCGCGTCGCGGCATGGTGCGCTCGTTCCAGATCTCGGCGACCTTTCCCAATCTCACCGTGCTCGAGAACGTGCGCATCGGTCTGCAGCGCAAGCTCGGCACCGAGTTTCACTTCTGGCGCTCGGTGAAGTCGCTCGACGTGCTCAACGACGAGGCCATGGCGCTGCTCGAGGCGGTCGATCTGACCAGCTTCGCCGATACCGTCACCGCCGAGATGCCCTACGGGCGCAAGCGTGCGCTCGAGATCGCGACGACGCTCGCGCTCGAGCCGCGCATGCTGCTGCTCGACGAGCCCACGCAGGGCATGGGCAACGAGGACATCGCGCGCGTGGTCGAGCTCATCCGCAAGGTGTCGGCCAACCGCACCATCCTGATGGTCGAGCACAACCTGTCGGTGGTCGCCAACCTGTGCGACCGCATCACCGTGCTAACCCGCGGCAGCGTGCTCGCCGAGGGCACCTATGCCGAGGTGTCGAAGAACCCGAAGGTGCTCGAGGCCTATGTCGGTTCCGACGACATGAGCGACGCCCACCACTGATTCCCCGCGACCGACATCATGACCAGTGCCTTCACCCCACACCCGGAGATGCTCCGGATCCACGACCTGCACGCCTTCTATGGCGAGTCGCACATCCTCCACGGCATTGACCTCAGGGTCGCGCGCGGCGAGTGCGTGACCCTGCTCGGGCGCAACGGCTCCGGGCGCTCGACGACCCTGAAGTCGGTGCTCGGCCTTGTCGGTCGGCGGACGGGCTCGATCATGGTCAATGGACGGGAAGTGATCGCCGAGCCCACGCACCGGATGGCGCGCTATGGCATCGGCTACGTGCCCGAGGAGCGCGCGATTTTTGCTTCGCTCTCCACCGAGGAGAACCTGATGTTGCCCCCGCAGGTGGCGAGCGGGGCGATGTCGGTGGCCGAGATCTACCGCATGTTTCCCAACCTCGAGGAGCGGCGCAACAGCCCCGGGTCCAAGCTCTCCGGCGGCGAGCAGCAGATGCTGGCGATGGCGCGCGTGCTGCGCACCGGGGCCAAGCTGCTTCTGCTCGACGAGATCACCGAGGGCCTGGCCCCGGTGATCGTCAAGAAACTCGGCGAGGTCATCGTCGAGCTGAAATCCCGCGGCTACACCATCGTGCTGGTGGAGCAGAACTTCCGCTTCGCCGCGCCGCTGGCCGACCGCCACTACGTGCTCGAGCACGGCGAGATCATCGCCACCATCACCGCCGAGGAACTCCCCGGCAGGATGGACTGGCTGCACCAGACGCTGGGGGTCTGAGCGGCGGCGCCGCGCAGTTCCCGCGTACCAACCACAAGAAACGGAGACACACGATGCAGACGAAGAAACTCACCACCCTGGCCTGCGCGGCCGCCTTTGCCATGCTGTCGGGTGCGGCGAGCGCGCAGATCTCGGGCAACACGGTCAAGGTCGGCGTGCTCACCGACATGTCGGGCACCTATTCCGACCTCGCCGGCGCTGGCGCGGTGCTCGCCACGCAGATGGCCATCGACGACTTCATCGCCGAGGCCAAGCCCGAGTTCAAGGTCGAGATGGTCTCCGCCGACCACCAGAACAAGGCCGACATCGCCTCCAACAAGGCACGCGAGTGGTTCGAGCGCGAGGGTGTCGATGCCGCCACCGAGCTGGTGACCACCTCGACCGCGCTCGCGGTGATGAAGGTCGCCAAGGAGATGAACCGCATTACGCTGATGAGCGGCCCGGGCTCGACGCCGATCACCAACGAGCAGTGCACCGACCTCGCAGTGCACTACACCTACGACACCTATGCGCTCGCCAACGGCACCGCCAAGGCGGTGACCCAGCAGGGCGGCGACACGTGGTACTTCCTCACCGCCGACTACGCCTTCGGCCAGGCGCTTGAGCGGGATTCGTCCGCGGTCGTCACGGCCAACGGCGGCAAGGTGCTCGGCTCGGTACGCCACCCGTTCCCAGCCTCTGACTTCTCGTCCTTCCTGCTTCAGGCTCAGGCCTCGGGTGCGAAGATCATCGGCCTGGCCAACGCCGGCGCCGACACCACCAACGCGATCAAGCAGGCGGCCGAGTTCGGCGTCACGCCCAAGCAGGCGCTCGCCGGCCTGCTGATGTTCATCTCCGACGTGCACTCGCTCGGCCTGCAGAGCACCCAGGGCATGTACCTGACCACCGGCTTCTACTGGGATCTCAACGACGAGACCCGCGCCTGGTCCAAGCGCTTCTTCGACAAGCACAAGCGCATGCCGACCATGGTGCAGGCCGGCCAGTACTCTTCGGTGATGCACTACCTGCGCGCGGTCAAGGCCGCCGGCACCGACGAGGCGGGCAAGGTCATGGCGCAGATGAAGGCCACGCCGATCAACGACTTCTTCGCCAAGAACGGCCGCATCCGCGACGACGGCCGCATGATCCACGACATGTACCTCGCCCAGGTCAAGAAGCCGGACGAGTCCAAGTACCCGTGGGACTACTACCACATCCGCCAGACCATCCCGGCGGACGAGGCCTTCCTGCCGCTGGCGCAGTCGAAGTGCCCGCTGGTCAAGAAGTAAGCTGATCGCGGGGCTCTCCCGCACTTCACGACGCACCGGGGTGGCGCAGCCGCTCCGGTGCGGGAGTCGCACATGGAAATCTTCGGTGTCCCGAGCGCGCTGCTCGGCAGCCAGCTGCTGGTCGGCCTCATCAACGGTTCGTTCTACGCGATCCTGAGCCTGGGCCTGGCGATCATCTTCGGGCTGCTCAACATCATCAACTTCACCCACGGCGCCCAGTACATGATGGGTGCGTTCGTGGCGTGGATCGCGCTCAACAAGCTCGGCATCAACTACTGGGTGGCGCTGCTGTTCGCGCCCATCGTCATCGGCGCCCTCGGCGTGGTCATCGAGCGCACGATGCTGCGCAAGCTCTACAAGCTCGACCACCTCTACGGCCTGCTCCTCACCTTCGGCCTGGCGCTGATCTTCGAGGGCATCTTCCGTGACCAGTACGGCATCTCGGGTCAGTCCTACCCGGTGCCCGAACTGCTGCAGGGCGGGGTGAACCTCGGCTTCATGTTCCTGCCGATCTATCGCGGCTGGGTGGTGGTCGCGGCGCTGACGGTGTGCTTCGCCACCTGGTTCATCATCGAGAAGACCAAGCTCGGCGCCTACCTGCGCGCCGGCACCGAGAATCCGCAGATCGTCCAGGCGCTCGGCATCAACGTGCCCTTGCTGATCACCTTCACCTACGGCTTCGGCGTGGCGCTCGCGGCCTTCGCCGGGGTGCTGGCCGCGCCGATCTATCAGGTCAGCCCGCTGATGGGTTCGAACCTGATCATCGTGGTGTTCGCGGTGGTGGTGATCGGCGGCATGGGGTCGATCATGGGCTCCATCCTCACCGGCATCGGCCTCGGGCTGATCGAGGGCCTGACCCGGGTCTTCTACCCGGAAGCCTCGGCGGTGGTGGTGTTCGTGATCATGGTGATCGTGCTGCTGGTGCGGCCGGCCGGCCTGTTCGGCAAGGCCTGAGCGAATCGACGAGGATGCAAGCTGATGAATAACAAGGATTCGATGTTCGCCCGTGCCATGCCGCTGCTGTTCGGAGTGCTGTTCCTGATCGGCCTGGTGGCGCCGTTCGCGGTGTACCCCACCTTCCTGATGAAGATCCTGTGTTTCGGGCTGTTCGCCTGCGCATTCAATCTGCTGCTCGGCTTCGCCGGCCTGCTCTCCTTCGGACACGCCGCCTTCCTCGGCAGCGCGGGCTACGTGTGCGGCATGCTGGTGCGCGACGTGGGCGTGACGCCGGAGGTGGGCATCATCGGCGGCACGCTTGCCGCCGGCGCGCTCGGCTGGGTGGTCGGCGTGCTGGCGATCCGCCGCACCGGGATCTACTTCGCGATGATCACACTGGCGCTGTCGCAGATGGTGTATTTCGTCGTGCTGCAGTGGAAGGCGACCGGCGGCGAGGATGGCCTGCAGGGCGTGCCACGCGGACACCTGTTCGGCGTCATCGACCTGTCGAACAACATCGCGATGTACTACCTGGTGTTCGCGGTGTTCTGCATCGGCTTCTTCATCATCTACCGCGCGATCCACTCGCCCTTCGGCCAGATCCTCAAGGCGATCCGCGAGAACGAGCCGCGCGCGGTCTCGCTCGGCTACGACGTCGCGCGGTTCAAGCTGCTCGCCTTCGTGCTGTCGGCTGCGCTTGCCGGCATGGCCGGAGCGACCAAGACCCTGGTGTTCCAGCTCGCCTCGCTCACCGACGTGCATTGGCATATGTCGGGTGAGGTGGTGCTGATGACGTTGCTGGGGGGGCTGGGCACCGTGCTCGGCCCGCTGGTCGGCGCCGCCACCATCGTCTCGCTGCAGACTGAACTCGCCGACAGCGTCGGCTCCTGGGTCACGGTGATCATGGGCGTGATCTTCGTGATCTGCGTGCTGCTGTTCCGCCGCGGCATCGTCGGCGAGCTACAGGCGCTGATCCAGCGCGCCGGGATCCGCTGATCCGGGCTTGTCGTCCGCAGCGCCTGCGGGTAGGGCGGGCGGTTTTGATGCGGGGCCGGCGTGATGCAGCCGGCCCTCGGCGCGCCTCAGCCAGGCGTGCGACAGCGCGTGATAGAGCGGCACCGGCGCCACCGAACGCGACACGCCGTGGGCCACCACCGCGGTGGCCATCAGCGGCAGCAGCATCTGGTGGTTGGCGGTCATCTCCATGACGATCACGAAGGATGTGATCGGCGTCTGCGTCATCGCGGCGAGGAAGGCGACCATGCCCAGCACCAGGATCGCCGCGTCCTGCTCGCCGGGCAGCAGCAGCGCGATGTCCGAGCCCAGGCCCGCGCCCACAGCAAGCGCCGGGGCGAAGATGCCGCCCGGGATGCGCGACACGAACACGAGCCAGATCACTGCCATCTTCATCAGCGTGAAGGCGACCGGGAGTGTGGCGCTGCCCTCGAGCGCGGCCTTGGACTCGGCGTAGCCGGTGCCGTAGGTGAGACCGCCGCTGCCCAGGCCGATGAGCGCGGTGAGCAGTCCGCACATGGCGGCGAAGGCGATCGGGCGGGTGGTGGCGACCACTCCGAGCCGGCCGGGCAGTCCGCGCGAGGAGGCGACCAGCACGCGGGTGAAGATCCCGCCCAGCAGCCCTCCGGCCACCCCGCACGCGAGCACCGGCCAGATGCCGTCGGGCCAGCCAATACTCGCCAGCGTGCGTCCGAAATACGTGTAGTTTCCGAGCACCGCCAGCGACATCAGGCCGGCGAAGATCACCGCCGTCAGCGTGGTGCTGTTGGCCTGGAAGGCGCGGTAGCGACACATTTCCTCGATTGCGAACATGATCCCGCCGAGCGGGGTGTTGAAGGCCGCCGCGATGCCGGCGCCGCTGCCAGCCACGATCAGGTCGCGGCTCGAGGCGATGCGGCGGTGGCGTTTGCGGCTAGCGAGCATGTGCATCACCGATGCGCCGACCTGCACCGAGGGACCTTCGCGACCGATCGAGGCGCCGCACAGCAGTCCGCCCAGGGTCAGGAAGACCTTGGCGATGGCAAGGCGGAATGACAGCAAGTGCCGGCGCACGCGGCCATCGTCGGACATTGATGCAGCAAGGGCCTGCGGGATGCCGCTGCCCTCAGTGCCGGGGAAGAAACGACGCGCGATCCAGGCGAGAAGGGCGAACCCGGCCGGCGCGATCAGCAGGCTCAGCCAGGGTCGTTCGCGGACCAGGCCGGCGTGGGTGCTGATTGCCAGTTCGGCGCCGATCGCGAAGGCGATCGCGATCAGTCCCGCCAGCAGCGCGGCGCCCACCAGCAGCAACCGCACCCGCCAGCGTCGCAGCGACAGCCAGGGCAAGGCGTAGCGCCGACCGCCGCGCACCAGGCGGGCAAGGTCCCAGCGCTTGGATGAGCGGTGCTTGTGTTCGGGGGTCGGTTCGCTCATTGCGGTCTCTGCTGCTGCGCGGCATCGCGCCACGTTCCCGTGACTGGCGAGCTTGGAAGCACTGATTTTTTTGCCGTGTTGCACATGCGAAAGGTGAACGATACCGCTACCATACGCCCCATGGCAGGGTGTGATGTTTTTTTGACAATGATGCTTTGAGCAAATATAGTCCGAGCGAGATTGGAATGGCGGAAACGCAGCAAAAAGGGAAGAAACCGGCGGCACCAGCCAGTCCGCTGTCCGTCCTGCAACGGTTCAGGATCCTGATCCGCACCGCGCAGCGACACTCACAGTGGATCGAACGACAGAGCGGGGTGACGGGCGCCCAGTTGTGGGCCCTGCAGGAACTTCGCGAGGCGGACGGCCTTCGCGTGGGGGAACTGGCAAACCGCATGGCCCTGCATCAGTCGACCACCTCGAACATGGTGGACCGGCTGGAAACGTCAGGGCTCGTGCGCAAGGAGCGGACGAGCACTGATCAGCGCGTGGTGCGGCTGTACCTCACCGACGATGGTGCGGCGCTTCTGGCGCGCGCGCCTTCGCCAGCGCGTGGTGTGCTTCCCGAGGCGTTACGGCTGATGGATGACGAGGGCCTGGCGAGTCTGCAGAACGAGCTGGACAAGCTGCTCCGTCAGATCAAGCATCTCGACGAAGGCTTCGGCATGCAGCCATTGCCTTTTACTGAATGAAATACGGCCGGCCCTGGGGCGGGCCGGTTCGATGGGGTTTCACACAGCGTTTTGCGCTTGTGCGGACAGCAGCTTGAGCGGCCGGTGGGCCGCTCTTTTTTTGGTGCGTCGGCTTCGGGCCGCTTCAGCGAGCTGCGATGGTGGAACGACGGTGACGGGCACCGTAGAGGCCGACCAGGCCAAGCCCCAGGAGCGCAAGGACGCCGGGTTCGGGGACATCGTTGTCGTCATCGATGTCGTCGTCGTTCACCTGCGAGACCTTGAAGGTGGTCGTGAAGCCGAGGAAGAAGACGTTGTCGTCGTTCGTCGGATTCACTGTGTTGAAGGTGATCGAGGTGTCGCCCGCCTTCAGGAAGGGGGTGGCGTCTGCGCTGTTGCCGAGGGCGAGGTTGTAGAGCTCGTCGTCGCCGGCGCCACCTGCGCAGTTCGGATCCGGGTTGGCCGTGCTGTCGCCGATGCCGCCAACTGTCATCAGGCTGCCGTTCGCGGCAACAAAATTGCCGTCGTCGTTGCCGCCAGCGCAGCTGGTGAGGCGGCGCGAGGCTGTCGAGCTGGTGACGACATCCACGGTGGTCACCTGTCCGCTGGTGTTTGTCGTGCTACCACCGTTGTAGCTGTAGCTCGAGGCCAGCGACATGATCACGTCGCCACTCGCATAAGGCGAGGCAAAGCCCAGCGTCGTGCTGTCGCCCGTGGTGGCGAGTTCGCCATCCATGATGATTGCGGTGCCGCCCGCCGTGCTGGCATGTTTGTAGACGACGACCAGGACGGCGCCGTCCATGGATTCAATTTCGGAA
>CZCA01004122.1_pt1 | contig 13761 bp, 13 predicted proteins | sample 591981 | NCBI WGS metagenome assembly CZCA01 (sample SAMEA3556810, study PRJEB10932) | anaerobic digester metagenome
TTCGCCATCCGCGAAGGCGGTCGCACCGTCGGCGCTGGCGTCATCACCAAGATTACCAAGTAAGATTATTGCAGACTGTGCAACACCTGATGTAATATATGGTGTTGCACAGTCAGTTGTTTAGGCGAGTAGCTCAACTGGCAGAGCGGCGGTCTCCAAAACCGCAGGTTGCGGGTTCAAGTCCTGCCTCGCCTGCCTGAAATGGACCACCGGTGCGTAACGCCCGGTGGTCGTTTTCGGAATAGCCAGGAAAATGATCAGGGGTTGAAATGACAAAAACTACAACGACGCCCAAACCGGAAAATCGAGTCGTGCGCTATTTCAAGGACACACGCGCCGAAATTGGCAAAGTAACCTGGCCGACTCGTGAAGAAGGTCTGCGTCTCTCCGGGATCGTTTTTGTTGTCACGGTTGTGTCCACCATCGTTCTGTTTGGTGTTGATTCGCTCTTTGCGTTTGTCATCGGTCTGCTCATCAGAAGCACCGCCGGGTGACGCATGGCTGTCCGTCGTGCATAGGAGGTGAACGTGGCCGAACAACATGAACATGCTGCGCCGACGCATGAATTCGATGACATCGACATCGCTGGTGGTGAAGGCGCGGCCACGGAAGAAGGTCCGCGCGCGGAATGGTTCGTCATCCACAGCTATTCTGGGATGGAGAACAAGGTCAAGAAAAACATCGAACATCGCGCCGAGTCGATGGGGATGACTGACCGCATTCTTGAAGTTGTGGTGCCGACCGAGACCGAAATCGAAATTCGCAACGGCGTGCGGCGTGAAGTCGAACGCCGCGTCTTTCCTGGTTACATCCTGGTCAATATGATCATGGACGAGGACAGCTGGTATGTTGTGCGCAACAGCCCTGGTGTGACGGGCTTCGTTGGCATGGGCAATAAGCCGACGCCACTACGCCAGGACGAGGTCGACAAGATCATGAAGCGCATTGAGTCGGATGCGCCGCGCATTAAGGTTAGCTTCCAGCGCGGCGAACATGTCCGCATTCTGAGCGGGCCTTTTGCCGAGTTTTCCGGAGTCGTCGACGACATCTTCCCGGACAAAGGGAAGGCACGCGTGCTCGTAAGTTTCTTCAACCGGGAGACCCCGGTCGAAGTGGACTTTATTCAGTTGGAGCGAGACGCCTGATCACCATCGAGGTGAGCGGCGCCCGCAATCATTATTCTTCTAGTTTGCTGAATCTGGGAGCTGACGCTCGATTGCCAGTCGAACCGAAGCGTTCACCAGCTTCAGAAGGAGTGACAAATGGCAAAAAAACTAAAAGCAGTTGTGAAGTTGCAGTTGCCGGCCGGTAAAGCCAACCCGGCGCCGCCCGTCGGCACTGCGTTGGGGCCGCAAGGCGTCAACATCATGGCCTTCTGCAAAGAGTACAACGCTCGCACGCAGGGGCAGATAGGGCAGGTTATCCCTGTCGAGATCAGCATCTTCACCGATGGCTCCTTCAATTTTGTGCTCAAGACGCCGCCTGCCGGCGACTTGATCAAGAAAGCAGCCGGCATCCCGCGTGGCAGCGCCGAACCCAACAAAAACAAGATCGGCAAACTGACAAAGGCGCAGGTGCGTGAGATCGCCGAGATCAAACTCAAGGACCTGGAAGGCGTCAGCCTGGAGAGCGCCATGCGCATGGTCGAAGGCACCGCGCGCAGCATGGGCGTCACGGTGACTGACTGACGCGGTCAGCGGACATCATCCCGCCGTCGCCAGAGCCGTTGAACATGAAACGTAACCACGTCGTGGGAGGGCGCTGAACGCCCGCTATCACCACCAAGGAGTAGAAGATGTCAAAACATAGCAAACGCTTTGTTGCGTTACAAGGAAAAGTTGACCGCACCAGAAGCTACATGCCCGCCGAGGCAATGGCGCTGGTTAAGGAAATGGCCAATGCCAAATTCGACGAAACCGTTGAAGTGCACATGCGCATGGGCGTCGACCCACGCCATGCCGATCAGCAGGTGCGCGGCGTCGTCACCCTGCCCAACGGCACCGGGCGCACCGTGCGCATCCTGGTGTTTGCCAACCCGGAAGGCCAGGCGCTGGCCAAGGAAGCTGGCGCCGATTATGTGGGCGCCGAGAATCTGGCCGACGAGATCATGAAGGGCCGGACCGATTTCGACGTTGTGCTGGCCACGCCTGACATGATGCGCGTGGTCGGACGTCTGGGTAAAGTGCTAGGCCCACGCGGGTTGATGCCCAGTCCGAAGACCGGCACCATCGTGCCTGCCGAAGACCTGCCGCGCGTGATTCGCGAATCTCGCCTGGGGCGCGTTGAATTCCGCGTCGACAAGACCTCCAACATTCACGTGCCGATCGGCAAGTCCAGCTTCAGCACCGAAAAATTGCTGCAAAACTTTGCCGCGTTGATGGAGGCGCTGGTCGCCGCCCGACCTGCTTCGCTCAAGGGCAACTACATCCATCGCCTGACGCTCACCAGCACGATGGGGCCGGGCGTCAAAACGGATGTAGCCGCTGCTTCAGCGCTCAAGGCGGACGAGATCGCTGCCTGACAGTTGTCCGCATCCTAATCTAGCTTTGTGAAAAAAGCGGAGCCGCATATGGCTCCGCTTTTATGTGGATGGATAACAGTCGGGCGCATGAAGAGGACAGAAATTACGCAGTTGGTTACACTATCTCATAGTAGACTATCAGTGAACTGCGTAACTTCCAAAGGAGAAACATCGTGGAAAACTACATGGTGCGGGCGCTGGCCAAAGCTTGCGGAGTGCGTGGGCTGGCCTGCCTGACCACCGGCGTCGTGCAGGAAGCCGCACAACGCCATCATGCATCGCCTGCCGGCAAAACCGTGCTTGGCTACGGTCTGACCGGCGCAGCGCTGCTTGGTGCAATGCTCAAAGTGCAACAACAGGTTGCCATCAAAGTCGAAGGCGACGGCGCCCTCAGCAAACTCGTCGCCGAATCAGATAGCTACGGACATCTGCGCGGCTACTTCACGCTACGCGAGGAGGCGGCGCAACTGGCTGACCCCAGCGACATCGCCGGCATCGTGGGTCAGCAAGGGCGGCTGACGGTGGTCAAAGACCTGCAACTGAAGCAACTCTACGAGAGCGTCGTGCCGTTGCAGACCGGACGCCTGGACGCTGACCTCACCTATTACCTGATGATGTCTGAACAGATTCCATCCTTTGTAGAGATTGACGTACAACTCGATGCACAGGGAGAGGTGCGCGCTGCCGGCGGCGTGCTGCTCCAGCTGCTTCCAGATGGCGATCTGACCAAACTGGCGCAAATGGCGGAACGGCTCGACGACTTGCCCCGCATCGGCGCGCTGTTGGCCAATGGCGAAACGCCACACACGATCCTGGCAACCATCTTTGGCGCCGAACCGTATGAAGTCTTGGAGACAGGCGCCCTCGATTTTCGCTGCACCTGCAGCCGTGAGCGCTCACGTCACGCTTTGACGCTCATCGGGCGTGAGGAACTGATGACGCTGCTGGACGAAGGCGAGGCCGTCATCGATTGTCACTACTGCCATGCACGTTATCGTTTTGATCGCAACGAACTGGCTGAGATTCTGGCCGAACTGCCAGCCGACAACTAACCGGCGCCGTCGCTGCTCAAGAGCCAATGTCCGCCAGACCCTTTCCGATTTGGCGCCAGCGATTTGATCGACTATACTGATTGCTTGGAATTGAATCGACCAGACGTCGTGATCTGATGCTGTAGACAGCAGGTGCAAGTGTAAATGTCCGGCGCGCCGGACAGCCCGCCGAGGCTGAGGAGTTCAGACGCCAGCACGCATGCTCTGCGTGTTTGCGCTTGCTTTCTCACGCCCTTCTGCAGCCGCAGAAGGGCGTTTCGATTGGCAAGACCTTATCCCGCATAGAAAGGAGGGAATGTCGCTTGGCTATCAATCGTCAAAAGAAAGAAGAACTGGTTGCCCGGTATAAGGAGCTGCTGGCAAAATCGCCAGCGCTGGTCTTCACCAACTACCAGGGCACCAACGTGAGCCAGGTGCGCTCGCTGCGCGCAAAGCTCAAGGATTCCAACTCGACCTACGTCGTCGTCAAGAACACGTTGCTCGGCCTGGCGCTGCGTGAGACAGGACGTGTGGCGCCGGAAAGTTTGCTTCAGGGCGCCAACGCCGTGGTCTTCTGCGGCGAGGACATCGGCAAGAGCGTGACCGCGCTTAAGGCCTGGATCAAGGACGCCAAAGTCATCGAAATCACCGGCGCGCTGCTGGAGAATTCCGTCATCGACGCCAAGGGGGCAGAACTGCTCTCCGACCTGCCGACGAAGGAACAGACGCGCGCCATGCTGCTCGGTGTGCTCAGCGCCCCGGCGCGGCAGTTGGTGCAGATCATCAATGCGCCGGGCAGCAGCCTGGCACGCGTGATGAACGCACACATCGAGAAGCAGCAGGAAGCCGCCTGAGATTTCAGCCTGTGCAATGTACTGCGCCAGCGTTGCACAGAGTCTATTGTGGCGCACACAGATTTGGATAAACGAATTCAATTGGGAGGATAATCATCATGGCCGATTTGCAAGCCATTGCTGCACAACTGGATAGCCTGACCCTGCTCGAGGCGTCGCAGCTCGTTAAGATGTTGGAAGAGAAGTGGGGCGTCAGCGCTGCGGCGCCCGTGGCGATGGCCGCCATGCCCGGCGCGGTTGCCGCTGCTGAGGCAGCCCCGGTCGAGGAGCAGACGGAGTTCGACGTCATCCTCAAGGCCGCCGGCGAAAAGAAGATCAACGTCATCAAGGTCGTGCGCGCCCTGACCAACCTGGGCTTGAAGGAAGCCAAGGATGTGGTCGAGACCGCTGGCTCGACGATCCTCACGGCTGTCAGCAAGGAAGTTGCCCAGGATGCCAAGGCCAAGCTCGAGGCCGAAGGCGCGCAGGTCGAAATCAAGTAAGCTGCGCAACATTCTGCAATACGCTATGGGGGAAGCGCAACGTGTGCGCCTCCCCCATTTTTTTCATCCCTCTTTCTCCCACAAAAACTCTGAGGGCAATGGCGCTGTAAACCGACGCTCCGCTCCTAAAATTGTCGCCGGCAGTGTGATCGCATGTGCATGGAGCATCAAGCGTGGCGCTGAGGCGACATCGCCATATAGCCGATCGCCAAGAATCGGTGCATCAAGATGCGCCAGATGCACGCGAAGTTGATGTTGTCGTCCGGTTTCCGGGAATAACTGCACCCAGGCGCGGTCACCTGTGCTTGCTATCACGGTGTACCGCGTGACAGCATATTGTCCCCCCTGCATTGTGACTTCCATACAGTCGCGACGGCGTGGGCTGGGGCGCAACCGCGCAGCGATCTCGCCGCTCTGCGCCAGGCGGTTGGGCGCCTTCACCACTGCGACATATTCCTTGACGACAAGGTTGGCCTGGAACGCCTGGGTGAGTAAGGCGTTGATCGCACCGCCACGCGTGAGCAGCACCACACCCGACGTGTCGCGGTCGAGGCGATGAAAGAGGGTGAGGCGGCCGAAGCGCGCACATGCCAGATCGAGCAAAGAGGAGCGTGTGGGCGTGTGGTGTTGCGCGTGGGCTCCGAGAGCAGACCGGCCGGCTTGTTCACAACCAGCAGGTCGCCCGCATCCGCAAGCAGCCACGCCGGGTCGAAGACAGCGGGTTGCGGCGGCAACACGGCGGGAGAGGAGAGCACGGTGATCACATCGCCGTTGTACACTTGCCACGATGCCAGCCAGACAGTGCGGCCATTGACCAACACCTGGCGCTGGCTGATCAGTTGTTGGATCGCCTGGCGCCCGCTCTGAGGGTAACGGGCGCGTAGGACGTGGTCAAGCCGCTGCGCTCCGGTTTGGCCGCTGACGGCGAAATGCTCGGCCACCAGCAGTTACTTCGCCAGCACGTCGGCGATTGCACTGCACAGGTAATCCATGTTGCCCTCGGTCATGCCCGCCACGCTGATGCGGCCGGAGCCAACAACGTACACAGCGTGCCGCTCGCGCAGCGCCTTGACCTGTTCTGGCGTCAGCCCGGAGAAGGAGAACATGCCGCGCTGCCGGGCAATGAAGGAAAAATCTTGCTTGACGCCCTTCTCGTGCAGCGTTTCGACAAACAGGTGGCGCATGGTGTTGATGCGGTCGCGCATCTCACCGACTTCGGCTTCCCACTGGGCGCGCAGTTCCGGGTCGTTGAGCACTGCAGCGACGACTGCGGCGCCGTGCGCCGGTGGGTTGGAATAGTTGGCGCGGATCACGCGCTTGATGTGGCTCAGCGCAGTGTCAGCGGCGTCCGCTTTGGCAGCGACGAGCGTCAACGCGCCGACGCGCTCGTTGTAAAGGCCGAAGTTCTTAGAATAAGAACTGGCGATCAACATGTCGGGGCAGTGCTCGACCAGTTCGATCAGCCCGGCGGCGTCGGCGTCCAGCCCTTCGGCAAACCCCTGGTAGGCAAAGTCCACGACAGGCAACAGAGAGCGTTCAGCTACGATCTCAGCAACAGCGCGCCACTGCGCCCGCTCCAAATCGACGCCGGTCGGATTGTGACAGCAACCATGCAGGACGACGACATCGCCTTCTGGAATCTGGTTGAGCGCCGCCAGCATGGCATCAAAGGCAACACTGTTGCGCGCTTTATCGAAGTAGGGATAGGTTGCCGTCTTGAGACCAGCCGCCTGGAAGACGTTAGGATGGTTCGGCCAGGTCGGCTCGCTCAGCCAGACAGTCCTAACGCCTAAGGTGGAGGCGATAAAATCCGCCGCCACGCGTAGCGCGCCTGTGCCGCCCGGCGCCTGCGCCGTCACGGCGCGTCCACTGTGCAGCAAGGCATGGTCGGCGCCAAAGAGCAGCGCCAGCGTTGCGGCGTCAAACTCGGCGTGACCCTCAATCGGCAAATAGTTTTTCGTCTGCTCGGCGCGCAACAACTTTTCCTCGGCGCGCTTGACCGACGCCAGCACGGGTGTGCGACCCTGCGCATCCTTGTACACACCGACGCCAAGATTGATCTTATTGGGGTTAGGGTCCTTTTTGAATGCCTCCGTTAGCCCCAGGATTGGGTCAGGGGGAGCAGCCACCAGTGATTGAAACATACAGCAACCTCTTTTGAAAATATCACAAAACCAACAATATCTAATGCGCACCACTGCGGCTGCCAACTCTACGCTGAGCCAGCTCATGGATACGTTATCTTACCATGAAATCAAAGCGAAGGGCGCAAACGCCTGCTGCAAATCCTATCGGCGGCCCGTTGCAGCCGCCGGCCGCCGCCATCGCCGCCCTGACGCAAGGTGGCGTCCACCGGCGCGACTTCACCAGTTGGCTTTGTCCTCGTCACCCTGACGACGGATGACGTCCCGATCGTCGTCAATCTGAGCGAGGCGTTCCGGTTAGTGCAACCCATAGGCGGCAGGACAGTGGGCAAAGATGGCGTTCCCACTGGTGCATTGACCTACCCGCTTGTGAACAGCGTCAGCCCGCCGCCTTACTCCGCCACGATGTTGCTCTCAATGCCGTCAGATTGACAATCTATGATTGCCTTTTATAACAGACCCAGGAGAGATCAGGATGAACGACCGACCCACGCCTCTCACCATCGATGAACGCCTCGACCTGACGCATGTGACCCGCACCGAATTCATCAACGCGATGGTGCATCTTTATCGCGGTGAATTGGCAGAGGCATCAGCCTGGCGCAGCCGCATCGATGCCACCAGCAATTGGGCGATTGTGCTCAGCGTCACCTCACTTAGCTTTGTCTTTGGCGGCAGCAATAGCGAGCGCCACGTCCTCATCCCCATCGTTGTGCTCTTTTGCACCTTCCTGCTGATGATGGAAGCGCGGCGCTACCGTTTCTACGACATCTGGCGCTCGCGCGCCCGCACAATCGAGATCAATTTCTATCGCCCGATGGTCGATGGGACGGCGCCTGCCAGGTCAGATTGGGCGAGTCGACTGGCGCACGATCTGGAATGGCCGCACTTTCATATGCCGTGGTGGGAGGCGGCGGGGCGGCGTTTGCGCCGCAATTATCAGTGGATTTATGGGGTGCTTTTGGCAAGCTGGCTGGTAGTGCTCACCTCGTATCCGACAGCCTCCGCAAATTGGCGCGAAGTTGCTCAGCGCGCATCCGTTGGCCCGATTCCAGGCCCGGTCGTCATATCCTGTATGGCGATCTTCTATGCTGCGCTCTTTGCTCTCGGCGCCTACAGCTTCTGGGCCAGCCGCTACTCCGGTCGCCTGCCTGCTGGTCACCCCGACCGCATGGATGACGCGCCACATGCGTGAGCGGCTGACGCTCAATTGCGGCGACCGATGGAGCACACCTGCTACGAATCAATCCATTGGCGCATTGGGGCGGAATTCCAAGATGCCGTGCCAACGCAACCTGTGTGATGCCAAAGGGAACCAGGAATTCTTCTTCCAATACGACGCCAGGGTGAGTTGGAATGCGGTTTTCAGGAATCATGCTTTTCACGCCTTTAATGATAATCGACCAATTGCACTGCGAAAGCGTTGCCATTCTCCCATCGAAAGACAATGCGCCACTGCTCGTTGACGCGGATGCTGTGAAATCCTGCCCAATCACCGCTTAGCGCCTCAAGACGATTGCCCGGCGGAGTTCGCAGGTCCATCAACTCTTAAGCAGCGTTCAACACATCCAGCTTGACGATCGCCCTGCGCTGGATATCCTGGGGGAAGCGACGCACACGGTGAACTTCACGAGTAGCGTGAAAATGACGATGACACCAAGTTTGATGACGTCGCGGCTCATTCGTTGTGCAGAGGATTTTTTCTCTCACCTTCCACCCAAACGGAGCAATATCAGCCAGCGCCTCTACGTTCATCCTGTTAGCGCGGCTCCAGCCGCAGCGTCTCGCCTGTGACATTCTCCTGCCCAAAGCGCATTGGCAGATACTCCACGTCGCGATGGCGGCGGATCAGGTCATCGTAGTGCGGGCTGAGCACGTTGCCCGATGCGCCGGTCGTGATCATAAAGCGGCTGTTGGCGATGTCGCTCAAGTCGACGATGTGGCGATAGCCGGGCGAGTGCGTCTGGTTGTAGGGCTGCTCCAGATTGATCGGCGCCACGTTGACGGTGAAGCGGTCGCCGCCGTTAGGGATCGTGCGGTGGAAGAGCCATTTCAGGTAGCTGACCTGACTGAAGGGATTGTGCGGGTACTGCGTGATATGGATGCGCTCCCAGCGCCAGCCGTTCATGTCGGCGCCCATGCGCTCGCTCAGGTCGTCGAGAGCGTTGTCGAGTGCGACCTGCGCCGTCTCCACGCACGTCTCGACCGGCGGCGTCAGGACGTTGTCGCACCACGCCGCGCCCTGGACGGGATCATTGAGCACGTTGGTCAGGAAGAGCGGATTGGCGCGCGTGGACATCGCCTCGAAGAGCGACGCGCGCAGATCGTCTTCGAAGATAGCGCGCTCCAGGTGGATCATCCACGCCTGGTAGATCGCGGCCGCCGCACTGTCCATGCGCATTTCACCATCGAAGCCCTGCAAACGATCGATGGCTTGCTGTTGACGCTCATCCTGCGCTGGAATGGAGAGCAGGAAGGGCAGCAACACGCGCACCTGCGTGCTGACCTGGTCGGCCTGCATCGCTGCCACGTCGTCGGGTGAGATCGTTTCACCGCCGCTGCTCATCTGCTCGATCAGCTCCACAATGCGCTCGGCGCGGTAGGGCGGCGCCCAGTCGGTGCTCAGCAGGTACGGATAGGCGTCATCGACGACGCGGTTGTTGGCGGTGGCGATGTAACCCTGCGGCGGGTTGTAGGCATGTGGCAGTTCGGCAAAGGGGATGAAGCCTTGCCATTCGTATTCGCTCGCCCAGCCTGGAACGGGGAGGCGCCCATCGTGCCCGGCGACGCGGATCGGGATGTGGCCGGGCGCGTAGTAGCCGATGTTGCCGTCCACATCGGCGTAGACGAAGTTTTGGCTCGGCGTCACAAACTTTTCCAGGGCGGTGGTGAACTCCTCCCAATCGCCAGCGTAATTGAGACCGAGAAAGGCGTCGAGCGTGGTGTCGCCGGGCTGGAGCGCTGTCCACTGCAACGCCAGCGGAAAGCCGACATCGCTGACATCGGAGAGCAGCGGGCCGTGACGCGTGCTGCGCGCCGCCCAGCGCAGCGGTTCTGCTTCCCCGTCGATGGTGATCAGCTCCTCGAAGATGGTCATGTCCTGCCAGGCGCCAGCGACTTCATACTGGTTGGGGTTGGCCGGGTTGATCCGTTCAACGTAGAGGTCTTGCACATCCGGCCCAACGTTGGTGACGCCCCACGCCACGCGTTCGTTGTGACCGATGACGATAGCGGGTAAGCCGGGAAAGGTGGCGCCAATGGCGTGCAGCGTGTCGCCTTGCATCTCCGCCAGATACNNTCGGTGCGGCTGCCCGCAATCACCCAGTTGTTGCTGCCCGACTCGCGCCCGCCCCGCCCGAAATCCAACTCCAGCGCACGGTCGATTTCCAGCAATGCCGCAGCTGCCGCAGCGTCGAGCGGCACATCGACCAGGATATCGACGCCGTCGGCGGGATAGTCCGGCAGCAATTGAGCGGCGCGTGCCGGGCCAAGCGCCTGCGTCAGTTGCTGATAAAGCAGTTCCATGTCGTAGTTGCCACCCAAATCCCACGACATCATCTTCTGCCAGACGATCGAATCGGCGGGCTGCCAGGGCGCTGGCGTGGCGCCGAGCAGGATGAACTCCGGCGGGAGGGTGTGTCCTTCGCTTAGCCACTGGTTGACGCCCGCTGCATACGCCTCCAACGCCTGGCGGCTGCGCGGCTCGATGGCGTCCAGGTCGGCCTGGGCCGCGCGGTAGTACCCCATCGTGCGCTGAAACTTATCGATGGTAAGCGTGGCCTCGCCCAGCAGTTCGCTCAGCCGACCGGCGCCAATGCGCCGGTTCATCTCCATCTGCCAGAGACGATCCTGGGCGTGGACGTAACCCAGGCCGTAGAAGGCGTCATGGTCGGTGGTGGCGAAGATGTGCGGCACGCCGTCTGCATCGCGCACGATTTCGATGGCGCCGTCGACGCCGCTCACGCGCACTACGCCGTTGGTTAGCGGGAGGCTGGTGCGCAGCCAGAAATAGCCGCCAAGCGGGACAAGAATAAGCAGCGCCAACACGGCAATCAGCAGGCCAATCCAGAACTTGCGCATCGGCAGACCCCTTGCGTTGATAAGGTATTGTCGCAACGGTAAGCGGCGGTTTGAAGATTGCCGACATTGACGCTGGGGCGCAGAGATGCAGAGATGCGCAGAGATAATCCAATCAAGAAAGCATGCATTTCTCTGCACCTTCTTTGCGACGCTGCGGCTCTGCGTCGAGAAATGAGAATTTCCAAACAGCCTGTGCGAGATGGTTTGAAGTGCCGTGATTGTAACGAAAAACGAAGTGCTTGTACACTTATGCTGCGCCAGTTTGTACGATTCCGCGCTGGCGTCGACCTGCCCAATCAATAGACAGAACAGAGTGTAAACCGATGACGATTCAAACCATTCCAGATTACGCCTTAATTCGCGAAAAACTTGACCAGGCGACCGGCATCTTGAATGAGTCAGGCGTTGATTGCTGGCTCACCTTCGTGCGCGAGACCTCCGCCGTGCTTGACCCGGTGCTGCCTTTCATCTACGGCCACGATGTCACCTGGCAGAGCGCCTTCATTTTGACGCGCAGCGGGCGGCGCGTTGCCATTCTCGGTCGCTACGACGCTGAAAATGCCTATCGGCTCGGCGCCTATGACGAGGTGATCGTCTACGACGCTGCATTCAGCGCGCCGCTGCGCCGCGTGCTGGCTGAACTCGATCCGCAGCAGATCGCCCTCAACTACTCGACCAATAACGCGCACGCCGACGGGCTGACGCATGGGCTGTATTTGCTGCTGCATGACTATCTGCGTGACACCCCTTATCCAACACGCTTTGTATCAGCGGAGCGCATTGCCACGGCGCTGCGCAGCCGTAAGACCCCCGCCGAGGTTGCACGCATCAAAGCCGCCATCGACACGACCTTCGACATCTATCAGCGCGCCTTCGCCCTGATCCAGGTTGGCAAGACCGAGCGCGAGATCGGCGACTTCATCCACGCCGAGGTCGATGCACGTGGGTTGGAGACCTCCTGGGAACGCGCCGCTTGTCCTGCGGTCAACAGCGGGCCGGATACGCCCATCGGTCACGCTGGCCCGACCGACATGCGCGTGGCGCCGGGGCACATTGTCCACTTCGATTTTGGCGTCAAACAGAACGAATACTGTTCCGACATCCAGCGCGTCGCCTATGTGCTGCGACCGGATGAGGAGACCGCGCCGGCAGCCGTGCAACGCGGCTTCGACACCGTTGTGCGTGCGATCCAGGCGGCGGTGGCGGCGATGAAGCCGGGCGTCACCGGCGAGGCAATCGATGCAGTAGCGCGCAAAGTGATCACCGACGCCGGCTATCCAGAGTTCAAATACGCTACCGGCCACCATCTTGGCCGCGCCTGTCATGATGGCGGCGGCGTGCTCGGCCCACGCTGGGAGCGCTACGGCGACACGCCCACCTATCCGCTGGAAGCCGGACACGTCTATACGGTGGAGCCGGGGCTGTTCGTCGAAGGGTACGGCTACATGGGGCTGGAAGAAGATGTGCTGGTGACCGAGCACGGCGCTATCTTTTTGGGTGAGCCACAGACGGAATTGATGCTGGTGCGGTAGCGTAAAGGTTTCAGTCATCGCTGCATGTGTGCTATGATGCTGCACGCCAGAACGATTCTTGTGTGACCTGCGCCTGGAACACTGCTCCTGCCGCGCAGCCATTGAACCGGATAACACTATGTTACAACCGCGAGCCTATCCAGAGTTTGTTGCCAAGGCGCTTGTCCTTGACAACGATCCCTTCGAAGCGATGGTGGACGACGACAATCCCTGGATGGAGGGATTCGTGCTGGTCGTGGCGGTGAGCGCGCTGGCTGGGCTGGCGCTTGCCCTGGGCGGCTGGCTGACGGCGGCGACGCTGCCTGCTCCCGACGCTGCTCTCACGACGCTGCTGCAAGGCGGTCGCCAGCTTGCAGCGCTGCTGTCGTTGCCCACCGCCGCCGTCGAAGAGGTGATCACGGATGTGTGGGCGCTCACGACGCTTGGTTCAGGGTATGCTGGCGGCTGGAGCCACCTGCTGCCGATGATCAGCGTCCCGGGCGTGGCGCTGGTCTGGTGGATTTTCTTCAGCGTGGCTGCGTTTGGCATTGGCCGCGCCTTTGGCGGCGCCGGCTCCTTGCGCACCACCCTCGGTGCTGCAGCGCTGACCGTTGCGCCACTCAGCTTCCTGATCTTAAGCGTCGTCCCCTTTGCCGGCGTCAGCAGTGCCATGCTGGCAGTATGGAGCGCGTTGATCGGCTACCGGGCGATTCACGTAGCGCAGGAGTTGGATTGGCGCCGCGCCGCGCTGACCACACTCATTGTGTACGCCATGGCGGTGGTCGTCATCTTGTTGTTGGCGGCGGCCTTTGGACTGGGTTATACGACAGGAGGGTTGCGATGAGCCTGCATACGCACGTCGTCTTGCCGGGTCGGGCGCCGCGTGAGGAATGGACGCAGCGCCGCTACTGGCTGCCCACTGTCAGCCAGATGTGGAACGCCGCCCGCTTGAATCTCGCCGATGCGTTCGATCCTTTCGAACGCGGGATGATGACGACGTCGATGCGCCAGGGGATCGGCATGATCGTCGTGCTTGGCCTGGCGGCGGGCGTCCCCACCCTGCTGGCGAACCTGTGGCTTGGCCTCCGTACAGGCGCCGCCGTGCCTCTGGCTGCCGTTGCTGCGTCGCTGACAAATC
>CZCA01002155.1_pt1 | contig 13692 bp, 15 predicted proteins | sample 591981 | NCBI WGS metagenome assembly CZCA01 (sample SAMEA3556810, study PRJEB10932) | anaerobic digester metagenome
GAGGCTGGCCGTTAGTCGGTTAGCCGACCTCCCACAGCACCGTACCTACCGTTCGGCATACGGCGCTTCCAGATGTATTTGTGGTATCCGTTTCGGCCATCCTCGGCGACACGCACACTCCTGCATAGCTTTCCTGTTCCGCAGTACCCTTCTGCAGGTAGTCCCACAAAGCGAGTTGTCTGTGCTTTAATTCATCGCTTTTGGTAGCCTTCATTGACCTCCACCTCATCTGGTTCAGCCCTTCCCATCCGCCTTCCGGCTTCCGGTACTATGGCTTCTGCTGACTTCTCACGGTAAATCTTGTTTCAATCGGGCTTCATACTCTGCTTCCGCCCGTCCGTGAGACCTCCCGGGGTAAGACACTTCACCTTCATTCCATTTACCTGCCACATCTACACTCTCGGGTCTGGGTAACTCTTGGGATTGGTTTGCTCTGCAACCTTGCCCCCCTCGAAATGCCTCTTATGTGGTTCGTGTTCCTCAGGCCGGAACTTCGCCTCAGGCTTCCTTCAGATTCCACCTCGCGATGGACACCCTTGCCCTTGGCTTGCACTTGGTCGTTACCTGCCTGTGCAGGGGGCTTTCACCCCCGTATGAAGCGCTATGCCCGGCGCACATTCAAGTGAGCCAGGGGCAAGTCCCCTTGCTCACTTGCTTGTGTCATTCCAACCCTTAACGGAAAAATTCCAACGAATGCGCCTACTTTACCCTGTCCATAGCTATGTAGGGATCTTACACATTAATTTATTGATCAATCAACCCTGTGTTGTGACGTAATTGGTATCGAAGTGATATTCTATTCCGTCCAAAGCCTTTACCCGGAGAGGCTCTTACATATGCCCTGCACAGCAAGGAGAAGCGTACCCTTGTTAGCACCTGCTGCAATCGCCTCTTTTCCGCTCCGCCAGAAATTCTTCTACTTCGATACGGGTTGGCAGGGAGGGTTGCGCTCCGAGTTTAGTCGTAGTAAGAGCCGCGACTGCCTGAGAAAAGGATATTAACTCCGCAATATTCTCTGAGCTTCCTGAGTCCTCATCCAGGGCGCATGCCATACCTCCGATAAATGCGTCACCCGCAGCAGTCGTATCGACTGTCTCAACCTCATAAGCAGGAAAAGCAAGACCGCAACGATCGATGGGACCTACATAGACACATCCCTTATCTCCCAAAGTCACAATGACATGGGCACCTGTCACTTCAGCTAATCTCCCGGCGGCTTCCATGACAAACTCGTAGCTTAAGCCATCCCTCAACCTCTCTTCATCCCGCTCATCCCATCTACCCAGAAGACGGAGCAAAGAGACTGCCTCCGTCTCATTGGGGATGAGCCAATCAGCAAGAGTTAATATTTCAGGCTCAAACAGAACCATGGGCGCAGGATTGAATACTGTCACAGCATTATGCTCTCTTGCAAGTTTTAGCGTCTGGCAAACAACTTCCATCGGGGTCTCCAGCTGTACCACGACAACATTCGCCTCTTCGATTCTACTTCTGACATCCAATACATGCGAAGGCTCCAGCGCAAAGTTAGCGCCTCTATTTACAACGATAATATTCGTCCCGTCAGGAGCTACGGTTATGTAAGCAGAGCCGGTTGATTCTCTTGAATCAATCTTCACCGACGAAACATCAACACCTGCCTCTTCCAGACACTTAATCAAGGCACGCCCTGCCACATCTGTCCCTACACAACCCACCATATATACACGAGATCCCAACCGTTGAGACGCAACCGCCTGGTTTGCCCCTTTCCCGCCCGGAGCAGTGGAATATCCGGCAGCAAAAACTGTCTCTCCCCTCTTGGGAAAACTCGGAACCTGCAATACATAGTCCATGTTGAGACTTCCCACAACTACTATACTCACGCTGAAGCCCCTCTCCTTTCTACGGTGGAATCCCTGATAGGTAACATAGGCTGTAGAATCTCTTCGAGGCGTGGCGCCTTTGGTTTATGGATTCGCCTGATTACCGTCTCCGCAAAAACTCAGCTTACGGAGGAAGCCTCGAGGCGACCGCCTTGGCGAGCCCTTTGCCAGATGTCGCTGCTACTTCTGCCCCCACTTTTTCCGAAGTCTTGTTATGAGCAGCTCGAAAAAGCTATCCCCGTCTGCATCGAGGCAGACGTTCACATTGGGCTCATGACCCGTTACACCCCAGACATCGCCCACCGTCTCGCCACGAGTGAGTTCACTATAAGTCTCCACATCTACATACATGAGGCGGGTTTCGACAAGCGTCCTCTCCAAGACCACCGCCACTGCAAGGGGATCGTGAAGTGACCCGCCTGGCTCAGAATAGTGCTGCTTAATAGTAGAATTATAGAAGTCTAGAAGGTCTGCAGCGAATATGGGCACTGGGGTTCCGATCGCTCGTATCTCAGCAATGATGTCGTCGGTAAGTACACACTTCATGGTGGCATCCAGACCAACCATGGTAATGGGAATCCTGGAGCCAAATACGATCTTAGCCGCCTCCGGGTCGGCGTAGATGTTGAACTCTGCCGCAGAAGTAATGTTCCCCGCGTGCAGAAGTGCACCACCCATGAGCACGATCTCTTCAATATTGTCCTTCACGTCAGGATAGGCTAGGAGCAAGGTGGCGATGTTTGTAAGCGGGCCTGTGGGGATGAGCGTGACCTTCTCATCAGACTCGCGCAGAATCGTGGCAATGAACTCCGTCGCCGATTCGTCCAACGGTCCCTCAGGGCTCTCCGGGATTTCTGGACCATCAAGCCCAGACTCCCCATGTATGCTCCTTGGCACGTCAAGAGACGGCTCTCGAAGAAGAGGCTTTGCCGCACCTCGCGCAACCGGTATGTCGAGATTTGCGAAACTTACAAGACGCAAAGCGTTTCGTGTGGAGTTGGAAATAGTGGTGTTGCCACACACGGTAGTGATCCCGAGCACTTTCAATTCCGGCGATGCCGCTGCCAGCAGTATTGCCAGGGCATCGTCATGACCCGGGTCACAATCGAGAATAATAGGCCTTGTATTGTTGTAGCCACCACGTTCTAATGTCATCTCGCATCTACCTCCTTTTGGCTTGTATGTGTAGTTGCTTTCTTTGCTTTCGGCGCCTGCGGTCTTGATACCAGCCAGAGAGCTAGCGTAGTCACCACATAAGGCGTCATAAGTGCAAACTGGGGTGGGATACCGAGACTCTGAAACCGAATGGCGACTGAATCAGCCGCACCAAAAAGGATGCACGCGAGGAAAACCGGGAGAGGCCGTCCTTGCCCGAAGATTGTCGCCGCAAGCGCAATGAATCCGCGCCCTGCAACCATATTCTCCGCAAACTGATTCAGGTAGCCCAGTGCCAGATGCGCGCCGCCAAGCCCGCACAAGACACCGGACCCCAGGTATGCAAGGTACCTCATGCGCCGGGTGCTGACGCCAACGGTTTCAAGAGCCACAGGATGCTCGCCCGCCGCCCGAAGCCGGAGCCCGAACACCGTCCTGTAGAACAGTATGGAGAAGACGACTACCAGAGCCCAACTGATGTACGTAAGAATCGAGTGGCCATCGAGAACTTCTGCAATTGGACCGGACACCCTCGCAAGCCCAATGGATATATCAGGCAGGGTCCTTATGCGTTCGGACACAAAAGCCCCCTTGACTCCAAACATGGATCGCAGCAGGTAGACTGTACCACCGGCCGCAAAGATGTTAAGAGCAACACCGATCACGAACGTGTCGCCTTTCAGGTCAACCACGAAGAACGCATAAAGTAGCCCGATCAGGGTGGAAGCAAGCACTCCCGCGACAAGGCCTAGCCATACGTTGGAGAAGAAGTGGCTTGCTGCGACCGCAAAGAAGGCGCTGACAAGCATCATGCCTTCGAGAGCGATGTTGAGAATGTCCGCCTGCATTGTGATGGCTCCCCCCAACGCCGCGAGGGTGAGCGGCGTGGCCATGCGGATAGATGCGCGTGCCAGTGCAAGCGAGAAGAAGTTGCCTAACACGTTGCCTGCCTCCTTTTCGTCCTCATCCGCGCGAGTAGAACCTTGAATCCTACCTGGGCCGCGACTGCAAGGATTATGAGCGACTGAATAACGCTGCTGAGCTCCGACGGTATAGTGGTAGCCTGCTCCATGCCAATGGAACCTGTGCGTAGAGCGCCAAAGATGATGGCTACGAGGAGGACACCTACGGGATTATTGCCCGCTATAAGAGCGATAAGGATCCCGTCAAACCCATAGCCGGGCGAGATATTGTCGATGAATCTTTGGTGGACTCCCATGACTTCTATTGCCCCGCCTACAGCAGCGAGGGCCCCACTTACGAGCATGGCTGTGAGCATAGCCCTTTCTGGGGAAATGCCTCCATATCGCGAGAATTCCTGGTTGAGCCCTACCATCTTCCACTCGTACCCCAGCGTGGTCCTGGTCATCAGGTAGTAGACCAGGACGACCAATCCGATGGCTATGAAAAACCCCAGCGAGAACCGGGAAAACCGGATAGGCCGGAAGAGCTCGGCGGTTTTCTCGATGTAAACCGTGGCACCCCGCGCCGACCCTGGCACTTTGAAGGGGTAGTTCACCAGATAGGCGGTGAAGAGTGTGGCAACATAGTTTGCCATAATCGTCGTGACCACTTCGTTCGTGTTACCCTTCACCCTAAGCAGACCTGGGATGAATGCCCAGAATGCTCCGAACAGCGCTGCTGCAGCGAGGCACAGCGTGATGTGGATAGGTGAAGGTAGACCCTTCACGGTGAAACCTACCCATGCCGCCGCGAACCCACCCAGGAAGAACTGGCCTTCCGACCCGATATTCCAGATACCGGCATTGAACGCTACTGCAACGGAGAGACCCGTCATAATGAGCGGCGTCGCCTTGGCGAGGGTGGAGGCAGTTCTCGAGATGCCTCCGAACGCGCCGTGAAACATGGCGCTGTAGGCGTTGATCGGGCTGTCTCCACTCACCGCGATGATGACTGCGCCGACCGCGAAGGCGAGTATTATCGCGAAAGCCAGGGTCGCGGCGGTCTGCAGTCTTCCCTGCAAGAAATCGATTAGTGTGTTTTTCATGGAGTCTGCCTCCATTACGTTACCCCCTTCGTAGACGGTTTCATATTCATTCGTTTCGTGCCTGTCATGTATAGGCCAATCTCCTCACGGCTGGTCGCATCAGGCCTGAACTCGCCCGTGAGCTCTCCTCCGTACAACACAAGGATGCGATCGCTTATTGAGAACACTTCATCAAGGTCTGTCGAAATGAGCAAAACTCCTGCGCCCCGGTCGCGCATCTGCACAATCCTGTGATGTATGAACTCAAGGGACCCGATGTCCAAACCTCGTGTAGGCTGAGTCACCACGTAAAACATAGCGCTGCGCGAGAATTCCCTTGCGACTACAGTTTTTTGAAGGTTGCCGCCTGACAGGGTCTTTGCGCGAACCTGTGCCCCAGGGGTCCGGATATCATAGTCCTGGATAAGCATTGCAGCGTAGTCTCTAATATAGTGAAAGTTAAGGCGGCCCCGATGCGAGAAAGGTTCACTATAGTGGCGACCCATGATCAAGTTCTCTTCTACAGTGGCTTCCAGAGCCAGCCCCGTCCTTATCCTGTCCTCGGGTATGAATCCGAGGCCGAGCTCCCGGCGTTTCTTCGGAGAAAGACTCGATACATCACGCCCCTTCATGAGAACCTGGCCCGATGCAAGTGGGCGCAGGCCTGCAATAACCTCAGCAAGCTCGGTCTGGCCGTTCCCCTCAACTCCTGCTATAGTCGTGATCTCCCCTGCACGCACCTGAAGGGACACGTCTTTCAATGCTTCTATGCCGCTATTATCGAGTGCGGTTACACTGCGGAGCTCAAGGACTTCCCCTCGTGGGTCAGCCGCAGTCCTCTCAATCGTCAGCGAGATCTCTCTGCCCACCATCATCGTGGCGAGGTCATTCATTGTGACGTCGGCGGTCCTGACGTTTCCGACAACCTGTCCGCTTCTAAGAACTGTCACCTCATCGGCGACTGCGAGGACCTCAGGAAGCTTGTGGGTAATGAAGATGATGGTCTTACCATCCGCCGCGAGGGCACGTACTGTCATAAAAAGACTCTCGGCCTCCTGCGGTGTGAGTACCGCAGTAGGCTCGTCCAGAATGAGGATATCTAGCCCGCGGTAAAGCAACTTAAGGATCTCTACGCGCTGCCTCACTCCTACTGACAGGTCGCGGACGCGTGCGTCAGGATCGACGGCGAGACCGTAACGTTCTGAGATCTGTTCTACCTGCATCCCGGCGGTCTTCAGATCTACGAACATACGACGCCTTGTCGGCTCTTGGCCGAGAATGATATTCTCAGCGACGGTGTAGGACGGCACCAGCATGAAGTGCTGGTGGACCATACCTATACCGCAGTTGATAGCGTCCTTTGCGCTGCCGAAAGAGACGGGTTTGCCATCGATGCGTATGGTACCATTGTCAGGTCTGGTGAGCCCATACAGAATACTCATGAGTGTAGTTTTTCCGGCGCCGTTTTCGCCCACGAGGGCGTGGATACTACCTCTACATGCTGCAAAGTCGACGCGATCGTTAGCAAGCACGCCGGGGAACTGCTTTGTAATACCTTTCATTTCAATGACACATTTGGGATTCATCATACCTGGCATGTCTTGCCTCTCCTCCTGTTTCGGTTAGGAGCGTTGTGCCCATGCCGGTTCATCTTGATGCGTTCTTGCCCGTCCCGATTTACCCGAGTTCGTCCGAAACTCGCGCCTATCAGATCGTATGGAATACACAGGGCCGGAACAGGCGGCCCCAGCCGCCTGTAGCAACCGAGGCGGCGGGGCCAAGCTTGCGCTCCGCTCCTAAAGCCTACCCCTTAATCGGTCTCCTGAACCTGGATCTTGCCGGAGCGAATCTGCTCTTCCAGGCTCTTGAGCTTCTCTATGATGTCACTCGGGACGGTCTTCTCCATGATCTCACAAAAGCACAAGCCAACACCATTCTCCTTGATGCCGTAATGGTAGACGGTTCCCTTATTGAGCGTTCCTTCCATGGCATACTTGATCGTCTGGTAGACGGAGTTATCGACTCGCTTCATCATGCTACCGATCATGTTATTGGGGACGATATAGCACTGGTCCGAGTCCACGCCAATAGCGTAGCGCCCTGCCTCCTGTGATGCGAATAGGACGCCCTCACCTGTCTTTGCCGCGACTTGGTAGACAATGTCTGCGCCCACATCATGGAGGGCGAAAGTTAGCTCCTTTCCCTTGGCAGGGTCACCAAACGTGCCGGCGTAGAGCACCTCAACCTTCACAGATGGGTCGACTGCAGCAGCCCCCTGCTTATATCCGGTGAGGAAGTTTCTGATAACAGGAATATCCATACCACCTACCATGCCGATGACTTTCGTATTCGGGTCGATGCCCTTTATGTCCGACCTAGTGGTCATCATGGCCGCAAGAGCACCAGCCAAAAAGGACCCTTCATGCTCCGCGTAGTCCACACAAACGACCCCGGGCACGTCGATAGCCCCGTCGATGTAAATGAAGATCACCTCGGGAAACTGTGGCACAAGCTCCTCGATTTCCTTATCCATTTGGTAGCCGGGCACTACAAACACCAGATCGTAGTTTTGCGCCGCCGCGAGCAACTGGTCATAGTAAAGCGACGGGTCATCTTTGCACTCCAGTACTTTCGTGACGACACCCAGCTCCTCTTGTGCGCGCATAAGACCTGCGTAACCCGAATCATAGAACGACCTGTCACCAAGCCCGCCGGCTGCTACCATAGCCACCTTTAGCGGCGCCTTTGCAAGAGATGCCGATCCCGCACCCAGCAGCATCATAGCAACCACTACAACAAGAATAACTCTTATGAAACGGTAACTCTTCACTATCTTTTCCTCCTTCCTTAATCTTCGCTTCCTCTATCCGGCGCTACCTTCAGGTCGTGCCGTGCCATGTCCATATCATCCTGAACATGAGCGACGAGTTGTCATCTCTTGATAGCGCCGAGCTACATCGGCTCCGAAATCTTAGAATCTGTTTGCCTTACAATTCGTGCTTATCTGTACATTACGCCTGTATATACTCCTTCCCCATTCCACACCCAACGTTGACATGTCCCGCGGACCTATAACCCCCTCCTTTCGCATCCTGGCACTATAACGTAGGGTGATCCCAAGCAGGGCCTACACTGTTCCTGCCAGCCAGAATCCTCGTTTCGTTCCTATCCAACCTGGCCTAACTACACAGTTCGTGAGTCCGATCTCATAGTTGCATCAAGAAACGTTGTCCTACATTGGCAATATGGGCTTTCATTTCCATTCCGGCAGCCTTGGATCTCGAGCACCGATTGCAGCGGCTATTCCTCCTGTGGTACCGATAGGATTCATCTGCGACTATACCGATGCCTACCAATCGATGCAATTGAACTATCACGGCCTCTTATATCGTGGAGAACATCTTCACCAGGACTACACTATTCGAGACCATGACAACGGTTGAGCTGTTGGCACACTGTCTAATCAGACAGCGCTTCTTTCACCTCTAGAATGACACTGGACTCCCTAATCATAAGGTTTGGCTTCAAAAATACTTCCTGTCTCGGCTTGTCCCTGTCCTTCATGCGTTCCAACAGTATCTCGCACGCGATAGATCCGATCTCATATTTAGGTTGAACCACAGTCGTGAGCCTCGGACGAATAACCGAAGCAAACGGAATGTCGTCATAGCCAACAACCGCTACTTCCTCAGGAACCCGAATACCCTTTTCCTCAAGAGCAGCCAGAGCACCCATGGCCATTAGATCATTACATGCGAAAATAGCTGTAGGCCGACTACTGAGACCAAGAAGCTTCTTTGTATGCCGATAACCGCTATTCTCCTTATAGTCTCCCTCGCAGATAAGCTCGTCCCGCATGACGATATGGTGATCCCGCAAAGCCCGCGAATAGCCCTCTATCCTCTCTGCACCGGTAGTGACTTTTTGAGGCCCGGTTATGAGACCGATTGCAGAATGGCCAAGTCCGATGAGGTGGGACGTAGCCTTGTAAGCCCCTTCAATGCTGTCAACCACTACAAAATCGCAATCAACATTCATTCGCCTATCTGCCAACACTACCGGAATGTCACTGTCCACAAGCTGTCGTACATGCCTCGTCACTACTTGGGAAGTGGTGAAAATCACCCCGTCTACGCGCTTGCTCCGCAATAGCCCCAGGTAGTCAGCTTCCTTACGAGCGCTCCCATCTGTGTTGCATAGGATCACGTTGTACCCGTTCCTGTGAGCAACATCCTCTACACCCCGAGCAATTGCAGGGAAAAACGGGTTTGTGATATCAGGGAGTACAAGGCCGATGATGAAGCTCTGCCCGGTTACTAGGCTGCGAGCCAGAGTGTTGGGATGGTAATCCATTTCCTTTGCCACCTGCAAGATCTTCTCACGCAACTCTTTCCGAACATAGCCCTTGCCCGAAAGGGCTCTCGATACAGTAGCAGGCGAAACACCTACATGTTTAGCTATCTCGTAGATAGTAGTAATCAACAAGCACCTCGCAAATCCACCCTTAAAATACATCCATACAGGATTATATGAAATCGGTTTCATATATTTGTTGTACTCAGTTTCGACATAGATCAGAAAATTCCTGCCTTGTTAGAAATAATATTCCAATTTGCTGAAGCCGGTAGTCGACTCTCTTAGCATCGATCCCCGACTTCGACTAATGTAGCCGTTTCTCACTCTCCGGCATAATTGAGGTCCGGATAATATAGGTAATCTACGACAAGCTCCAACCGCCCTGAATCACCTGACTGGATGTGTGAACATAACAGCTTTTCGGCGGTTTCCGGTAGAATAAGTAGGTGTATCTCGCAGTAGGCGCCACTGATCTTCGCAAAGCAGTTGACGGGTTAGCAGCTATTGTTCAGTTGGATTTTAGGTTAAGCCCTTTTGAGCCCTGCCTGTTTGCTTTTTGTAACCGGCTAAGAAACAAGGTTAAGATCTCAGAATGGGAGGAAATTCGATGAAGCCATTAAGGCCGGGGGCAAAAGGAAAAATCCTAAAGCCTTGGAAGGATTAAATCTCTGCAACCGGTTATTCCGCATAGTACTGCTCTATTAGTCTTGCTTGGAGTCATTGGTATCATCTCCATAGTAAGAACGGTGCAGTTGTCCTTATCCATAAAGACGCTGAAATAAGAAGGGGATATCCATGAGTAGAAAACGAGGTTATTCATTACCTATAGACTGATGACTATGAGCTTTAAGACAATACTGACGATAGAGTAACCTATGATGGCAGTTTGGTGAGAATGGCGACTCCATCTTTGCATGCACCCTAACAATATTGTCGGTTGATGACATAGTATAAAAGAATTATAATATAGTTAAAATGTTGCTATAAGGAGTTGATACCATGCATATCAGACCATCCGCAAGCATTCGACAGAACTACAATGAGATTGCGGCTTTGTGCAAGTCATCAGGCGAGCCTGTGTATCTTACAAAAAACGGCAGGGGCGATCTCGTGGTAATGGACATAGAGGCATTTACCCGCCGTGAAAAAATGTTAAAACTGCGGGAAGAACTATTAGCCGTTGAGGAAGATCGTCTGGCCGGCCGAGCCGGAGTCACACCGGATCAACTAGACAGCTACCTGGAAAGCATTATCGACGAGGTGGAACATGGAACAAGAGCCTAAGTATAGGGTGATTGTTTCCGACCGTGCCCGTCAGATGCTAGCGAGTCATGTTCGGTTTTTGGCACAGAAGAGTCCCTCATCCTCCCGCAAAGCGAAAAATGAATTAATGGATGCCATTCGATCCCTTCACCAAATGCCGGAGCGTTTTCCATTTCTGGAAGCTGAATTTATCCCGCCGAATAAATATCACAAGATGTTCGTAGAAAAGTGGTATCTGATTTTATATCAAATCAAAGATCAAACTGTATACGTTGACTATATTGTGGATTGCAGGCAGGATTACGGATGGTTGGTGCGATAGTGCTTACGTAAATTGGGTTGAAGTCGGCAATTATGTAGTATTATCTGAGAATGCAAATATGAGAGAAATCGATGCAGTGAGGTTAATAAATGTCGCCTCTAAACGCAACAAACAGCCCAATCCTTCCGGAATAGGGGGTAAGGTCCAGTGGGACTTACAAGACGGTTAGCAGAGAAGCCTGATATGAATGAGTTTGTGACTGAAGTCCTTAGGGAGCCATCCATGATATCTGAATTGATTGACATAATTACCACTGACAAGACCGGCATTAGGTTCTTTTGCACTAAGGTTATCAGATTGACGAGCGAGCAATATCCTGACATTGTCTTTCCTTATTTTGATACAATAGCAAAGCTTATTGAAAGCAACAATAGCTTTATCAAATGGGACGCAATAGCCACAATATCAAATCTTGTCTGCGTTGATTCCATGGGCAAATATGACTTGATTCACCAAGAGTATTTTGACCTTATCAAGGATCCAAGAATGATAACCGCTGCAACCGTTGTAGGTAATGCATGGAAAATAGTCATGCATAAACCACATTTTGAAAGTGATATCACAAAGCGACTGACTTCTGTTCCTGACATTCTTTATTACAGTAAGGGAAATCCCTCTCCTGAATGCAATAATGTAATGTGCGGTCACACGATTGATTGTTTTGACAAATACTATTCAGCGTCGAAAAGCAAGGATGAGATATGCAACTTTGTGAGGCAACAACTTGGAAATACCCGCAAGCAAGTCGCAAGAAAAGCAGAATCCTTCTTGAAAAAGCATCACTTAGATGAAAGATAACAATAAATCTATCTAATTAGCAGCAAATGAGGGGGATCATTTATGGCTAAGAGACAGCCTCCGGTGAAAACGCTTCTTGAAATTGAGAACTATGCAAGTGAAGGAGAAGGCGCTTGACGTCTATTGTGGCGTGGGAACCCTAACTCTCTTCCTGGCCCAGAGAGCGCTGGAAGTCTACGGGATAGAAGCCAACAAGGATGAGACAAAAGACGCTTTACTTTCCGTCTATGTATGACATAATCTAATAAGTAGGAATATTACTGTTAGTAGGAGATGACAGCCATGACTCTTTCCAAAATATCCAAGAAGGGGCAGCTTACCTTACCTATTAGAATCAGGAGGAAATACAATATTGGCAAGTCCAGCTATATCCGTATTATTGAACTCGAGGATGGTATTAAACTGGTTCCTGTTGGCCAAGGTGGAATAGCCTCCCTCAAAGGTGCTGTTAAAGTTGACGGTGAACAGGACTTCAAAGCTATTCGCAACCAGGTGATGGAGGCCCGTTACCGTGAGGATCATTGATGCAAACATAATCCTGAGATATCTCACTAATGACGTTCAAGACCAGGCGGAACGAGCCGGGGAATTGCTGGCAAAGGTAGAAGCGGGAAGCGAGGAAGTCCTTCTCCCCGATATTATCTTGGCAGATATCATTTGGGTTCTCGAAGGTTATTATAAACAATCCAGGGAACAAATCCGAGAGTGGATTACTACAATACTGAGTATGCAAGGCTTGAGGTTCTCCGATAAGAGTGTTGCTTTGGATGCTCTAGATATCTATGTAGATTTAGGAATTGACTGGTCGGACGCGTTTATTACCGGTCAAATGATAAATCACGGGATTATGGAGATATACTCATTTGATAGGCATTTTGACCGGATCGGCGCAATCAAAAAGATTGAGCCGTGAGAACTGGGAGCTTCATCCCAATATCCCCCTCCCTTACTCCATTTCAAACCATATTATGGTTTCTAGCCGTCCTTGTATTGTCAGCCACGTATATTACGAAACTAGGATATCCACACGGAATGAACAGAGTGCCCTCTGCACACGCTATCAATTCCTTTATCATTTTTTCGGTATAATTGCCATAGGGCAACTCAAAGTGTCCCCACAAAATTCCAATATGAGGGTCTAGTGCAGAACAGACGCCAAAAGTTCATCTGCTCTGCTGCAAATTAGGGGGATCATTTATGGCTAAGAGACAGCCTCCGGTGAAAACAGGCGACGAAGTAGTCCTTGAAATTGAAAATTGTGCAAGTGAAGGAGAAGGCGTAGGCCGTATCAACGGATTCACAGTCTTCGTCCCAGGCGTGCTTGCTGGGGAGAAGGTTGCTGCATCAATCGATCTGGTCAAGAAGACTTACGCCCGCGCTCACCTGCTTGATGAGGGAGTCCGGTTCGCCTCACCTGAGCGCATAGAGCCTCCCTGCCCTCTCTACCTTGACTGTGGCGGATGTCAACTTCTTCATCAAAGCTACGAAGGACAGCTTGCCATGAAGCAGCAGTGTCAATAACCATTTTTGATTACACTGTTATGTTTCTACATTTACAATAATGCCCTTGCATTCAAAGTAATATTATGGTAAAATGCACTTAAAAGACCGCTTTTGAAAATGAAAGCGGGCATTGAGGTGCGACAATGATCAAGATTGATAAGATGAAAGACGAATTTAATAAACATGGAGGAGTCCTTAAGACATCGGAACTTAACGACTTAGGATTTTCCAGTCGCCAAATTAAGGGCTTAATTGAAGAAGGTATGATTTCTAGAATAAAACATGGCTTTTATGAACTAACAGATTACATTTCAAGGGAAGAAGTTATTATAGCGAGATTATTTCCTGAAGCCGTGATTTTTCTTGAAAGCGCGCTTCTTCATTACGGATACACAGATAGAATACCTTCAGCTTGGCAAATAGCAGTAGACAAGAACAGCAAG
>CZCA01003549.1_pt1 | contig 13649 bp, 16 predicted proteins | sample 591981 | NCBI WGS metagenome assembly CZCA01 (sample SAMEA3556810, study PRJEB10932) | anaerobic digester metagenome
AGGCCGCAGGTGGCAATCATTGATTCTATCCAGACGGTGTACTATCCCGAGCTTTCCTCCGGGCCAGGCAGCGTCAGCCAGGTGCGTGAATCTACCGTAAAAAGCCTCAGCCTGTCCAAGGAAACCGATACTGCCATTTTTATCGTGGGCCATGTGACCAAGGAAGGCAGTTTGGCAGGACCGAAGCTACTTGAGCACATGGTTGATGCGGTCCTATACTTTGAAGGTGAAAGATACCATTCTTACAGGCTCCTAAGGTCCGTCAAGAACCGCTTTGGCTCTACCAATGAAATAGGCATTTTCGAAATGAGAGACAAGGGATTGGAAGAAGTTAGCAGTCCATCCAAGTATTTACTGTCAGGCAAGCTAAAAGACACCGCCGGCTCGGCCGTGGTGTGCATATTGGAAGGGACCAGGCCCCTTTTGGTCGAGGTTCAGGCCCTAGTTTCCAGGTCAGGTTTTAACATTCCCCGGCGCCAGACTTCAGGTGTGGACTACAACCGGGCGGCACTGCTCATTGCGGTAGTTGAGAAAAAATTGGGATACATGCTGGGCCAGGAGGACATCTACATAAACGTAGCCGGCGGCATAAAAGTTGAAGAGCCCGGGGCGGATCTGGCGGTGGTGGCAGCCATAGCTTCAAGTTTTAAAAACCGCCCTGTATCAGAAGACACGGTGATAATCGGCGAAGTGGGGCTTGCAGGTGAGGTAAGGGCCGTCAGCCATGTGGAAAAGCGGATTCAGGAGGCGTCAAAACTGGGCTTTGCCAAGGCCGTGATTCCCTACGAAAATGCGGTAGATATCAGCGGCTCCGCAAAAATAAAGCTTCAAGGTGTAAAAAATATCGGGGAAGCGGTAGAGGCCATAATAGAATAAAGATGGACCATAAAAAACTTTAGGGAACGGTTTTCCGTTCCCTTTTCATTTTAATATCCTATGATAAATTATATATTCCAAGGGTAGCCAGCTTCTCGTTTTCAGCACTCATAATATCTTCCAGGCTCAGGCCTAAAATATTGCACAAAGCGGCCAGGTAAAAAAGGAGATTTCCTATTTCGAGCTCGACTATTTCTCTACAGTTGTCACAAAGCTGACCTTTAGTGTGTGTATCCATGTAAGATACTAATTCGTAGAGGCGAATTTCACTGGGGACCTGCTGTTTTTTCGCATTAATCTGTATGCAGCCGCAACTCGTAACCGACTTTGATATAGCTCTATTAACCCGTGCAGAGGTTTCGTGAAGCTTGCTCAGTACATCGAGAATACTCTTGTGCCTTATTAAACAATCAGCAACAGTGTCTTGGAACTCGTCCCAGCTAAGGTCTTTCACACCTATACTCCCCCTTGCCATATACTATCTGACTATATTATAGACGGCTTTTAATGGATTTGTCAAACAAACATGGATTTTAATCGATTCGAAAGCTCCCAAATAAAAGGGCAAAATACCATTGACACTAACTACACCTTGTAGTATAATAATTGTTTAAATTGACAAAAGCCCTCAAATATGCTATTATAACAATACAAGTTGATTTTCGAGGAGGAGCTTTTGGATGTTCAATATCGGAGATAAAGTGGTATATCCCATGCACGGAGCAGGGATTATTGAAGCCATAGAAGAAAAAGAAATACTCGGAGAAAAACAAAAATACTATGTAATGCGCATGCCAATCGGTGACATGAAAGTAATGATACCTTTAAAAAATATAAAAGAGATAGGGGTTCGGCAGGTCGCCGGGGATGATGAGATAAGGGAAGTGTTAAACATCCTCCACGGCGAAAAGAGCAAGATGTCGGCCAATTGGAATAGGCGCTATAGGGCGAATATGGAGAAGATCAGGAGCGGAAACATCTTCCAGGTAGCCGAGGTGGTCCGAAACTTGTCGATAAGAGAAAGGGAGAAGGGCCTCTCTACGGGAGAACGAAAAATGCTCGAAAATGCAAAAAACATACTCGTTAGCGAAATAGTTCTCAGCAAGAATATTAAAGAGGAGGAAGCGCTTCAACTGATTGAAAATGCATTCAATTGAAGTGCATTTTTTTTTATAAGCTCCTATAGCCAATTTTATAGATTTAATTAATGATTTATTGTATAATAATTGAAAAGTTAAGTAAGCTTAAATATGGCTATAATAATTATAGGAGGTGACATGGTTGATAAATAAAGCCTTGCGAATCATAATAACAATAATCGGCCTTGGATTGGGTTTGCAGCTGACCTTTTTAATCCTATTTATAAACAACTCTATAGGACTTTTTCGCCTGGACAACGTCCCCACTCTGATAATTCACATTACCGGCACTTTACTTTTTGGAATCATATTTTATTTCCTAAGTTCTCCAATTATTAATGTCGGTATGAAAGCTAAGGAGTGGATTGAAAACAGGCTGCAGCACACCCCCATGCGGGATATACTGTATGGATTTTTCGGCGTTTTGATGGGGCTCTTGTTGGCCAATTTGTTCTCAAGGGCTTTTTTAAGCATACCCCTGATAGGGGGTTATATGCCCATTGTAATCAATTTAATCATGGCCTATTTTGGCGGAAGCATTGCCATTAAGAAAAAGGAAGAGTTGTCAAACCTCATTTCCTTTCCCATAGGCAATTTAAGCAAGAAAAAGAAATCTCCTGCCATCATCAACCTGGTAAAGCCTAAAATACTTGATACAAGCGTTATCATAGATGGCCGCATAGCGGATATTTGCAAGACAGGCTTTATTGAAGGCACCTTAGTTATACCTTCCTTCGTGTTGGAGGAATTGAGACATATAGCCGACTCTTCGGACAGTCTCAAGCGCAACCGGGGTAGGAGGGGCCTTGATATCTTAAACAAGATACAAAAGGAACTAGATATAGAAGTGGAGATTTACGAAGGGGACTTTGATGACATAAACGAAGTTGACAGCAAGCTGGTCAAGCTTGCCCAAGTCCTCGATGCTTCAATAATTACCAATGATTTTAACTTGAATAAAGTAGCCGAGTTTCAAAAGGTCCAGGTGCTCAATATCAATGAGCTGGCGAATGCGGTAAAACCGGTGGTGCTTCCCGGCGAAGAAATGGTGGTCCAGGTCATAAAGGACGGGAAGGAAAGCGGTCAAGGTGTAGCCTATTTGGATGATGGCACGATGATTGTAGTGGACGGTGGCAAAAAACATATCGGTGAGACCATAGACGTGATGGTTACCAGTGTACTTCAAACTGCCGCTGGAAGAATGATATTTGCAAAGCCAAAATCCTTGTAACTTGGAGTGAATAAGCAATGCACATTAGCGCCATAATAGCTGCCGGCGGTCAGGGAAGACGTATGAACAGTAGCGTCAGCAAGCAGTTTTTGAACATCAAAGGACATCCTATACTCTACTACACCCTAAACAAATTCGAAAAGATGGATGAGTTAAATTCAATTGTATTGGTGACGGGTGAAGCTGACATTGATTACACCCGGGAGAAAATCGTAAAGCGATATCGATTCAAAAAAGTAGAACTTGTTAGTGGCGGCAAAGAACGCCAGGATTCTGTCTATAACGGTTTGAGGAAACTATCTCCTCAAACCGATATTGTTGTTATACACGACGGAGTGAGACCATTCGTGCCGAGGCAAATTATCGAAAGCAGCATTGCTGCTGCGGTAGAATACAAGGCTGTAGGGGTTGCGGTGCCCGTAAAGGACACCATCAAAGTAGTTGACAGCGATAACACAATAAAAAGCACCCCTGACCGCAGCACTCTCTGGGCCATGCAGACCCCCCAGACATTCCATTATGACATCATTATGAAGGCGTACGAGAAGGCCATGGCTGAAGGTTTTTACGGGACCGACGATACGGTCTTGGTGGAGCGCTTGGGCTTTCCCGTTAAAATTATCGAGGGAGCCTATGAGAACATTAAAATTACTACACCAGAGGACATAGTTTTAGCCGAGGCATTTATTAGTGTGGGGTACGGCAATTACAGGAGGTAGACATGAGAATAGGCATAGGTTTTGATGTCCACAAACTGGTGCTGGGAAGGAAACTGGTACTGGGTGGAGTTGTAATTCCCTTTGAAAAAGGCTTGTTGGGCCATTCGGATGCCGATGTCCTCGTCCATGCTATAAACGATGCCCTTCTAGGCGCGTGCGCCTTGGGCGATATCGGGAAGCACTTCCCCGATACGGATCCGAAATATAAGGACATCGACAGCATAATATTGTTAAAAAAGGTCAAAGATTTATTAAAAGATAGGGGCTACAGGGTAATTAACGTCGATTCTGTCATATGTGCACAAAGGCCCAAACTCGCTCCTTACATAGATGAAATGCGCAGGAATATAGCAGATACTTTGGGCATTGCAGTAGAGCAAATCAGCATAAAAGCGACAACTACTGAGGGCTTAGGTTTTGAGGGAAGAGAAGAAGGCATTTCTGCTCAGGCAGTGTGCTTAATAGAGAAATTTTTAGATTGAATAAAAACACAATGCTTGGACATAATAATTCAGTGAGGATAAGGAAATCCTCACTTTTTTTATTAAATAAAACGCCGAATTCCTAATAAACGGATACGGGGGAACCAAACTTGGGGTGAATCTCCTTTTTGGAGAGGGGTTATACCTTTCGACCCTAACCCGTCAGCTAACCTCGGAGGCGTGGAAAGGAGGGTGGCCATGGGCAAAATAGCCAGAGTAATGGCGTTGCTGGCAGTGTTTTGCTGTTTGGGGCCGATACAAGGGGGACAAAATACTTTGCACGCCAAACCTGTATACCATAATTTCCAGGAGGCACATCCTTCACTGCGAGTCAAACCATATACGAAAAACACGCTGGATACTAAAGTAGATACTAGAGTTGGTACGAAAATATTCATAGGCAAGGCCTCTTGGTACGGACCCAACTTTCACGGAAAATTAACCGCCAACGGTGAAATCTTTGACCAAAATGCACTGACAGCGGCCCACAGAGAACTGCCCTTTGGGACCAAGGTGCTTGTCACCAATTTGGAAAACGGCAAAAGCACCCTTGTGACTATAAACGACAGGGGGCCATATATACAAGGCCGTCACATAGATTTATCCAGGGCAGCGGCAAAAGAAGTGGGAATGATAGAAGCCGGCGTTGTAGATGTGATGATGCAGATAGTGGCATATGAATGAATTAGACCCTTGACTTTGGATGAATATTTTAATAGTATTATAATAAACTAAAAACAGTGAAGCTGTGAAGAGGCTCGTAGGCTTGACACTGCCTCCAGAGAGAAACCGTCACCGGCTGGAAGCGGTTTTAGGTAAGACAAGACTGAAATTGCACCTCGGAGCTCATACCTTGAAATTAAGTAGAGGTTATGCGGCCCTGCCGTTATCTCAATGAGTTATAAAACAGAGTGGAAACGCGAAGTGTCCCTCGCCTCTGATGAGGCGAGGGTTTTTTGATATAAGCGAGAAGGAGGGAGAACAATGTTTAGCAATATAAGACAGGACATAAAGGTGATTTTCGAGCGCGACCCGGCAGCAAAGAGCGTATTGGAGGTAATACTTTGTTATCCAGGCTTTCATGCAATTTTACTGCACCGTATAGCCCCTGTCTCTTATACACATCTGACGCTGCCGACGAAGATTTTACTGCACCGTATAGCCCACAGCTTCTACAAGTTGAACTTGGTCTTGATAGCCCGGATTATCTCTCAAATAAACCGTTTTTTGACTGGAATTGAAATTCACCCCGGCGCAAAAATCGGCAAAGGGTTTTTCATCGACCACGGCATGGGTGTGGTCATAGGCGAAACAACAGAAATAGGCGACAATGTGACGCTGTACCAAGGCGTGACATTAGGTGGCACCGGAAAAGAGAAGGGAAAACGACATCCCACCTTGGGCGACAACATCGTAGTGGGCTCAGGTGCGAAAATTCTTGGCCCGGTAAAAATCGGCGACAATGCCAAGATAGGGGCAGGTGCCGTAGTGCTTAAAGATGTCCCGCCCAATTCTACGGTGGTGGGAATACCCGGCAAGGCAGTAGTTCGGAAAAAAGTGGACTTTTCCGATGCGGATTTTACCAAGGTGGACTTGGACCATCACCTGCTCCCCGACCCGGTGGCGGATATGATGAGGAGCCTGCAGAAGACCATCGAAACCTTAGAGATGAGAATTGCCTTCTTGGAAAAGGAACTCAAATCCAAAACAGGATGAATTTTTCGGGACGGGTACAAAATATTCATCCTCCTGTGTCAATATAGTGATGGTTGCTTTTGAAAAAACTCTACTTTGTAAATATGACGGCACCTCAACGTAAGCAAGCCCTGTTATTCTAGAGCTCGAGCCTGCACTTCGCAGAAGTTCACGGGCAATTTGGCATCCTGCCAAGTGCCCGTCAGCGCGCAGGATGCGCGCTGCTACTGCTTCGTTTGTCTCAAGCTCTAGAATAACAACGGTCTTGCTTAAAGTTTCGTTTGCCGTCATATTTTACCAAAGAATGTTCTTACGAGTTACTTTCATAACCAGTATAGCCGTGAGCGTATCTTTACGGGTAGCCAATGAAACGGCTCTTGTGTTTTACGGCTACTTATACTTAAATAATAAGTGGAGGGAGTATTAATGCAAATATACAATACACTGACGCGAAAAAAGGAAGAATTTGTTCCCTTAAAGGGCAACAAGGTCAATATTTACACATGTGGCCCGACGGTTTACGACTTTTTCCACGTAGGCAATGCTAGGGTCTTTATAACCTTCGACATGATCAGAAATTACCTTAAATTTCGGGGTTATGACGTTACCTTTGTCCAAAACTTCACCGATATTGACGACAAGATGATAAAAAGGGCCAATGAGGAAAATATAACGGTAAAGGAGCTCGGTGAGCGCTTTATAGATGAATACTTTAAAGATGCCGATGCCCTTGGGATAGAGAGGGCAGATGTACATCCGAAGGCGACAGAGCACATTGAAGATATTATTGAGCTAATAAAGACTTTGATAGACAATGGCTACGCCTATGAAGTGGACGGAGACGTATACTATGCAACCAGGAAATTCAAGGAATACGGCAAGCTTTCACAGCAAAATGTTGACGAATTGGAGGCGGGGGCCCGAATCGAGCCCGGCGAAAAGAAAAAGGACCCAATGGATTTTGCCCTCTGGAAGGCCCAGAAACCCGGAGAACCTGCCTGGGACAGCCCTTGGGGAAAAGGCCGTCCCGGATGGCACATCGAGTGCTCGGTAATGGCCATGAAGTACTTGGGCGAAACCATCGACATTCATGGCGGTGGCCCGGATCTCATTTTCCCCCACCATGAAAATGAAATCGCCCAAAGTGAAGCAGCTACCGGAAGGCCCTTTGCACGGTATTTCATGCATGTAGGGTACCTAAACATCGACAATCAAAAAATGTCCAAATCCCTTGGCAACTTTTTCACGGTTCGGGATATACTAAAAAAATACGACCCTGAAGTATTGAGGTTTTTTATGCTTTCTTCCCATTACAGGAGTCCCATTAATTTTAGCGAGGATTTAATGCAGCAGGCAAAAAGCTCTCTTGAGAGATTGTACAACGCCTTATACAGCATGGAGCACTTGGAGAACCTGGCAGAAGATAGAGAACTTGTGGAAAAAGACAAGGAATACCTAGACAAGCTGGAAAAATATGAACGGGAATTTGTAGAAGCCATGGATGATGATTTTAATACCGCCGATGCCATAGCATCCCTTTTCAACATAGTGAGAGAGTACAACATGAAAGTCGATGAAAAATCGCCCCGGGAAATTGTCAAAGCTACAAAAGAAACGCTGCTTAACCTAGGAAGCGTTTTGGGCTTTTTCCGCAAGTTTGAAGAAAAGACCTTATTAGATGAAGAGATCGAGCAGAAAATAAGAGAGAGGGAAGAGGCGAGAAAAAGTAAGAATTACGCTTTGGCCGATAAAATCCGGGACGAACTGAAAGCCCAAGGTATAATTCTCGAAGACACACCTTCTGGAGTGCGCTGGAAACGGCAGTAAAATAGGGAGGGATCATGTATAGAAGCCAAAAATAATGTGGACGTAGATTCTTTATCTGCCTTGGCCCTGGCCTTTGTCGGAGATTCGGTATTCGACCTTTTTATAAGGACTGCCCTTGTAGGAAGCGGCAAAAAAGTAAGAGACCTTCACAGGGAAGCGGTCAGCTTCGTGAAGGCCTCTGCCCAAGCGGATATATTGAAAAAGCTTGAACCGGAGCTAGATTCAAAGGAAAGGGATATAGTGAGAAACGCCAGGAATGCCAAGGTGAACACCGTTCCGAAACATGCGGACATTGCGGATTATCACTACAGCACAGCTTTTGAAGCACTGCTGGGATATCACTATCTTTCCGGGAATACGGAGCGGCTGCATGAGTTGCTTCACCTGGCATATGACGTCAATATGAATATTTGAATATTTCGGGACGGGTACAAAATATTCATTCACATGACGTGGATAAAATTTCTTAGTTAGGGTATGAAGGATACTTGCCGCAGCTCAGGACCCCCTCGGGACAGTATCCCAATGCTTCACAGGGAGCTCCTGCCGATTCGAAAAGGCCGGGAGCTATTTTTTTTACTTCTTCAAGCATCATATTGGCCAGCTGGCGGATTTCGGTTTGCGCACGCTCGCAGCAGCGCAGGTTAAAGAAATTGTACAGGCTCCTGACGTTCATGGTCATGACTATTCTGGTTTGGGTGCCGTGGGGCAGTATGTACCTGGCATCTTCCTGGTCAATGCCCATATTCACCAGGTCTATATAGCACTTTTTGCAGGCATCAAGGCCCTTGATATATGAAAGTAATGCTTTGGGCTTAGTTGTAATACTTTCGGGGGCCATGGCATAATACTTGGCGTCTATGTATTCCTGCATAACGGCCAGGATTTGTTTTTGAAATTTATCATCTCTTTCGCATAGGGACAGGAATTTATTCTCATCGTAGAGCGACTCGGCAAAATCCATGTTTTCATAAATATACATGCCGAAATCTGACGGGTTTTGTATCAATACCACATCTTCTTTAAGAGACACGTCCAGGCCAGCAACATCAAATACGGATTTTAGCTCCTGGGGGAAAACCAAAGGGTACTCCGAATCATCGCAAATCAGGCCCGCACCGTCAAATACTCCCCGAACATAAGCGGCCTTATGCAAATTCTCCACATCCTGCGGCATCAAGCCTTCAATACCGTATTGTTTCCTCTTGTGATGATTTTTCAGGTTCGAATTTCCTGACAGCTTGCTGGATAAGGCATATCCCTCTAAATAGCTTATACTTTCCGATTCAATCAGGGCTTGGTCCTTTGGATTTGCTATCTCTTCATCAAAGGGATTGTTGTACCTTAAACTCTGCACCGAGAATGATGCTATGCGATGACGTGTAATCTGGGCCAGCAGTGTGCGGCTCACACCGTCGATGGCAAATGTAAAGCTTACGTGTTCTGTGGGAGACATATGTCCCATATCCATCAGTTTTTTAATAAAAGCAGCAGCCCTTTCCTGGCTGAAGTTTTCCAAGATCTCGGTAGCGCTTATCTTAGAATAACAAAGGCGTGCGGCTGCAGCTACGGTCTTCTCGGGTTCCGGCGTATGGGCTATGATTTTAACTTTCATACGGCAACCTCCTTGACTTTTTTGGAAAATTAAAATATTATTTGTACAAACCTTTTCATACATTATAACGTACCAAAGCAAAGCTGCAATTAAAAAATGTATCCGCTATTTCAGGAGATGGTTAAAATTAGTGACAGCCAAATAGAAGGTCGCAATTCCGTTTGGGAAGCTTTGAAGTCAGGAAGATCAATAGACAAGATTTACATAAAAAAAGGTCAGTATCGGGGTTTAATACTAGACATAATAAACGAGGCGAGAGAACTTAAAATTCCCCTTATTGAGATGGATGAGGGCGCTTTTTTGTCAATGGCCACAACCTCGGGCCATCAAGGAGTTTTGGCAAAAGTAGCATCAAGAGACTATGTAAGCGTCGAGGATATTTTAAAAGTAGCACGGGACTCGGGAGAAGCGCCTTTTATTATAATCTTAAATGAACTTACTGATCCCCAAAACCTTGGGAGCATCCTGCGCACCGCAGAGGGTTTAGGCGTCCACGGCATTATTATTCCAAAACATAGGGCATGCGGCATAACTCCAACCGTTGCCAAGATATCCTCGGGTGCTGTTGAATACGTGAGAGTCGCCAGGGTGACAAATATAGCCAGGACCATCGATGAGCTCAAGAAAGAAGGCTTGTGGATAATCGGTGCGGACATGGATGGGAAAAATTACTTTGAAGTGGATCTGACAGGACCTGTGGCTCTTGTTATAGGTGGTGAAGATAAAGGCCTGGGAAAGCTGGTGAAGAAAAAGTGCGATATATTGGTTAAAATTCCATTGAGAGGCAGGATCACATCTCTCAATGCAGCTATAGCAGCATCCATATTGGGTTATGACATTCTCAGGCAGAGACTTGTAAAAAATGGATAGTAAAACTAGAGAATTTTTGTTGGTGGACGGCTATAATATAATCAATGCGTGGCCCGAGCTATCTGAAGAGGTGAAAAAGGTCGATTTGAGCTCGGCAAGGGACAAGCTCATCGATATCATGGCAGATTACTCGGCTTCAACCGGAATAATAGTCATAGTGGTTTTTGATGCACACCATGTGGACAAGAATACCAGGACAAATTATATCATAAACGGCGTGGAGGTGGTTTATACCAAGGAAGGGGAAACTGCCGATCATTACATAGAGAGGATTGCAGATGCCATCGCCCGTGAGGAGAAAGTAAGGGTAGCCACCTCTGATTGGATAGAGCAGCAGATAGTAATGGGCAGAGGCGCATGGCGCATTTCTGCCAGAGAGCTATATGAGGAAGTTCGCGGTATAATAGAAAAACGGCGTGTCATGGAGAAAAACAAAGCCAAAAAAAGGGAGACTTTGGCTGATATTATAGATCCCGGGCTGAAGGAGCTTCTCGAGAAGTACATTGAAGATTAAGCATATAATCTTGCGAATTTGAAGGCTTGACTACTTTGGACAGTTTAAGCTATAATATTTTTAGTTGTGTGCTCTTTTTAACAAGTCATGGGGGCGATTTTATTGAATGTGGGTCTTCCTAGAGAGGAGTACCTGGTTTTTGATGAAATGACCGATGAAGAGGTCGTATCAGAAGCCATCAACGGTGACAATGATGCACTGGAGTACATCATTCACAAGTACAAGAACTTTGTCAAGTCTAAAGCCAGGTCTTATTTCTTGATAGGTGCAGACCGGGAGGATATCATACAGGAAGGCATGATCGGCCTGTATAAGGCCATAAGGGACTTCAACCCTAATAAATTGTCATCCTTTAGAGCATTTGCCGAGCTTTGCGTAACCAGGCAAATAATCACGGCAATAAAGACAGCCACTCGCCAAAAACACATTCCCCTAAACTCTTACGTTTCTCTCAACAAACCCCTCTACGACGAAGACTCAGAAAGGACTCTACTTGACATTCTGTCGGGAGTCAAAATCTCCGACCCCGAGGAGCTAATCATCAGCCAGGAAGAGTTCGAAGACATAGAGGATAAAATGGGAGAAATTCTGAGCAAACTCGAATGGCAGGTTTTAATGGCGTACTTGGGAGGAAAATCGTACCAGGAAATTGCCAAGGAACTAAAGCGCCACGTCAAATCCATTGATAATGCACTCCAACGGGTAAAGCGAAAGCTGGAAAAATACCTGGAAGTCCGGGAACTCAACTAAAATCAAAAAACGTGGCACTTAACCTACCACAGTGTGCGGGAATAGCTCAGCTGGCTAGAGCGTCAGCCTTCCAAGCTGAATGTCGCGGGTTCGAATCCCGTTTCCCGCTCCAAATGACCACACAGACTGTAATACGCTAAATTGTATTACAGTCTTTTATTGTTAAGAAACAAGGCAGTTTTCACAAAAACAAATTGGAGGCGGAACGATGGACCAGAATGCCATTATAGCGTTCGTAATTTCTTTCATTGCGGGCATCTCAACACTTCTTGGGGCACTAATAATCTTTTTTACGGAGTCCAAGAGCGAAAAGATCGTATCAGCTTCACTGGGCTTTGCAGCGGGAGTCATGATATCCGTATCCTTTTCCGACCTGCTGCCGGAAGCACAGCAAGCTATTGCAGCCTATTCAGGGGATAGATGGGCAATTATTTATTCCGTCATATTTATGGCAGTAGGCTTGTTCATAGCTATGGGAATTGACCTTTTCGTCCCCCATGAGGAATTCGACCCTGCCAGCAAAGAAAAACCGCATCCAAATCTCTATCGAGTTGGCGTCGTGTCAATGCTGGCCATGATGCTTCACAATTTTCCCGAGGGCATTGCGACATTCATGGCTGGCTATAATGATCCGAGCCTGGGAATGTCCATAGGACTGGCCATCGCCTTTCACAATATACCTGAAGGTATTTCGGTGGCCATGCCCATATATTTTGCAACCCAGAATAAATGGGCTGCAATAAAGTACACCTTTTTGTCAGGCATAGCCGAGCCTGTCGGTGCGGTTTTGGCTTTCCTGGTCCTTAAACCCTTTATCAATGAATTCTTTTTAGGGGCAATATTTGCCATAGTCGCGGGCATCATGATTTACATAAGCTTTGAGGAACTCATACCTACATCAAGACAGTACGGATACAGCAGACTGGCCCTTTTTTCGGCTTTTACGGGTATTTGCATAATGCCCTTGAGCGGTGTATTTNNCAGGTGTTGTACAGTGTGCTAAACTGAGTGGCATGTTCCAATTCATCTACCATGGCATAATAAAAAGTATCTTTTATTAATTGGTCAGTAGTTGAAAGCTGAACATTCCTATAAAATTCTGCAGCCTCCAGTTCGTTTTTTAAAGCTTGCAAAATTCCCCCTTTATAGCTATGATACTTGACGGGATCTACAGTATATTGGGGTATTTTGCCGGTATAGTAGTGATAAAGCTTGGTAAAAGCCTGAAGGTGCTCCAATTCATCCTGGCGTGCATGCTGGATAAATTCCCTGTGAAGGGGATCCGGAGCCTGCCGCAGGAGCTGGCCATAAAACTCGGCTGCAGTGGCTTCATCTGCAATTGACTTATATATATATTTAAGAATATCCCCAAAGGATTTTGGCCCCAAGATTGGCAGATTGGGAATTTGGGTATTTGTATACTGATACATGTGAACCTCTCCTTTTGTGCTTATGTTAATATACTATTGTGCATGCTGAAAGATCGTGCTGACAGGAAAAATTTTATTCCTGATTTAAATCTTGACGAATAATAAATTTTATATTAGAATAAAATACGGTACTGCACGGCAGGTGCTAAAAACATATTTTGTCGCGGGGTGGAGCAGTCCGGTAGCTCGTCGGGCTCATAACCCGGAGGTCGTCGGTTCAAATCCGGCCCCCGCCACCAACGCCCACGTAGCTCAGTAGGCAGAGCGTCGCCTTGGTAAGGCGGAGGTCACCGGTTCAATCCCGGTCGTGGGCTCCATTTTTATATATAATGTTTTTGAAAATTTAGTTTTAAATGTTGTAAAAAAGCCGCTTTTTGTTTAAAATAGTAGTAATAAAGTGTACATGTTATTTTTATTTATAATGAAAATTTTTACATATCAAGGAGGATAATCATGGCAAAACAAAAATTTGAGAGGACAAAACCCCATGTAAACATAGGA
>CZCA01000726.1_pt1 | contig 13626 bp, 12 predicted proteins | sample 591981 | NCBI WGS metagenome assembly CZCA01 (sample SAMEA3556810, study PRJEB10932) | anaerobic digester metagenome
CATTACATGCCGCTATAGCCGTTCCACCTTAATTGCTCTGATCAGGATTTCTTTCTGATCGAGGCGTGCCTCCAGATTCCTTTTGTAGAAACGCCACCAATCGCAATTGATCTCACCGGACATGACCTCGATCACGACAATGCGATCCTTCTCCACGGCACCGTCGTCTACTCAAAGTCCCAAAGCGGACATTCGCAACGCAGACATCAGCCCAATGTACGGGTAAGGTTAAGGGCAGGTTTTCGTTCTTCTTCTGAAGCATCTTCGGTCCAGATCTGGTTACAGGCCTCATCAATAGCTTTCCATGGACGAATACGCAAAGCGATAAATTCGCCATAGCCGATTGACTAGCGGAATAACGACTGTTATGCAGTTGATAACAGTCGTTATGTGCCAGCTGCCCGACTGTTTCAAGGTGGCTATCTATCGTTTGGGAGTAACGAGATGGCGAACGCTTCGCGGCATCCGCTTCAGCAGAATTATGACTATATCATCGTCGGCGCCGGTTCCGCAGGATGCGTGCTCGCCAGTCGTCTTTCCGAAGACCCTGGCGTTAAGGTGCTCGTACTGGAGGCGGGCGGGCGCGACCGAAACCTCTTCATCCACATGCCGGCCGGCGTTTACAAGGTTTGGAACGACCCGGCGCTGAACTGGAACTACGAGAGCGTTCCTGAGCGGGAGATGGACGGAAGGAACATCCCGGTGCCACGCGGCAAGGTGCTCGGGGGAAGTTCCTCGATAAATTCCATGGTCTATCTTCGAGGTCATCCTTCCGACTACGACCGGTGGGCCAGTGAATTCGGACTTCCGAGCTGGGACTATGCCCACTGCCTCCCTTACTTCAAGAAGGCGGAGAAAAACGAGCGCGGAGCAAATGCGTGGCATGGCAGTGACGGACCGCTTGGCGTTAGCAGGGGCTCGTCCTCGAGCGTGCTTTACGACGCCTTCCTGGCGGCCGGAGTGGAGGCTGGGTTTGCGCTTTCCGAGGACTTGAACGGTTATATGCCGGAAGGTGTCGGGCGGTACGACAGCACGAAGTGGAACGGGAGGCGCTGCTCCGCCGCCGTTGCCTACCTCCACCCCGCCGCCCGGCGCGCGAACTTGACTGTCGTGACCGACGCACTGGTCGAGAAGGTCGTGGTCGAAAGTGGACGTGCCGCCGGCATTGTCGTACGGCACCGAGGCGAGCGTTACCGTGTCGGGGCCGATCGCGAGGTAGTGCTTAGCGGCGGGGCGATCAATTCTCCTCAATTGTTGATGCTGTCCGGCATCGGGCCGGCCGAAAGTCTCGGTCGGCTTGGCATCACCATACATTCCGATTCGCCTGGCGTCGGTCAGAATCTGCAGGATCATATCGACCTAGTCATGCAGTGGAGCTGCCCGAAGGCAGTGACCCTTAAGCATCTCGCTAATCCGCTCGTTAAGGCAGCGGTAGGTGCACGCTGGCTTTTGGACAGGAGCGGCCCAGTCTCCTCCAATATTTGGGAGGCAGGAGGGCTAGTGCGCACAGAATCCGGGCTTCCTGCTCCAAATATTCAGTATCACTTCGCACCCGTCGCGATGCGTTATCTAAACGACAAGATTCACCTGGAGCAGGGCTTCCAGATGCATGTCAGCCAGCTACGGCAGGACGCTCGGGGCCATGTGGAGCTAGCATCAGCCGACCCGGCCGCAGCGCCACGCATCATATTCAACTTCCTGCAGACCGAGAAGGACAAGCGTGAGCTGGTGGACGGCGTCCTGATGGCGCGGCACATCGTCAATCAGGGTGCGATGCGGGAGTTTCTGGGCGACGAACTGGTCCCTGGACCTTCCGCAGCAACCCGTGAGGGGGTTCTTCGCTTCGTCCAGGGACTGAGCGAGACTGAATTCCATCCCAGCTGCACTTGCCGCATGGGCACCGACGAGCTGGCTGTGGTGGACTCGGATTTGAAGGTCAGAGGCGTCGACGGGCTGCGGGTCGTGGACGCTTCCGTAATGCCCAACGTCATTAGCTCGAACTTGAACGCCACCGTGATCATGCTAGCCGAGAAAGTGGCTGACAGCATTCGCGGCCTCCCAGCCCTCAAGCCGGAACGGCCGCTCTTCTTCTTCGACGAAAGGCAGGTTGCCTGAGCCAGGGAGGTGTCAGGCAGGTGTTCCGTCGTTGCGCATGCGACAACTAAACAAAGAGGGAACCGAAAATGCTGAAATATCTTATTGCCGCTGGCTTTGGCCTCGTATCATTGATGCCTTCTCTCAGCTTGGCAGCTGAGCCGGAGAGCTGCAAAAAGTCCGCTTCTCCGACGTAGGCTGGACCGACATCACGTCTACGACATCCATCTCGTCGATCATTCTCGAAGCTCTGGGCTATGAACCGAGCAGCACAATGCTCTCAATTCCCGTGACTTATGCGAGCCTTAAGAGCAAGGAGATCGACGTCTATCTTGGCGACTGGGAGCCTGCAATGGTGCAGGACCGGAAACCCTACATTGAAGATAAGTCCATAGTGGTCGTCGGACCCAACCTTGAAGGAGCCAAATACACACTGGCGGTGCCAAAAGCCGCGTTCGACGCTGGGGTCAAGGATTTTGCCGACCTTCAGAAGTACGCCGACAAGTTCGATCACAAGATTTACGGCATTGAGCCCGGAAGCACGGGCAACAACATGATCCAGGCGATGATCGACAAGAACGACTTCGGCCTCAAAGGCTGGGAGCTGGTTGAGTCTTCGGAGCAAGGCATGCTCACGCAGGTCGACAGGCAGATCAAGCAGGATGGCTGGGTGGTCTTTCTCGGCTGGGAACCGCATCCGATGAACACCAAGTATCAGATCTCCTATCTGACCGGCGGCGACGCCACCTTCGGACCGAACTACGGTGGAGCGACTGTCTTCACCAACCTGCGCGCGGGCTTCGTTGCCGAGTGCCCGAACGCCAGCCGCTTCCTTTCTAACCTGAAGTTCACACTTACCATGGAGAACGAGATCATGGATGCCATCCTGAACCAGGGCGCCGATCCTAAGGCCGCCGCCGCGGCCTGGCTGAAGGCGCATCCGGATGTGATGGTGCCGTGGCTTGACGGAGTAACGACATTCGATGGTAAACCTGGTCTCGACGCCGTTAGAAGCGCGGTCCAAGGCTGACGAACCTCGGACTACCGGATCAGGCGCCGTCTGCTCCGGTAGGCCGCCACCTTAAATCCTATGCAGACATCAGTTTGCTGAGCCACCCGCAGAACTGTTTCGCTGCCCGCTTCCTCTCGCTTCTCGCAGGCACCACGAGATAGAAGGCCTCCTCCGGCAACAGCATCGCATCTTCAAGTGCGACAAGGCGGCCCTCTCTCACAAGATCCCCCACGTTCGATTCCCAGCCTAACATGACACCCTGTCCGGACAGCGCCGCCTGCGTCGCCTGGACATAGTTCGTGAAGTTTCGTCCCAAGGTCCGGTTGGACGGCAGGCCCTGACGGGCAAAGTAATCGTCCCATGTCAACCATCCGGTATCTGAGTTGACTACGTGGAGCAGTACTGCTTCGGTCAGGCTCCGGCGGCTCTTCACCCGGTCCGCCAGCGAAGGACTGAAAACGGGGACTACCATCTCGTCGAATAACTTTACCGTATGTCCGTCCTTCCATTCGCCGGACCCATACCGGATGACGAGATCCACGCCTGCCGACAGCTCGGGGCTCCTCGCAGTGGTGACGACGTTTACGGCCACGTCCGGATACTCCGAATAGAATGTTGCAAGACGGGGCATGAGCCAGTAGGTCGCCGTCCCGACGGTGCACGCGACCGTAACGGAGCTATCGTCCTGTCCATGGAGCGCCCTGACCCGGTCGATGGCCTCGCTGATACGCAGAAGCCCATCCGAGACGCCCGCCTTGAGGATTTCGCCCGCCGGCGTCAATGCGAACGGTCTTGTGGAACGCTCGAAGAGACGCGCACCGACATATTCTTCGAGAGCCTTGACGGCCTGGCTGACCGCAGGCTGCGTCACGTTCAGGTCTCCGGCCGCGCGCTGGGTGCTGCCATGACGGGTGACGGCTTCGAAGACGGTAAACAGACGAAGCGGCGGTAGCGTCATGAACTATAATCCTGATGTTATACTAAGAAAAGTTTTATCGCCATTCTCGATAGCCTTATGTAGCTGTAAAGTCCAGTCGTTGTCCGCGAAGGGATGGAGCGCGGCTATGGATCAGAATAATCGTGGAAAGACTGAAATGAACATTCACTCCCTCTCTGTCTCTGACGTCGCACTGAAGGACAAAGGCCTCGAGATGTCCCTGTCGAACGGACGTCGCGCCTACTTCAATTACTTCTGGCTCCGGGACAATTGCCCAACGTCCTTCGACAGCCAGACGCGCGAGCTGGTCTTCGACATCTTTCACCTTGAGGCACCTCCGCAGCCGGCCTCGGCCGAAGTTGCCGACGGCGCGCTGCAAATTGCATGGAAAGGAGAGGACCATGTCTCGCGCTATCCGCTCGACTTTCTCGCGCAGTATAGTGAAGGCAGACGGCGCGCGGATCCTGCCGACCTGCCGCGCAAGGCCTGGTACTCGGACCACTATCCTTCCATCCAGCGCTTCTCGCATCCCGAACTCATGGCCGACAGGAACAAGGTCGCGGAATGGCTGAAAGCAATGATCGTCGAGGGAGTCGCCATCGTCACAGGCATGCCGAACAGCGATCAGGGGCTGACTGATCTCGTCCGTCTTATGGGACATGTGCGGCCCACGTTCTTTGGCGAGTACTTCGACGTGAAGACGCACATCAAGCCTACGAACCTTGCCTACACGGCCAAGGCGCTGGAACTGCACACCGATACGCCGGCCGAGGAGACCGCGCCTGGGGTACAGTTTCTGCATTGCCGAGCGAACAGCGTCGAAGGCGGCCAGAACCTGTTCCTCGACGGTGTTGCCGTGGCGAACGACCTGAGGGAGGATTACCCGGAAGATTTCAGGCTGCTGTCGGAAACCGACATTCCGTACTACTGCGAGCACGATCACTACGACGTGCGCTCGCGGCAGCGCGTGATCGAGCTCGACGAGCACGGCCAAGTCTCTGGCGTTACGATCAGCCAGCACATGGCTGACATCTTCGACCTGCCCCAATCCTTTCTCGATAGCTACTACCCGGCGTTTTGCCGCTTTGGGCGTATGCTTCAGTCGGACAAATACCTCATGCGGTTCCGACTGGAGGCGACTGAATGCATCGTGTTCGACAACCACAGGATCGTCCATGGCCGCGCCGCCTATTCGGCGACGAGTGGGGACCGCCACCTGCGCGGCTGCTATGCTGACCGCGGGGAAATGCGATCCACTTACCGAGCCCTGACGACGGAAGGACGCTTCAAATGAACGCCTCGCCGTCACATGAGGAACTCGGGGGAAGCGACCTGCAGCAGTTGCGGATCGACCTTGCGGCAGCCTTTCGCCTCGCCGTCGAGTTTGGCTGGCATGAGTCAGTCGGCAACCACTTCAGTGCTGCGGTATCCGCCGATGGCAAACGGTTCCTGATGAACCCGAAATGGAGGCATTTCGGATCGATGCGGGCGAGCGATCTGCTCCTGCTAGACGCGGACGACCCTGATGTTATGTGCCGTCCTGAAGCTCCAGATGCTTCTGCCTGGACTATCCATGGCACGATCCATCGCGAACGGCCCGCAGTACGCGTACTGCTACACTGCCATCCGCCCTACTCGACGGCCCTGTCCACTCTCAAGGACCCGTCGATGAAGCCCCTGGACAACAACACTGCTAGGTTCTTCGGGAACCTAGCAGTGGACCTCGGCTTCGGTGGCATCGCCGACGAGGCGGAAGAAGGCGCGCGGCTTGCACGCGCTCTAGGCAATCACAAGACGCTAATGATGGGCAACCATGGCGTCACCTGCACTGGCAGCACCGTCGCCGAAGCTTTCGAGGATCTGTACTTCTTCGAGCGAGCCGCGAAGACCCTAATGCTGGCATATTCGACCGGTCAGCCGCTGAACGTCCTTTCAGACGAAATTGCGCGGAAAACGGCCGAGGGCTGGGAAGCTTACAAAGGGATGGCTTTCGAACATTTTAGCTTCCTAAAGAGCGAACTCGATCGCAAGGATCCGACTTACAAGGAATAGCCATGGCATATGGATTCGATTACGAGGAAGGCACTGCGCAAGATTTGAGGGCAGTATCGTTTCTGTGCAGCAGCAAGTGCGGGTGCTGCGAAGCCTGCGACGCACTCGTTGATCTGCGCGCGCTCCGCTCAGTCGAGGGATCGGAGACCGCCTCAAATCGTGGCCACCTGGTGACTCCGGGTGAATCCGTGGCAAGCCCGCTCTCGAGCTACTAAACGATCTAGCGGCTTTCGCTTTGACATGACCGCGTCGAAGCCTTTGGCCAGGAGTTAAAATGAACAGCCTTCTTAATTTCTACATCGACGGCGCATGGGTAGCACCGGTGCGAGCCAGGAGTGCCCACGTCGTCAACCCGGCGACGGAAAGCCCGTGGGCCGAGATCTCCCTTGGGGGGCAGGAGGACGTAGACAAGGCCGTTTCAGCCGCAAGGGCCGCATTTGACAGCTTTTCACACTCGTCCCGCGAAGAAAGGCTCCAGCTTCTGCGAGCAGTGCTCGACGCCTATAATTCACGCTACGACGACATCGCGAAAGCGGTCACGCAAGAACTGGGTGCGCCTGTTTCATGGTCGAGAGACGCCCAGACCTGGGCGGGCCAGCAGCATCTCATTGCTGCTATCAGAGCGCTCGAGAAGTTCAAGTTCGAGGAACTCAGGGGCTCCAGCTTGATCCTCCGCGAGCCGGTGGGAGTCTGCGCGTTGATCACCCCTTGGAACTGGCCTCTCAACCAGATTGTCTGCAAGGTCGCTCCCGCACTGGCCTCAGGCTGCACTGTTGTTCTCAAGCCGAGCGAAATAACCCCCGTCAGTGCGATGATCTTTGCCGAGGTCATGCATGCGGCAGGCGTGCCAAAAGGAGCATTCAATCTGGTGAACGGCAACGGACCTGACGTGGGGCAGGCTCTTGCAAGTCACCCGGACGTCGACATGGTCTCATTCACGGGATCCACCAGAGCTGGCGTCATGGTGGCGAAGGCTGCTGCCGAAACTGTGAAACGGGTCGCGCAGGAACTGGGCGGCAAATCCGCTAACATTATCCTGGAAGACGCCGACTTCCGGCGCGCCGTCTCCGAGGGGGCTCGGTCATGCTTCAGCAACACGGGCCAGTCCTGCGACGCGCCGACGAGAATGCTGGTGCCGGCGCACCGCCACGACGAGGCCCTGGCCATAGCGGCAGAAGTCGCTAATGCGACGGTGGTCGGCGACCCGCAGGACCCAGCAACCGAAATCGGTCCACTCGTGAGCAGGTTGCAGTTCGATAGGGTGCAGTCGATGATCGAAACCGGAATCAAAGAAGGAGCCACGCTGGCCGCAGGCGGACTTGGCCTACCGGCCGGCCTGAACCGTGGATTCTTCGCCAGACCGACTGTTTTCGGCAACGTTGCCCCCGGCATGACCATCGAACGCGAAGAAATTTTCGGTCCGGTTCTGGTGATCATACCTTACAGCGGGGACGAGGAGGCCATCCGCATCGCCAATGACAGCGTCTACGGGCTCGCCGCCTACGTCCAGGGCAGTCTCGAGCGCTCCCGCTTCGTCGCGCGGCAACTGCGGGCCGGCCAGGTACACCTTAACTATCCAGAATGGGATCTTGACGCGCCGTTCGGAGGATACAAGCAGTCCGGCAATGGCCGGGAGTACTCGGATTGGGCGATGCATGATTTCTGCGAAGTGAAGGCAGTCGTTGGGTATTCTCCCTGATGACCGGGTATCCCGCTAGGAATTCATTTCGTCCCTGATCCAGTTGAGGAAGGCATCAACTGGGACTGACCGCGACTTGTCGCGAGGCACATGCGCGCTGATCGGGTCCGGCGAAGGAACCGCCAGCGCTTCGACGGCCACGAGACGGCCGTCGGCCAAAGGGCGCTCAACAGAGCGCCGCCAGCCAAGCATAACGCCGTTGCCGGTCATGGCCGCATCCAAGGCGCTGTTGTACGTGTTGAATACGAGCTTGGGCACCTTGTTCGGCGTTGCGCCGAAATGGGCAAGGAAACGTTCCCAATCCATCCAGTTTCCTTCCTGATGCCTGAAATGGATCAGGTTCTCCCGCTCCAACATCTCGTCCAGGCGTTCTGGGGCAATCCTCGCCCTCACCGAAGGACTGCAGACGGCGACGATTTCATCATCTGCCAACGGGTGGGAGTAAACCCGTCTACTCCCAGCCCGTCCGTAGGCTAGCGCGAGGTCGAACTCTTCAGTTTCTGAATCGATTGGACGACTTGAGGTAATGATACGGAGGTTGAGCTGAGGATGCTTCAGCTGAAATCCGGACAGCCTAGGCATGAGCCAGTGCGCCGCAAAGCAAATCTCGGAGCAAATAGTGAGGTCTTCGGCATATCTCGACTTCAAGAAGTCGGCGGCATCTCCGATGATCTGCAGGGCCGGGCCGACCTTTGCGGCGAAGCGCTCCCCCTCGTATGTCAATATGACGTCGTGGCGACGGCGCTTGAACAGCTGCACTCCGAGATCCTGTTCCAGCAGGCGGATCTGACGGCTGACGGCTGCCTGCGTTAGATTCAGTTCCTCCGCAGCTCTCGTGAAGGTTCTTAGTCTCGCGGCCGCCTCGAAAGCCGCCAAAGTGCCTAGCGGCGGCAGCCTTTTACGAAGGTTAGATATACCCACAGCTTATGCCTCGCTTCAGAATTGTCGTTTGCCGAGTTCCCTTCAATCATACAGCTTGATGGTAACGGCAACCCTCTGGAACGTCGATTCCGCAGACCTGCTTTTTCGAATCAAAGGATCTCGCCATGACAGATCGGTGGAAGCACTATCCTGCCAGAGTTCTAGCGCCCGAGAACTCGCCTAACATTCTTTTGGTCCTGACCGACGACGTGGGCTTCGGCGCATGCAGCACCTTTGGCGGCATCATCCCGACGCCCAGTCTGGACCGGCTCGCAAGAGACGGTCTACGCTACAATGCCTTTCATACGACCGCTATGTGTTCACCCACAAGGGCGGCACTACTCACGGGCAGGAACCATCACTCCGTCGGCTACGGTGCGATCAGCAACTACTCGATCGACGCTCCCGGCTACACTTCCGTGCTGCCAAAAAGTGCGGCGACCATCGCGAGACTACTCCGAGAAAACGGTTTCGACACGGCCATGTTCGGCAAGAACCACAATACGCCCGAGTGGGAGCTTGGGCCGCTCGGCCCGTTCGATAATTGGCCGATTGGGCAAGGCTTCAACTATTTCTACGGCTTCAATGCCGCACAGGCCGACCAGTTCAAACCGCCGCTGACCGAGAATCTCAACTCATTGCGGGCGCCGGATGATCCTGAATATCACCTCGACAAGGATCTGAGCGAGAAGTTCGTTCGGTGGTTCCGGATCCAGAAGGCCCTTCAGCCTGACAGACCGTTTTTCGCCTACTGGGCTCCAGGCACGCTTCATGAGCCACATCAGGCGCCGGCCGACTGGATCAGCCGTTTCGAAGGCTTCTTCGACGACGGTTGGGACCTACTGCGGGGGCGAGTGTACGAGAACCAGAAGGCGCTCGGCATAATTCCAGGTCATGCCGTGCTCACGCCTAGGCCAGACTACATTCCGGCCTGGAAGGACGTCTCTCTTGAAGAGCGCGCGTTCTATGCTAGACAGATGGAGGTGGCTGCGGCGCAGCTTTCCCATTTTGACCATCAGTTCGGCCTGGCGCTCGAAGCCTTGGCGGAAGACGGGCAGCTTGAGAACACGCTCGTCATGTTCATCCAGGGCGACAACGGCGCCTGTCAGGAATACGAGTACGGGAACACCAACTACGACCTCTACGGCATAGTGACGGAAACTCCCGCGGATATGCTGCCGAAAAGGGATCGGCTCGGGACTGCGGATGCCCACGGGACCTATCATCCCGGATGGGGCTGGACGATGAACACGCCCCTGGCAGGAAGCAAGCAGATCGCATCACATCTCGGAGGCATCCGCAACGGCTTGGTAGTCAGTTGGCCGGCTGGAATTGCCGCGCGCGGCGAGATGCGCGAGCAGTTCACCCACGTGATAGACGTGGCTCCGACCATTCTCGAGGTCCTGGGCCTCAGTCTGCCTCAGTATGTCGATGGCGTATCGCAGCAGCCGCTTGAAGGTACCTCGTTCGCATACACCTTCGCAGATGCTGACGCACCGAACCGGCACACGGAACAGTATTTCGAAATGCTCGGTAACCGCGGCCTGTACCAGCAGGGGTGGATGGCGTCCACGATCCCGGATCGGCCACCGTTCGGCGATACGTCCGGCATCGATCCACTGGCCTTCGAGTGGGCCCTTTACAACCTGGAAGCGGACTGGTCCCAGTCGACCGACATCGCGCAGGCGCACCCGGACCACCTGGTCGCGCTCAAGTCCCGATTCGACGAATGCGCGGAATCGTTTGGGCTTCATCCATTGGGGAATGACCAGGTAACGCGCATGAACGATCCGACCCTCCGCCCCCGGCCGCTTTCCGGCCGTGGGCCGAGGGCATATCCGGCAGGTGATGTACGCTATCGCGGCGGCTCCTTCCCAAGGGTCGGTCCCGGATGGCGATGCGAAGCGCTTGTGAGCCTCGGGAATGTCAAAGCGTCGGGACCCATCCTCTCCGTCGGCTCACGATTTGCGGGCGTCAGCATGTCCCTTCAGAACGGGAAGGCGCAGTTCTCGGTAAATCCTACGGGGGAAGAAAAAGACCTTCGTCGCATGTCAAGCCAGCAGGAGCTTGGGCCTGGCGACCATTCGATAACGGTGTCCTTCTCTGAAGGACTGCCCTCGACAATGACGATGACCGTCAATGGTACTATCGCGGCCGAGAATTCAGTGAAAATCTTCCCCGTCATCATGACACCCGAAACCTACATCGGAAAGTCCGCGGTCGACGCGGTGCCGGAGAACGCTAATTTCAAGCTGAGGCGACTGGTCGTCTGGGACTTCATCCCCTTTCCAAACCACGAGTGAGGCTCCCGTGCCATTGAAAAAAGACGATATGGTGTACCTATCGGGTGGCAAATTTCTGATGGGATCTAACGACTTCTACCCTGAGGAGAGGCCGCTGAGATGGGCCGAAGTAGAGCCGTTCTGGATAGACCGGACGCCAGTCACGAACGCGGCGTTCCAGGATTTCGTGGAGAGCACGGGATATGTCACCGTTGCTGAGACACCGCCGGATCCTTCTGAATTTCCCGGACTGGACGCAGAAAAACTGAAACCGGGCTCGGCGGTATTTAGCCCTCCCGATGCCGGTAAGGTGATCGGAACAACTAGCTGGTGGCAATACGCTGACGGTGCTTGCTGGAAGCACCCGGAAGGCTGTGGCAGCGATATCTTGCAACGGATGAACCACCCCGTAGTTCATGTCGCACTTGCCGATGCCGAGGCGTACGCTTCCTGGTGTGGCAAGCTTCTTCCGTCGGAGATCCAATGGGAGTATGCCTCCCGCGGGGGCTTGCAGGGAAAGGCATATGCGTGGGGTGACTTCCTGTGTCCTGGCGGAAAAAGAATGGCAAACTACTGGCGGGGCAATTTTCCATTCGACCCAGCTTCCAGGGAGTCGGCGGTCCGTACTACCGCAGTAGGAACCTACGAGCCGAACGGCTTTGGGCTCGTCGATATGATTGGGAACGTCTGGGAATGGACGGCCGACTCCTATTCATTGAGTACTTCGCACCGACACCAATGCTGCCACTCCAAGGGTGCACTACATGGCCCCCACGTCATCAAGGGCGGCTCATTTCTGTGTGCCGAAAACCATTGCCGCCGCTATCGCCCCGCTGCTCGCCATGCGCAGGATCCCCGTACCTCGACCAGTCACATCGGTTTCCGATGTATCCGACGGGGCTGCCCGACAAACAACTCGCGGATGCAAAAAGGGGAGATTGCTGACAGACCCGCCGAAACATTTCCTGCGCAACCCATAGGCACGGTAAGTTGAAACCCACATTCTCCAAGTAAGTCGCTGATTTCGCTGTCGTAATCGTGATATTTCGCATATAAATCATGGCGTTGACGGCTGCGAGGGGCGCGTTTCATGGATCACCTGGAGGGTGCGGGCTTGGCGCGGGGAGATCGGGTTGATTTCGACCGCCGTGTGCGTCTGGAGTTCCGTGGTGCGCAGATCAGTTCAGACGGTGGCCTGCTGGTGATGCGCGAGCTTGATGACGTGCTCGGCCTGTCCAATCTGGCGTCGGAGGCGCTGCGAGACAGCCGCACCGGGAAGAACACGCTCCATCGGCTTGACGGATTGTTCCGGCAATCGGTGTTCGGACGACTGGCCGGATACGAGGATGTGAACGATGCCGACCGCTTGGCCCTCGATCCCGTGATGCGTCAGGTCGTTGGCGGCAGGGCCGTCGAGGCGCAAGCTGCTTCGGCATCGCAGATGGGACGGTTCGAGACCGAGACGCTGGCTCTGGCCGCGAACCGGGCGGCGCTGGCCGATCTGAACGGCCAATGGATCGACCGGTTTCATGACCGCAACGGGTTGAAATACATCGTGCTGGACATGGACAGCTCGGTCAGCCCCACCCACGGCGATCAGGAAGGTGCTGCCTGGAACGGGCATTTCGACTGCACCTGCTATCACCCCATCTTCTTGTTCAACCAGTTTGGCATGCTGGAGCGCTGCGCCCTGCGTAACGGCAATGTCCACAGCGCCGATGGCTGGCGGGATGTCCTTGATCCCGTCATTGCCCGATATGCTGGCCGCGACCTTGGTGGACGCTTCTTCCGGGCCGACGCTGCCTACGCGATCCCCGCGATCTATATGCGGCTGGAAGAAGCCAGGTTCTTCTACGCCATCCGTCTGCCCGCCAACGCCGTCTTGCGCGAGAAGATCGCGCATCGGCTGACACGGCCCGTGGGACGGCCTTCGCTGACCAAGGTCAAACGGTTCTTCGAGGACTTCGAGTATCAGGCGGCGTCCTGGGACAAGCCGCGCCGCGTCATCGCCAAGATCGAATGGCATCCGGGCGAGCTGTTCCCCAAAGTCGGCTTCATCGTCACCAACCTGCCGATGGAGCCAGACTGGGTGGTGAGGTTCTACAACCAGCGCGGCACCGCAGAGCAGCACATCAAGGAAGGCAAATATGCCTTTCGCTGGACGCGGCTGTCATGCCGGAAGTTCCGGCACAACGAGGTGCGGCTGCAACTGCACGCGCTGGCCTACAACCTGGCAACCTTCCTGCGCTGCATCGAACTGCCCGAGGCCATGGCGGACTGGTCGTTGACCAGCCTGCAACTCAAGCTGATCAAGATCGGCGCCCGCGTCGTCCGCCACGCCCGCGCCATTACCTTCCAGTTGGCCGAGGTCGCCGTCACCGGCCCGATGGTGCGGGCCGTCCTTGCCGCCATCCGCCGTCTTCGAACGCCTCCGTCATGCGCATGACCACGATCCATGCCCAAGCTGAACGAAAGCGGCAGGACAGGTCCGTCTGCCGCGCGGAAAAGCGGCTCTGCCGGGCCAGAATGCTGCGGGTTCGAGGCTTGATCCACCCGACTTCGGCCGTTTGCGCGACGACAGACACCGCTCGGGGCGAAAAACGCTTGCCCAGCGAGCAAAATCAGGCGA
>CZCA01003553.1_pt1 | contig 13581 bp, 9 predicted proteins | sample 591981 | NCBI WGS metagenome assembly CZCA01 (sample SAMEA3556810, study PRJEB10932) | anaerobic digester metagenome
CCGTGGTGGTCTCCTGGAAGGAAGCTGCCGATAAGAAGGACTCCGTTGAGAGGGATGCCTTGGTTATACCGAGCAAGACCCTCTTGGCCTGGGCAGGCTGTCCGCCTTCATTTATTACCCGCTCGTTTTCCCTTTCAAACTCAAATATATCAACTAGGCTACCAGGTAGAAGGAGGCTATCTCCAGCATCTTCAACCCTTACCTTGCGGAGCATCTGCCTTATAATAATCTCTATATGGCGGTCATTGATGTCAACACCCTGCAAGCGATAAACCTTTTGAACTTCGGCTAACATATAGATCTGTACTCCCTTGATACCCCTGATCTTTAGGATATCGTGGGGGTTGATGGAACCTTCGGTTAGCTCGTCACCAGCTTCGACTGTCTGGCCATCCTTTACCCTAATCCTAGAGCCATAGGGTATCAGGTATGACTTGGACTCGCCTTCGCTGTCGTTTGTAATAGTAACCTCACGCTTCTTTTTGCTTTCTCCTATGCTTACTACACCGCCAATGTCGGAGATTATAGCAAGACCCTTGGGCTTTCTAGCTTCAAAGAGCTCCTCAATCCTAGGTAGACCCTGGGTAATGTCATCTCCTGCTACACCACCTAAGTGGAAGGTCCTCATGGTTAGCTGGGTACCCGGCTCACCAATGGACTGGGCAGCGATGATACCTACTGCTTCACCTACATTGGACTTGCCGCCTGTTGCCAGGTTAGAACCATAGCACTTGGCACATACGCCATGCTCAGTACGGCAGGTCAGAACTGACCTTATGTGGACCTTTTCTATACCAGCAGCTACTATTGCCTCTGCTGTGTCTGGTCCTATAATCTCATTTGCATGGGCCAAGACCTGGCCGGTCTCTGGGTCAAGGATATCCTCAGCTGCAAAGCGGCCATTTATCCTATCGTAGAGGGATTCTATGACCTCACTGTCTTCCATTATAGCTGAAACCTCTATACCCCTGATCTTTTCTCCGCTACCCTCGTAGCAGTCTTCAGACCTTATAATTACATCCTGGCTGACATCAACTAGACGCCTGGTCAGGTAGCCTGAGTCGGCAGTACGTAGAGCCGTATCTGCTAGTCCCTTTCTCGCACCGTGGGTGGAGATAAAGAACTCTAGAACTGTTAGACCCTCACGGAAGTTTGCTCGGATGGGTAGCTCTATAATTCGGCCGGCTGGGTTGGCCATAAGGCCACGCATACCTGCTAGCTGTCTTAGCTGGTTTATGTTACCCCTAGCACCTGATGTAGCCATCATATTTACTGGGTTAAACTCATTCCATACCTTCTTGAGGGCATCTGTAACCTTGTCTGTAGTCTCAGACCAGGTATCTATTACCTTTTCATACCTCTCCTCATCGGAGATAAGGCCCCTGCGGTATTGCTTTTTGATCCTGTCTACTTCTTTTTGGGCATTGTCTAGGAGCTCTTGCTTTTCCTCGGGCACTATCATATCGGAAACACTTACTGTAAAGGCTCCTATAGTTGAATAGTGGTAGCCCAAATCCTTTATTTTATCAAGTACAACAGAGGTTTCAGTTGTACCATACTTGTTGTAGCACTTTTCTACAATCAGATCCAGCATCTTTACGTCTACCTCTTTGTCTACCTCTAGCTCAAAGAGACCATCTGGGTCTGACCTATCCTTTATGCCTAGGTCCTGGGGTATGGCTTCGTTAAATATTACCCTGCCTGCTGTTACATCTATAAGCTTGGAAACTGGTTTTCCGTCTATCTCTTTTGTTACCTTGACCTTTACCTTGGCATGTATGGAAATATCCCCTGAACTATAGGCCATAAGTAGCTCATCTGTATCCTTGAATACCTTGCCCTCGCCCTTTTCTCCATCCTTGGAAATAGTCAGGTAATAGGCACCTAAGACTATATCCTGGGTAGGGCTAACAACAGGTTTTCCATCCTGGGGCTTTAAGATATTGTTGGCTGCAAGCATAAGGAACCTTGCCTCAGCCTGGGCCTCAACAGATAGGGGTACGTGGACTGCCATCTGGTCACCGTCAAAGTCAGCATTATAAGCTGTACATACTAGCGGGTGAAGCTTTAGGGCCCTACCCTCAACTAGTACAGGTTCAAAGGCCTGGATACCTAGCCTATGTAGGGTTGGGGCACGGTTTAGTAAAACTGGGTGCTCCTTTATAACCTCTTCGACTATGTCCCATACCTCTGGTTTTACCCTCTCTACCATCCGTTTGGCGGACTTTATGTTGTGGGCCATGCCCTTTTCAACTAGAGACTTCATAACAAAGGGTTTGAATAGCTCTAGGGCCATCTCCTTTGGTAGACCACACTGGTACATCTTTAGCTCTGGACCTACAACGATAACTGAACGGCCAGAATAGTCAACACGTTTGCCCAGTAGGTTTTGACGGAACCGACCCTGCTTGCCCTTTAGCATATCGGATAGGGACTTTAGGGGTCTGTTACCTGGGCCTGTGACGGGCCTACCCCTCCTACCATTGTCTATAAGGGCATCTACTGCCTCCTGGAGCATACGCTTTTCATTTCTAACTATAATATCTGGCGCTCCAAGCTCAAGTAGCCTCTTTAGACGGTTATTTCTGTTTATAATCCTCCTGTAGAGGTCATTTAAATCGGAGGTGGCAAACCTACCACCGTCGAGCTGGACCATGGGGCGCAGCTCTGGCGGTATAACTGGGATTGCCTCTAGTATCATATGCTCTGGCTTGTTGCCTGATTTTTTCAAGGATTCAACGACATCTAGCCGTTTTACTATCCTTACCCTCTTTTGGCCAGTGGAGCTACTTAGCTCCTCTCTAAGCTCTGCTGCCATTTTGTCTAGATCAACCTGGCTTAGGAGAGTTTTTATTGCCTCTGCTCCCATACCGCACTTAAAGGTATCTCCATACTGGTCGTAGAGCTCTCTAAATTCTCTTTCAACTATAATCTGCTTATGGACTAGTGGTGTGTCACCTGGATCTAAGACAACATAGGCTGCAAAGTATAATACCTTTTCCAGGGCACGGGGGGACATATCCAGTAGTAGGCCCATCCTGCTAGGAATGCCTTTAAAATACCAGATATGAGAAACTGGGGCTGCTAGTTCTATATGGCCCATTCGCTCGCGCCTAACCTTGTTGCGGGTTACTTCAACACCACAGCGATCACAGATAATCCCTTTGTATCGAATACGTTTGTATTTTCCGCAGTGACATTCCCAGTCCTTTTGGGGACCGAAAATCTTTTCGCAGAAAAGGCCATCTTTTTCAGGTTTTAAGGTCCTATAGTTAATGGTTTCAGGCTTTTTAACCTCTCCCCTTGACCATTCCCGAATCTTATCCGGCGATGCCAGGCCGATTTGTATAGCTTCAAAATTGTTTAGTTCGAACAAGGGCTACCTCTCCCTTCATCTTTTACTCTTCGTCTTCAAACTCATCTATATCATCATCTAAATCTATATCCTCTAAGGGGTCCTCATCATCTAAATTCTCTTGGCTCCCCAAATCTATATCTGAAGAATCCTCATCATCGCCCTCATCATCTTCTGCTTGGTCTAGGACATCATCTAATGCTCCGATGTTTGCGATACTATCTAGGTCTAAGTCTAGGTCAAGGTCATCTAGCTGGTCTTGCTCGGCCTTGTTAGTTTGATCCTCAGGACCTTCAATATTTACATCTAGGCCCTCTAGGTCATCGTCTAGTTCCTCTTTGATTTGGATCTCCTCGTTGTCGCCTGACAGGACCTTTACATCAAGGGCCAAGCTTTGCAGCTCCTTGATCAGGACCTTGAATGACTCAGGTACTCCTGGTTCAGGGATATTTTCTCCCTTTACAATGGCCTCATAGGTCTTGACCCTGCCTACCACATCGTCTGACTTTACAGTTAAAATCTCCTGTAGGGTATGGGCTGCACCATAAGCCTCTAGTGCCCAAACCTCCATCTCACCAAAGCGCTGGCCACCAAACTGAGCCTTTCCGCCTAGGGGCTGCTGGGTAACTAGTGAGTAAGGACCGGTTGAACGAGCGTGAATCTTGTCGTCAACCAAGTGGGCTAGCTTTAGGATATACATATAGCCAACTGTAACTGGGTTGTCAAAGGGCTCTCCCGTCCTACCATCATATACGGTAACCTTGCCTGTACGGTCAAAGCCAGCCATTTCTAGGGTATCCATAATGTCAATTTCAGAAGCCCCGTCAAATACAGGTGTGGCTATATGCCAGTTAAGGGCCTTGGCTGCAAGTCCTAGGTGAACTTCTAGTACCTGTCCAATGTTCATTCGTGAAGGTACGCCAAGGGGGTTTAGGCATATCTCAAGGGGTGTACCATCTGGTAGGTAGGGCATATCTTCCTCAGGTAGGATCCTGGAAATAACACCCTTGTTACCATGGCGGCCTGCCATCTTGTCACCGACTGATATTTTTCTCTTTTGTGCTATATAAACTCTAACTAGCTCATTTACTCCTGGTGATAGGTCGTCACCATTTTCTCGGCTAAAGACCTTTACATCAACAACAATACCGCCCTCACCATGGGGTACTTTAAGGGAGGTATCCCTCACCTCTCTGGCCTTTTCGCCAAATATAGCTCTAAGTAGCCTCTCCTCGGCTGTTAGCTCTGTCTCTCCCTTTGGAGTAACCTTGCCAACTAGGATGTCTCCTGCTACTACCTCGGCCCCTATACGAACTATACCCCGCTCATCGAGGTCCTTTAGGGCCTCCTCGCCTACATTGGGTATGTCTCTGGTGATTTCCTCAGGGCCAAGCTTGGTATCTCTAGCCTCGGACTCATACTCCTCTATATGGATTGAGGTATATATGTCCTCCTTGACTAGCTTTTCGCTAATCAGGATAGCGTCCTCATAGTTGTAGCCCTCCCAGGTCATAAAGCCCATAAGGATATTGCGGCCTAGGGCAATCTCACCCTGGTCGGTAGAAGGACCATCTGCTATAATGTCACCTTTTTTAACCCTCTGGCCCTTTTCAACTATGGGTTTTTGATTTATACAGGTTCCCTGGTTGGAACGTCTAAACTTTAGGAGCTTGTAGCTATATTCCTTTTTGTCATCTCCCTGGATAATAATCTCCCTGGCAGATATCTTTTTAACAACACCATCAACTCCGGACAGAACAACAACACCTGAGTCAGTGGCTGCCTTGTACTCCATACCTGTACCTATAATTGGAGCCTCGGTCCTAAGTAGGGGTACAGCCTGCCTCTGCATGTTGGCACCCATAAGGGCACGGTTAGCGTCATCATTCTCTAAGAAGGGAATCATGGCTGTAGCAACAGAAACCAGCTGTTTTGGAGAAACGTCCATAAAGTCCACCTGGTCCTTTGGCAGCTCTAAAATATCATCCCTAACACGAACAGTTACATTGTCCTCGATAAAGGCCCCATTTTCGTCAAGGGGTTCATTACCCTGGGCAACTACATATTCGTCCTCTTCGTCAGCTGTAAGGTATACTATTTCGTCTGTAACAACCTTTCTCTCGTGGTCTACCTTGCGATAGGGGGCTTCAATAAAGCCATACTCATTTATCCTAGCATAGGTAGATAAAGATCCAATAAGACCGATATTTGGTCCCTCTGGCGTTTCAATAGGACACATACGGCCATAGTGAGAATGGTGTACGTCACGGACCTCAAAGCCAGCCCTCTCCCTGCTAAGTCCTCCAGGACCTAAGGCAGACAGTCTCCTTTTGTGGGTTAACTCTGCCAAGGGGTTGGTCTGGTCCATAAATTGTGACAACTGACTGGAGCCGAAAAACTCCTTTATAGCTGCTGTCACAGGCCTAATGTTTATAAGGGCCTGGGGGGTGACTACATCTATATCCTGTATGGTCATCCTTTCCCTTACTACCCTCTCCATCCTAGATAGGCCTATCCTAAACTGGTTTTGTAGTAGCTCACCAACAGACCTGAGCCTCCTATTTCCTAGATGGTCTATGTCATCTATATGGCCAATGCCATTGCTCAAGTGAACAAGATAGGAGATTGAGGCTGCTATATCATCTAATATAATGTGCTTTGGTATAAGCTTGTCTAGGTTTTCTCTTAGGGCATCCTTTAGGTCTTGCTCGCCAAAGCTCTTGTCGTCAATGGACTTGTTAAGCTCTACCTCACTGTTGTACTCGTCCAAAATACTCTTTAATGTGGGATAGTGAACCTTTTCATTGATGCCAACCTCAGCAGGGTCAAAGTCAAGAAAACCCTTTGCATCTACGAAATTGTTGCCTATGAGCTTTATTATCTTGCCGCTTTCGTGTTCGATATTAACACTATTAATACCACAGTCCTGTATGGCATTTGCCATGGACCTGGTGATCTTTTCACCTGCATCTACGATTATCTCACCTGTTAGGGGGTTGGCTATAACCTCAGCTGAAATCCTCCCATTTATACGAGAAGCTAAAGACAGCTTTTTGTTAAACTTGTAGCGGCCAACTCTGGCTAGGTCATAGCGTTTTGGATCATAGAAAAGAGAATTAAGTAGCTGGCTAGCACTCTCAACTGTGGGTGGTTCGCCTGGTCTTAAGCGCTTGTAAATCTCAATCAGGCCCTCATCCATTGTGCTGGTCCCGTCGGCCTCTAATGTCCTTAGGACTCTCTCGTCCTCGCCTAAGAGCTCTCTAATTTCTGCATCTGTACCGTAACCTAGGGCACGCAAAAGCACCGTAACCGGCAACTTGCGGGTACGGTCTACCCTGACCGATATAACATCGTTAGAATCGGTCTCATACTCTATCCAGGCACCCCTATTTGGTATAACGGTGGCGGAATAGAGCTTTTTACCTGTCTTGTCTATAGTCTGTGCATAATATACACCAGGAGACCTGACCAGCTGGCTAACAATAACGCGCTCTGCGCCATTGATTATAAAGGTACCCTGCTCAGTCATCAGGGGAAAATCACCCATAAAGACTTCTTGTTCCTTTACCTCGCCGGTTTCCCTGTTTATAAGACGAGCCTTTACCTTGAGCGATGAAGAATAGGTTGCGTCCCTATCCTTACATTCCTCTTCGGGATATTTAATGTCTTTATCAAAATAGTAATCTACAAATTCAAGGACGAGGTTATCTGTATAATCCTTGATTGGAGAAATGTCATCGAAAACCTCCTTTAGCCCTTTTGTGAGAAACCACTCGTATGAGTTTTTCTGAATCTCGATGAGATTTGGCATCTCCAGTACTTCATCGATTTTTGAATAGCTCATCCGGGTTCTAGTTCCTAACTTAACTGGATGCACCATGCAACACATCACCCCTTAAGCTTATTAGTCAAAACATCCAGGTCCGGCATGTCTTGATTTAGATATAAAAGCACTAATATTTATTATGCCCTTGTAAAATATGACTTATACAGTTACAATAATATGTACATAATAAGTAGTTTACACTCTTTCAACCCCTGTAAATTCAAGGGATTTATAGCCTGTTTCCTGCTGACAATAACTATTAATGCAATTTACAATACTATCACAAGTATTTTCATAAGTCAAACAATTTTTTCTTTGAATTGAGAAATAATCTAACAAGATTAAAATTAAAGGCTAGTTAAAAAAATAAGATAAAGGAGCTCACATTTTTGTTTAGAGCTCCTTTCTTTTGTGTTTTGCTATTTAGCTTTTTCCCTAAAAGGGTCAAATCGATCAGTTAGCCTTATTACTTAAGAACTACCTTGCCGCCTGCCTCTTCGAGCTTAGCTTTTAGGCTCTCAGCCTCTTCTTTGTCTACGCCTTCTTTGATTGCCTTTGGAGCAGCTTCAACTAGCTCTTTTGCATCCTTTAAGCCAAGGCCTGTTAGCTCACGAACAACCTTGATTACCTGTAGCTTTTTGTCGCCAAAGGACTCAAGTACTACGTCAAACTCAGTCTTTTCTTCTTGGGCTGCCTCTGCTGCGCCTGCTGCTGGGGCTGCGGCTACTGCTACTGGAGCAGCTGCTGAAACTCCAAATTCTTCTTCGAGATCCTTAACTAGCTCAGCTAGTTCTAATACTGTCATTTCCTTTATAGCTTGCATAATTTCATCTTTTTTCATTTTATTATCCTCCTAATTTCTTGAATTTATTGTGCTTCCTTTTGTTCTTTTATAGCATTTAATGCTACTGCCAAACCACGGATTGTGCCACTTAGTACATTTGCCAAACCAGATATTGGTGCGTTCATGCTGCCGAGCATCTTGGCGATAAGCTCTTCTCTAGAGGGCAGATCTGCCAAGGCCTTGATCCCTTCAACATCAATCACCTTGCCGTCAACCAAGCCTGCCTTAAGAGACATCTTTTTAAGCTTTTTGATGTTCTCTGTTAGGACCTTGGCTGGAGCTACTGGGTCATCTACCCCAAAGGCTATGGCTGTAGGACCAACTAGGTAGTCAATTAGTTCATCATGGCCTAGCTCTTTTAAGGCTAGCTCAGTCATAGTGTTTTTGTAAACCTTGTAGTCTACACCTTTTTCACGAAATTCCCTTCTGAGATTAGTAGCCTCTGCAACAGTAAGTCCACGATAGTCTATCATAATAACACTACTGGAATCCTGTATCTTTTGCTTTATCTCATTGACCAGGTCAATCTTTTTCTGTTTAATGGACATATAGGAACCTCCTTTCACACCCTAGTGTATTGGTCAGGTGCTTAATTCGCAGAAAGTATAAGGTATAAATAAAGCCCTCTTTAGGCAAGAGGGCAGTATATTTCTAAAATAAAATACATTCCCTTACCTCGGCTGGCAAAATTTAAGCTTTTTAAAGCACCGGCTGTCTACGATAAGACCATGTCCAATCAATATTTTTTTGTCTTTGTAATTATAATACATAGGGTTTTGGCTGTCAAGTATAATTTCTAGCCAAGCCTATTTCATCATATATTTTGCAGGATTTACCTTGATGCCAGGTCCCATAGTGCTCGATATTACTACACTTCTTAGGTAGGTACCCTTTGCAGCTGCAGGCCTTGCCTTTACTACTGCATGCATTAGAGCGTCTAGGTTTTCATCTAGCTGCTCATCAGTAAAGGAAACCTTGCCAATTGGCACATGCATAATAGCTGACTTGTCTAGCCTATACTCTACCTTACCTGCCTTGGTGTCAGTAACAGCCTTGGCTACATCCATTGTAACTGTGCCAGACTTTGGATTTGGCATAAGACCCTTTGGACCTAATACTCGTCCTAGTCTACCAACTAGACCCATCATATCTGGGGTAGCAATACATACATCAAAGCCAAACCAGTTTTCCTTTTGGATTTTCTCTATCATGTCCTCGGCACCTACAAAGTCAGCGCCTGCTTCTTGGGCCTCCTTTGCCTTTTCACCCTTGGCAATTACTAGGACTGTAACGGACCTGCCTGTTCCGTGGGGTAGGACAACTGCTCCACGTACCTGCTGGTCTGCATGCCTTGGGTCAACTCCAAGACGTACTGACAGATCTACTGTCTCGTCAAATTTAGCCTTTGCTGTCTGCTTTAATAGGCTTATAGCCTCTAGTGAATCATATAACTTTGTCCTATCAACGAGCTTTGCGCTCTCTTGATATGCCTTTCCTCTTTTCATTAAATAAACCTCCTTGTGGTCATAACGGACTAATCGCCCTGCCAACTAATATTACTGTATCTAGGTCTTGCTCTTAGCTGCCTGCTTGTTTGCTTGTAGGCTAGCTGTCTTGCTCAGTTTAATATAATATTGCTTTTAATAGCCTGTAGCTATTCCTCTACAGTTATACCCATGCTTCGGGCAGTACCTGCAACCATTCTCATGGCAGCATCTATATCAGCAGCATTCAAGTCGGGCATCTTTAGCTCAGCTATTTCCTGAACCTGCTTTTTGGTAACCTGGGCTACCTTTTCTACATTTGGTCTGCCAGACCCCTTGTCAAGGCCAGCTGCCTTTTTAAGTAGTACTGATGCTGGTGGAGTCTTGGTAATGAAGGTAAAGGACCTATCCTGATAAACTGTTATAACAACAGGTATAATCAAACCTGCTTGCTTTGCAGTTCTTTCATTAAACTCCTTGCAAAAACCCATAATATTAACACCATGTTGTCCAAGAGCTGGACCTACTGGTGGCGCTGGTGAAGCCTTGCCCGCAGGAATTTGCAGCTTTACATAACCGGTAATTTTCTTTGCCATTTATACACACCTCCTTGTATACTTACACCTATATCTTTTGAATTTGATTGTATTCTAGCTCGACTGGTGTATCCCTACCAAACATGGATACTGAAACCTTTACCTTTTGCTTATCTGGGTAAATCTCCTCGATAATACCGATAAAGTTTTCCAGGGGTCCGGAGATGACCCTAATATTATCTCCAACCTCAGCATCCAGTACAATGGGTATATCCTCAACACCCATGGCCAGTACCTCTCTGTCAGTTAGGGGGATAGGTTTGGAGCCAGGACCAACAAAGCCAGTCACACCCCTGGTATTGCGAATGATATACCATGACTCATCGGTCATAATCATCTTGACTATGACATAGCCAGGGTATAGCTTGCGGGTGATGGCCTTGCGCTTGCCGTCCTTTATTTCAATTTGTTCCTCTACAGGAACCTTGACCTCTAATATCAAATCCTGCAAATTGCGGTTTTCGATAATTTTTTCGAGGTTGACCTTGACCTTGTTTTCATAGCCAGAATAGGTATGCACAACATACCATTTACCCTGATCCTTTTTCTCTTGGTCAGTATCCTGGTCAACTGCTTCTTGGTCAGTTCCTTGTTCTAATAAATTTTTTTGATCTTTATCTATATCTGACATAAACAAAGGGTCATAGCCCTATTTTGACCCTCCCTCCTATCCTGTGATAAGTCTTAGCAACTCTCCAAAGAGAAAGTCCATAACACCAACAATTGCTGCAAATACAACAACCACAACAACAACTATTAGGGTGAATTTTCCTAACTCTTTTCTGGATGGCCATGTGACCTTTTTAAGCTCTGACATTACGCCACGGAGAAAGCCCCTTTTGCGTGGCTTTCTTTCTTTTTTCTTTGCCACTTTAGTTGTAGTCTTTTTACCCATTTACCTCACATCCTTATTTCCAGTCATAATGACGGATGACATTGTATGCTGAAACTAGTAAAATCAGAAAGTCTAATTATCTTGTTTCTCTATGGACTGTATGCCCCTTGCAAAACTTGCAGTACTTTTTAAACTCAATACGGTCTGGGTTGTTCTTCTTGTTTTTCATAGTGTTGTAGTTACGCTGCTTGCAATCTGTACATGCCAAGGTTATCTTTACCCTCATTTTTCACACCTCACTTAGGTCTTCAGTCTATATTAGGAACCGGTTTTCTAGCCAGGTCTTTAAAAAACCTATGCTATAGCCGGCAATCATAGCGATACTTATATAATTTACCATATAACAAAAGTCATGTCAACGCATATTATATAGGAAAGTAAAGTAAAGATTTTTACCAGCCCTCAGGTAAACGAAAAAATAAGCAAGGGGAATGGCCCCTTACTTATTTCTTCCCTGTAAATCAATAGAAAAATCATTTTCTATAAAGACTTCTTTTCTAGAAGGCTAGCTCTTTACATTAAAGAATACTATTCGATAATGGAAGCAACAACGCCTGCTCCGACAGTCCTGCCACCCTCACGGATAGCAAAGCGTAGACCCTCTTCGATAGCGATTGGGGTGATTAGCTTTATTGTCATCTGAACGTTGTCCCCTGGCATTACCATCTCTACACCTTCGGGTAGGTCAATAACGCCTGTAACGTCAGTTGTTCTAAAGTAGAACTGGGGCCTGTAACCATTGAAAAATGGTGTGTGGCGGCCGCCCTCTTCTTTGGTCAGTACATATACCTCAGCGTTAAAGTGGGTGTGAGGCTTTATGGAACCGGGCTTGGCTAGTACCTGACCGCGCTCGATCTCTGTCCTTTGTACTCCCCTTAGTAGGGCTCCGATGTTGTCGCCTGCTACTGCCTGCTCTAAGAGCTTTCTAAACATCTCTACACCTGTAACAACTGTGGACCTGGACTCCTCTGCAAGGCCTACGATCTCGATTGTATCGGACACCTTGATGGTTCCACGCTCTACTCTACCGGTTGCAACTGTACCACGACCTGTAATTGTGAATACGTCCTCAACTGGCATTAGGAAGGGCTTGTCTGTCTCACGCTCTGGTGTTGGAATATAATCGTCTACTGCTGCGATTAGATCTATTACTGGCTTGCACCATGGATCGGACTCTACGTCTGCTCCACTTTGTACTGCCTCTAGCGCCTTTAGGGCTGAACCCTTTAGAATTGGAATATCGTCTCCTGGGAACTCATACTCTGATAGTAGCTCCCTGACTTCCATCTCTACTAGCTCGATTAGCTCCTCATCGTCTACCATGTCGGTCTTGTTCATAAATACTACGATGTAGGGTACGCCAACCTGACGGGCTAGCAATATATGCTCTCTAGTCTGGGGCATGGGGCCGTCTGCTGCTGATACAACTAGGATAGCTCCGTCCATCTGGGCTGCTCCTGTTATCATGTTCTTTACATAGTCAGCGTGACCGGGGCAGTCAACGTGAGCGTAGTGTCTGTTTTCTGACTCATACTCAACGTGGGCTGTGTTTATTGTAATGCCTCTTTCCTTCTCCTCGGGTGCCTTGTCTATCTCTTCGTATTTTGTCTGGGCAGCTCTACCGTATGCGGACATTACCGCTGTGATAGCAGCTGTAAGTGTAGTCTTGCCGTGGTCAACGTGGCCTATTGTTCCTACGTTTACGTGGGGCTTGGTTCTTTCAAATTTTGCCTTTGACATTTTTATAATCCTCCTTCGTTACTATCAAAATATTATTATAATAGTTTTTAAATAATTAGCTTTTCAGTGATACTCTTTGGTACTTCTTCGTAGTGGGACAGCTGCATTACATATACGCCTCGTCCCTGGGTTTTTGATCTTAGGTCTGTAGCATAGCCAAACATTTCAGACAGGGGTACATAGGCCTTTATTATCTGAGCTCCCGCCTGGGCCTCCATACCATCTATCCTGCCCCTACGTGAGTTGATGTCTCCCATGACATCTCCCATGTATTCCTCGGGTATGGTTACCTCTACCTCCATAACTGGCTCTAACAGAACTGGATTTCCCTTTTTGAGGGCATCCTTTATAGCCATAGAACCTGCAATCTTAAAGGCCATCTCAGAAGAGTCTACCTCGTGATAGGAGCCATCATAGATGGTAACCCTTAGGTCAACTACTGGGTAGCCACCTAGGACACCGCTCTCAAGAGCCTCCTGTATCCCGTTGTTGACGGGCTCGATGTACTCTCTTGGTACTGTACCACCAACGACCTTGTTAACAAACTCGTAGCCTGATCCGGCTTCGAGTGGCTCTACCTCTATCATAACGTGACCATACTGGCCTCGGCCTCCTGATTGCCTTACAAACTTGCCCTCGCTCTTGACTGTCTTGCGGATGGTCTCTCGGTAGGCAACCTGGGGCTTGCCCACATTGGCCTCTACCTTGAACTCTCTAAGCAGCCTGTCTACAATAACCTCTAGGTGCAATTCACCCATACCAGCTATTATAACCTGGCCTGTCTCCTGGTCTGTATAGGTCCTAAATGTAGGATCTGTCTCTTATACACATCTCCGAGCCC
>CZCA01003194.1_pt1 | contig 13563 bp, 10 predicted proteins | sample 591981 | NCBI WGS metagenome assembly CZCA01 (sample SAMEA3556810, study PRJEB10932) | anaerobic digester metagenome
CACCAGTTCGGTGCGGCCTGCGCCGACCAGCCCGGCGATGCCCAGAATCTCACCGGCGTAGGCGCTGAAGCTGATGTCGTGCAGCTTGCCAGCCTGTCGCAGCCCTTCGACGCGCAGCATTTCCTTGCCGCGCGGGGCAACCTCCTTGGGGAATTGCTCCGCCAGATCGCGCCCGACCATCAACTGAATCAGCCGATCCACCGTCAAATCCGCCGCGGGCTGCGTGGTGATGCGCCTGCCGTCGCGCAGGACGGTGGTGCGGTCGGCGATGGCGAAGGTCTCCTCCAGGTGGTGGCTGATGTAAATGATCGCCACACCCTCGGCTTTTAACTCCGCGATGATCGCAAAGAGGTCGTCGATCTCGCGCACGCTGAGCGACGAGGTCGGTTCGTCCATGATGATCAGGTCGGCTTTGTGGTGCAGCGCCTTGGCAACCTCGACCATCTGCTGGCGCCCCACGCCCAACGAATTGACCGGCACGCGCGGGTCAATGTCCAGATGCAGCTTTGCCAGCAAGCGCCGCGCCTCCTGGTGCATCCCCTGCCAGTCGAGCAGCCCGCCGCGCGCCCATTCACTGCCCAGAAAAATGTTTTCGGTGACGGAGAGATAGGGAACCTGGTTCAGTTCCTGATAGATGGTGACGATGCCGGCGTCTTGCGCCTGGCGCGGCGTGCGAAAGTGCACCGGCGCGCCCTTGAAGATGATTTCGCCCGCGTCCGCCTGGTAGACGCCGGAGAGAATCTTCATCAATGTCGATTTGCCCGCGCCGTTTTCGCCGACCAACGCGTGGACTTCGCCGCGTTGCACGTCGAAGTCAACCGCCTTGAGCGCCTGCACGCCGGGAAAGGTCTTGACAATGCCGCGCATCTGCAGCAAGCCTGTGTCCCCGGTGCGATTGGGAGTTGCATCCACCCCGGTCGAATCCCTGGTTGGCATAGTGGTTTTCGGTTGCAAGTGAACGGAAAAAGTTGGCGTTGACAGGCGCCAGAAGCATCACGCAATGAACTTAAAACGTTTTAACATTTTGATTCTATCACATCGGACATTGGGCTGTCAATTGTCAGAGAAGGCGCGCGGCTGTGCTGGACTGGTGATGGAGCGCAGCGGCAAGGCGCGCATTGCGCCGGCGCCAGCAACGCCGGATGGTCTGGCGACGACAGCGCCGCCGCCGATGGGGGAGGGAGGAGAGGCGAGTTGCGAGTTGCGAGGGGCGATGACGCCGCTGCCTGGGTGCAGTGCGGGTGATGCGCCCGCAGGGGGCAGGCTGCGCGCTGGCGATCCAGGTTGAGAGAAACCGAAGGAAATGACAGGCTGCCGGTCATGGGCGAGGCGGTGATATGGTGAAATGGCGTCGGGATCGCCTGTGGGTTTTTCGCGTCCCTGGCGGGCGCAGCCGTGTTCCGCCGGTTTAGTAGCCAGTTGGAATCCAGTAGGCATGACAGTTCGATCTGCACTTTTGCCCTACTACCTTAACAAGAGTATCGTCCCGGGCTAAATTTCTACCTGGAGAGATACATTACTGGCTTGAAAGGATGTTTGTGTGTCGGCGTTAGGTGCTGTATGATTGTTTATCTAGTTTGGAGAAAGATCGCAAGTAGCTTAACCACCCCACATTGTTAATCTACTCACATCATACCATTCACCACGCTGAGACCTGATGGCGCGCATATACCCTGAACGACTTCCTGAACATGTCTTGGTCGATCCACGACGCACTGCGGAACGCGCTGTATTTGAGGCGCTGAGCCAACTGCCCGATCCATTTGTCGTCTACTACAGCGTTGCCTGGCTTTCACGGCGCCCTGCTGGCGATGCACAGGACGGCGAGGCTGACTTTGTGATCGCCCATCCTGAACTGGGGGTCTTGATCCTGGAGGTCAAGGGCGGCGCCATATCGTATGATGGCGTCACCGGCGAGTGGACAAGCGTGAACCGCAACGGCGAAGTCTTTCATATCAAAGACCCGGCTGCGCAGGCGCGCACGAGCAAACATGCGCTGTTGCAGAAGCTGCAAGATATGCCGGGATGGTCGAAAGATTGGCTGACTATTGGCCATGCCGTCGCTTTTCCCGATACAGTTGTGGCGAACATACAACTGCGCCCCGATCTTCCCAAAGAGATTGTCCTGGACGCAACCAGCCTCGCCACGCTTGAGCAGGCACTGCGACGCATCTTTGCCTATTTTCAGCAGGCGGATGGTCGCGCCGGTCGACCGGGCGCCGACCGGCTGCAGGTTATGAACGATTTGCTGGCAAAGTCATTCAGCCTGCGCACGCCGCTTGGAGTCGAGTTGGCTTATCAGGATGAGCGGCTGATCGAACTGACCGAACAGCAGATGCAGGTTCTTGACATGCTCAGCTTTCAGCGACGCGCCACGGTCTGTGGGTGTGCGGGTTCAGGCAAAACCATGCTGGCGCTGGAAAAGGCGCGCCGCCTGGCTGCGGAAGGATTTGACGTATTGCTGACTTGCTTTAACATTCAGCTGGCAGAGCATCTTGCCCACCGCGCGCCTGATGGCGTGAACGTGTTTCATTTCCACGGCTTGTGTGAACATCTGATCAAGGAGGCCTGCGTCAGGGCGATTCCGCCACGCGACCCTGGCAGCTATTACAATCAGTTCCTGCCCGATATGCTGCTGGAGGCGATTGAGAGTCTGGGCCCACAATATGACGCAATTGTCGTGGACGAGGGTCAGGACTTTCGAGAAAACTGGTGGTTGGCGCTGAACGAACTGCTGCGTGATCCAAAGACGGGTGTGCTGTACGTCTTCTTCGACGATAATCAGAATCTGTATCAGGGTGTGACCCAGCTTGCTGGCTTGATCGATAGCCAGCCGTTTCTGTTGGTGGAAAACTGCCGCAACACTCAGCAGATTCATCGTCTGGTTGCCTCATTTCACCAACAAGGCTCCAGGTTGAAAGCACGTGGCCCGCTGGGGACAGCGCCACAGTGGCTGCCATACACGACCACTGACGAGATGTTGCGCATCTTGCGTAAAACGCTGCACACGTTGGTCAACGAAGAAGCGATTGCGCCGCAGGACCTGGTGGTCTTGACGCCGCGTGCGGAAGCGCGGTCTGCTCTGGCTGAGGGGTTAACGCTTGGCAATTTCGTGCTGACCCGCAAGTCGCAGCATCCGCCCGGGCAGATACAGGTCTCTACCATCCATCGCTTCAAAGGGCTGGAACGCAAGGTTGTCATCATCGCCGAACTGGATGAAGCTGCCCATCGTGACAAGAATTTGATTCTCTATATAGGATGCTCGCGGGCACGCGTCCATTTGATCTTGCTGCATGAGCATGGTTTCAGCATGTAAAGGAAGGCGTTGTTTGCGGACGCCATTGGTTCGGAGACTCTATCAATCGACGCTATGTAACCTTGTGGGAGTATCATGCGCTACGGCCAACTGATTCAGTTTGACCCAATCGAACAGGTGGTGAAGCTCCGCTCCGCTGATGATCGGAGCCAGGCTGAACGGCTGGTGGAAACCTATGTGATTTCGGATCGCATGGCGGATGTGATTCTGCGGCAGATGCTGCCCGTGCTTGATCTGGATGCAGGGCCACGCGGCGGCGGTCTGTTTGTCGTCGGCAATTTCGGCACCGGCAAGTCACATCTGATGTCGCTGATCTCCGGCGTTGCGGAGCATGCGGCGCTTGGCGACAAGCTGGCCCATGCCGCTGTGCGCGACGGGCTGCGACCGATTGCTGGCAGATTCTGCGTGGTGCGCCAGGAGTTCGGCGCAACTCAGATGCCGCTGCGCGATGTTGTGCTTGACTATCTGCGCCAGGGTCTGGCGAAACTCGGCGTCAACCATACGTTCCCGCTGATGACGGAAGCGCCGAACACCAAAGACCTGCTGTTGGCGATGATGGACAAGTTTCATGCGCAGTATCCAGAGCAAGGCTTGATGATCGCTGTCGATGAGATGCTCGAGTATCTGGCGTCGCGCACTGACCATCAGCTTGTGCTCGATCTGGCATTTCTGCGTGAAGTTGGCGAGGTCTGCTCACAAACGCAGTTGCGTTTCGTAGCAGGGCTGCAGGAGGCGCTGTTCGACAATCCCCGCTTTCAGTTTGCCGCCGATTCAGTGCGCCGCGTCAAGGATCGCTTCACGCAGGTGCGCATTGTCCGTGAAGATGTCGCCTATGTCGTGGCGCAGCGACTGCTGAAAAAGAACCCCGAACAGCAGGCATGGATTCGTCGCCATCTTGCCCAGTTCACGGCGTTGTACGGCGAAATGGCTGAACATCTGGATGAGTTCGTTGCGCTTTTCCCGATCCATCCCGCCTACCTGACGACCTTTGAGCGTGTGACGCTGATCGAAAAGCGCCAGGCGCTGCGAGAAATCAGCCAGGAGATGCAACTGCGCCTGGATCAGGAAGTGCCAGCGGATGAGCCGGGCGTGATTTCGTTCGACAGTTACTGGCGGGCAATTCAGTCTGACGCATCCTATCGCGCTGTGGTGGAGATCCGTGAAGTATTGGACAAGAGCCGGGTGCTGGAGGATAAAGTGCAGACCAGCGTCCGCCCGGAGTATCGCACGGCGGCGCTGCGCATCATCCATGCGCTGGCGCTGCACCGCTTGACGGTCGGCGGGCTGAATTCGCCGATCGGCTTGACGGCTGCGGACCTGCGCGACCAGCTCTGCCTGAGCCTGCCGATCCCTGAGCGCGACGCCGATTTTTTGTTGACCAGCGTTGAGGCGACCGTCGATCAGATCGTGCGTGCGGTCAGCGGGCAGTTCATCTCGCACAATCCAACCAATGGCCAGTATTACCTCGACCTCGACAAGGATGTGGACTTCGATGCGCTCGTGCGTCAGCGCGCGGAAAGCCTGGACGACAGCGCCCTCGACCGCTACTACTTTGATTTCCTTGCCTATGCGTTGGAGTTGACCGAAAGCACTTACGTTCCCGGCTTTCGCATCTGGCAGCGCGAGACGCCCTGGCCCGGGCATGGCGTGACGCGCGACGGTTACGTCTTTCTGGGCGCGCCCAACGAACGCTCCACTGCGCAGCCGGAACGGGATTTCTACATCCACTTTCTGGCGATCTTTGCCCCCAATGGTCTGCCAGCGGGCGACCGGGCGGATGAGGTCTTCTTTTTGCTCACCCGACGCGACAAGACCTTTGAGCAGGCGCTGCGCCTCTACGCCGGCGCGCGTGAAATGGGCGCCATTTCGTCGGGCAACAACAAGGCGCTCTATGAACGCAAGGCGGATGAGCATCGGCGGCAACTGGCAAACTGGATGCGCAACAACCTGGTGCAGTCTTTCACGATTCGGCGCCGCGAACGCGCCCAGACGGTCGCCGAAACGATTGCCGAACATCGGCTGTCGCTGGCAAATCTACCGCTGCGTGACCAGATATTCCAGTTGACGGCGGCGGTGCTGGCGCCGTGGTTTGCCGAACGCTATCCCAATTTATCCACGCTTTACCGGCGCGCCGTTGACGCAAGATACATTGCCACAGGCGGCAAACGCGGCGTTGCGTGCTATCGCTGGCGGCCCCCTGACGCGACAGGCGCAGAATGTATTGGAAGGGCTGCAATTGCTGCGCGTCGATGGCGGCGCGGCGCAGGCGGCGCCCGAAGAGTCTCCGTATGCTCAGCCGCTCTACAACCGGCTGGCGGCGTTGCCTGCCGACCATGTGCTCAATCGCAGCGACCTGATCGGCGGCGACAGCCGGCGTGAACGCGCACTCGATGGGCGCCTCGAACCGGAGTGGCTGGCGGTGATTCTCCTGGCGATGGTGCGACAGGGCGACATTGTGATCAATCTGCGTGGGCGCCGCATCGGTGTGGATGATCTGGAGCAGGCAGCGCAGATGGGGGTTGAGGAGCTTGTCCGCTTCAACACCATTGCCAAGCCCAAAGCTGTGCCGGTGCAGGTGTTGCGCACGCTCTTTGCAGGACTCGACCTGCCCGACGGGCTGATCGGCGAGGCTGCACAGTTGGGGCTGGCGGTGCAGACGCTGCTGCAGACAGTGGATCGCGAGCAAGATCGGGCGCTGCGCGCACGCGAGCGGTTGCGCAGCGGGATCGACTACTGGCGCTTCTCGGTGTTGTCCGATGAGGAAGTGCGGGCGTGGAGCGAGCGGCTGGATGGCTATCTCAAGCTGCTGGACGCGCTGGCGATGATCAAAACGCCGGGACATTTGCGCAACTTTGGCTGGAACGAAGGCGAGGTCAGGCGCAGTCTCAAGGGGCGCGCCACGGTGCAGGAGGTCGAGCGGCTGCAACAGATGCTGGACGACCTGCGCGGCGGTCTCGAATACACCTATCAGGCGAGCAACTATCTGCCCGCCAATCACGCCTGGCACAACAGCGTCAAGGAGGTGCGGCGCGAATATGAGACGCTGCTGCGCAACCCACAGCAACGGTCGGCGCCAGCGCTGCGCGCCCGTCTGAGCGGCGGGCTGGAGAATCTGCACGACGCCTATGTCGAGGTCTATCTGGCGCAGCACGACCGGGCGCGGTTAACGCCTGCCCATGACGCGCGCAAAGTGGCGTTGGTGCGTGACAATCGTCACTTGCAGTTGAAGGCGCTGTCGAGCCTGGCGCTGTTGCCGGCAACGGCGCTGTTGCAGTGGGAACAGCGCGTGCAGGAGCTGGTGACCTGCGTCGGCTGCACGGCGAACGATCTGCGCAATCGTGTGGTCTGTCCTCACTGTGGCTACAGCGCCAACGTCGAACTCAAGCTGTCGGCGCTGGAGATGCTGGAGACGCTCGAAGAGGAACTCGACACGCTCTACACGCAGTGGACGACAACGCTGCTCGCCGAGCTGCGCAAGCCAGCCGCTCAAGAGACGATCCCGCTCTTGCCCGACGCCACGCGCACGGCGTTGACCAGCTTTGTGCAAAGTGGCGTGCTGCCCGCCAAAGTCACCCGTGATCTGGTGGATGCGATTGAGAACGCCTTGCAAGGGCTGGAGAAAGTGACCTTCGACGGCGCCGACCTGTTGCTGGCGCTGACGCGGGCGGGCATGCCGTGTACGCCGCAGGAACTGGAGACGCGCTTCCGCGCCTTCCTGCACAGCCAGCTACGGGACGCCACGCCCGACCGTATCCGCATTCAGATCGACTGGTGAAACGAGCATTGCCATGACCAGACGCATGCGTCAGCCCGAATTGCTACGGGAAAGTTCACCCGGCTACACGACGGCGCCCGACCCCGCCGTCAGCGCCGCCTATCGTGAGCGGCTGCGTGCGGCGCTGCAAGACCCGGCGCTGCGCAGCACGCCCGGTTTTCCGATCGCCGACGATGACGCTATTCTGGCGCTCTCCGACCCGCCCTATTACACCGCCTGCCCCAATCCGTTTTTGCCGGAAATTATGGCGCAGTGGACGGCGGAGCGTGCGACGTTGCGCACGGCGCTGGGCCTGTCAAACGCCGACGACTATCATCGCGACCCCTTTGCCGCCGATGTCTCGGAAGGCAAGAACGACCCGATCTACAACGCGCACTCCTATCACACCAAAGTGCCGCACAAGGCGATCATGCGCTACATCCTCCACTACACCGATCCGGGCGATATTGTGCTGGATGGCTTTTGCGGCACCGGCATGACCGGCGTGGCCGCACAGCTCTGTGGCGACCGCAAAACGGTCGAGAGTCTCGGCTACCGCGTTGACGACGACGGGCTGATTGATGATGGCGCGCAGCCATTTGCGCGGCTGGGCGCCCGCAAGGCAGTGCTGGTCGATCTGTCGCCAGCCGCCACGTTCATCGCCTACAACTACAACACGCCGGTGGATGTGGCGGCGTTCGAGCAGGAGGCGCAGCGCATCCTGGCGGAGGTCGAAGACGAATGCGGCTGGATGTACGAAACGCTGCACAGCGATGGGCAGACGGTTGGGCGGATCAATTACACGGTGTGGTCTGATGTGTTGATCTGTCCGCAGTGTCACGGCGAAATGGTCTTCTGGGACGTAGCATTCGACCAACAAAAGGGCGAGGTGCGCGATGAATGGGATTGTCCGATTTGTTCTGCACGCTTAAGTAAGTCCCCGCGCAAGACAACGAACGCTCAGGGTGTTGAACGTTCATTTGAAGCTCGCTTTGATCAGGCACTTGGGAAGGTTGTGCGCCTAGCTCGTCAAGTACCAGTGCTTATTAGCTATACTTGTGGCAACCGTCGATATACGAAAACACCTGACTCACGTGATATATACAAGCTGGATCAAATTGCGGAACTTCCTGTTGCGTACTGGTTCCCCACAACTTTATTACCAAACGGATATAACACGCGACAGCCTAATAGAGAAAACACATCAAGATTGTACAATCCAGGCGCCTCCACCAAAGAGTCATTTGTACAAGGTGACCGTGATTCCTCTATAAGGAAAGCCACGGCATCTCAAATGTCAATCACTTTTATACGAAACGAAGCCTTCTGTTATTGACTACACTTTGGAACAGGGCAAGCCAGCGAAGCTCGACCCAAGTGCGAAATGTCATGCAGTTTTTATGGTTATCGCTCTCGCTTGGCTATTCCAAATTGAATCGATACGGAGCAAAACATTTCTCACAGGTGAATCGTATCCTCAGCGGCACCCTGTATGTAGCATCCGTGAACTCCGAAGTGTCGGCAGGGTATGCGTTTGATGGGAAGATCAAACGACTCTGTAACGCGTTCTCGGCAGTACCAACCGACAGATCCAGGGCATTTATCTCTACGCAGTCATCTTCAGCTCTGCCTAATCTCGATAGTAGCGTTGACTATATCTTCGTTGACCCTCCCTTCGGTTCCAACCTGATGTACTCCGAGCTCAACTTCCTCTGGGAAGCCTGGCTGCAGGTGTTGACCAACAACCAGCCGGAGGCGGTCGTCAACCAGAGCCAGCGCAAGAGTCTGGTCGAATATCAGGCGATCATGGAGGCGTGTTTTCGCGAGTTTTACCGCGTTCTGAAGCCGGGACGGTGGATGACGGTGGAGTTTCACAACTCGCAGAACGCGGTCTGGAACGCAATTCAGGATGCCATTCTGCGCGCCGGCTTCATGGTGGCGGATGTGCGCACGCTGGACAAGCAACAAGGCACCTTCAAGCAGGTCACCTCCACTGCCGCCGTCAAGCAAGACCTGGTCATCTCCGCTTACAAGCCAAAGACGGATTTTGAGCAGCGCTTTCTGGCGGCTGGCGGCAGTGTGGACGCCGCCTGGGAGTTCGTGCGCCAGCATCTCGATCAGTTGCCGATCCCGCAGGTCAACGCCCAGGGCGTGATGGAAGTGCTGGCGGAACGTCAACCGTTCTTGCTCTTCGACCGCATGGTCGCCTTTCACATCCAGCGTGGGCTGGCGGTGCCGCTGTCGGCGCCGGATTTCTATCAGGGGCTGCGTCAGCGTTTTCTGGAGAGCGACGGCATGGTCTTTACGCCGCTGCAGCGCGCCGAATATGACAAACGGCGCATGCAAGCCGAAGGCGTCGCTCAGCTGGCGCTCTTTGTCAACGACGAACGGTCGGCGATCCAGTGGCTGCGGCGGGAACTGCTGGCGGAAGAAGGCGGCGGCGCACAGACCTATCAGGAAATCCAGCCGAAGTTCCTGCGCGAGCTGCATCAGGCGCGCCACGAAGACCTGCCCGAACTGCGCACACTGCTGGAGGAAAACTTCATCCAAGATGATGACGGGCGTTGGTACGTGCCCGACCCGGAGCGCCAGGAGGACATGGAACGGCTGCGCCAGAAGATGCTGCTGCGCGAGTTTAGCGTCTATCTGCGCGGACGTGGGCGGCTGCGCACCTTCCGCAGCGAGGCAATCCGCGCCGGCTTCAGCGACGCCTGGAAACGCCGCGACTATGCCGCCATTGTCAGCATCGCCGACCGGCTGCCTGCACAGGTGATCGAGGAGGACGCCAGCCTGCTGATGTACGTCAACAACTCCCGGCTGCGCCTGGGGCAGACGCCCCAGCAGGCGGCGCTGCTGTAGGCGCACAGGGCGTGCAGTGTGGTATCATAGTGATGGAGGCAAGGGTATGACCATCATCCTGGAACGCTATTCAATTCCCGAAACCGGCGACTTCGAGATTCGTCAACGAGTGACGTTGGCGATCTCGGCAGAACAGGCGCGCAGGTTAGTCAATCGTTTTCTGTTGATGGACGTAAGCACCATGCTGGCGGCGGAGACGCCTGATCTGGTGATTGGCGAACGTACAGTATGGCGTGCGCCGGTGTGGATCGGCTTCTTGCACCAGGGGCGCTACGCAGTTGGCAGCCTCGATGTCGACGCCCAGACCGGGGCGATCCTCGATCAGGAACAGAGTATTGCGATGATTCGGGCGCGCGCCACAGAAATTGCTGCAACATTGCCGCCCTATCGCCCGAATCCCAAGATCGCCGCCGAGTATCTGGCGCCCAATCCAGTGTCAGCACAGAATCCATAGCCTGAAGAACACCTGTAAAACACTACGACCCCGTCACGTTGTCACTTCCATTGTTTGCACAGAATCGCAACGGTGAATGTCTCGCCGCCTGCGCCCTCATGGTGCTGCGCTTCCTGCAAGTGCCTGCCGAATACACACGATTGGTTCGTCTGTTGGAAATCAACGAGCTAGGCGCTCCGTTCCGACACTTGCAGCGGTTGCAGTCACTAGGCGTGAACGTCACTGTATCGCAAGGAACGCTGCCGCGTATCTATGCACATCTTGCCGACGGTGCCCCCTGCATCGTCGCCGTTGAAACGCGCGAACTGCCCTATTGGGAAGGAATTGACTCGTCGCATGCAGTGGTAGTACGCGGCATGAACAGTCGCTATGTTATAATTGACCCCGAAAACTAGACCATGAGCTTAAGTGAGAAGGTATACTCAAAGAAGCGCATGGGAGGTCATGGGAAATGGGCAAGCAACGACGACAGTACACGGCAGACTTCAAGTTCCAGGTCGCCCTGGAAGCGACGCACGGGACAAAGACCGTGAGCCAGATCGCCAGCGAGTATAGCGTACACCCCACCCAAGTGGGGGACTGGAAGCACCAACTGCTGGACGACGGGCCGAAGGTATTCGCCGAACAGCCGAATCGGCAAGCACGGGATGCGGCGAAGACGGAAACCGAATTGTACGAGCAGATTGGCCGGCTGAAGATGGAGCTGGAGTGGCTGAAAAAAAAAGCTGCCAGCACCCTTGGCGGAGCGCCGCGCCATGATTGAGCCTGGACATGCGAGGCTCAGCATTCGGCGCCAGTGCGAACTGCTCGGCCTGAGTCGTGCGAGTTACTACTACACGCCGGCGATAGCGTCGACACTGAACCTGGAGTTGATGCGGCGGATTGACGAGCAGTATCTGGAGACGCCGTTCTACGGCTGGCCGCGCATGACGGCCCACCTGCAGCGCATGGGGTATGCCGTGAATCACAAACGTGTCCAGCGGTTGATGCGGGTGATGGGCTTGGAGGCGATCTATCCCAAGCCGCGCACTACGGTGGCGGACCCTGGGCATCGCGTCTACCCTTATCTGCTGCGTGACCTGGCGATCGTGCGCCCTAATCAGGTGTGGTCGGCGGACATCACCTATGTACCAATGGCGCAAGGCTTCATGTATCTGGTGGCGATCATCGATTGGTACAGTCGGTATGTGCTGGCCTGGCAACTGTCCAACACGCTCGACGGTCGTTTCTGCGTGGCAACGCTCGACCAGGCGCTGCGTACGGCGCAACCAGCCATCTTTAATACGGATCAGGGTGTCCAATTCACTGCCCAGGCCTTCACCCAACGGCTGCTGGCCGCTGACATCCAGATCAGCATGGACGGTCGGGGCCGGGCTTTGGACAACATCTTTGTCGAGCGGCTCTGGCGCTCGGTGAAGTACGAACATCTGTATTTGCATGATTACCGTACCGTGCCAGAACTGGAGGTCGGCTTGACCCACTACTTCGAATTCTACAATCAGCGGCGGCTCCATCAGAGCCTGGCTTATCAGACGCCGGCTGAGGTCCATTGGAGCACTGCCGGGTGCCGGTGAGAATGGGGATAAGTGGAAAACTCTTCGTTCCTCCGAGTTTCCCACTTACCCCCATTCTCACCGGCGGCTGCTACTGTCGTCGATCCCTGTGCTTCCTCCGTGGTGCAGGCTCGGTGACACCACTTTAGTTTGGGCAGTTTGTGGTCTTGACATTGGGGTCAACTATATGTAGAATTGCTCGACCCAGGCTTTTCAACCGGTCCATTTCGGGTGACGCATGGCGATTTTGAGCTGGCGTGGCTGGAGCGTGACGAGGAATACGCGATTGTGACGCGGTAGCGTCGCCGCACTTGGCTTTTGGCAAGAATACTTTGGATGCTCGTTGCAGTGTAGTAGAGACTTTTCAACGTAGGGAGAGAGGATGGCGCCCCCAACAACTACCCGCATGAGTCTGACTGACTGGGAAAAGACGCTCGGCGCCTACTGCAAGCACGTCTCCCATTTGAGCGAGATCCCGCTGTCCCCGTTCGACATTGACGAGATCGGACGACATCTCAAGGCGTTGGTCAGCCGTACCCAGAAGAACCAATTGAAAGCCCAGATTCTGCGTTATCCCAGCACCTGGGTTGTCTACATGGCGGCGATCGCTGCGCGCAACGATGATCCCGGATACTGGGGTGAGCTTGCCGTCTCGCTGGGCGCGGAACGCGAGGGCTTGCCGACTTCGTTCATCGGCAGCGCCTTCTTGAGCGCGGTCAAACAGCTTGGTTTTCCTGACTACGCTGATGTTGGTGGCTACCACTACGTGACGCCGATTCGGCTGCACGGTGGTATTCCAGCTTATTCGCTGCCCGACTTTTTTGAGTATATTGTGATGCCGGCAGCCAAAGACGGCAGACTTGCCGACAAGACACCCTCAGAGCAGATCGCAGCGCTGCTTGCCCGTTCAACGGTCGAGCTGTTTGTCGATTCACCCGCACGCAACTATCTCCAATATGGCGGTGCAACGGCTGAGGCGTTTTTCGCCGCGTGCGTCGACATGGCGCGTACATTCCTGCAAGACCATACGTTGCCCTCCTCGCCGCCGCCTGAACTGCCAGCGCATGTCATCGATGCGTTTCGCAACTATGTGGAAGAAAAGCAGCAGGCAACTGCGGGACAGAAACGCCTGCGTGCCCCGCGTCTCTTGCTTGATCCCTTTTCACCCATTGAGTTACACCGTCTCGAACTGCCTGCCCAACCGGTCGACAGAGATCGGGCAACATGGCGATATGAATGGAAGATGTGTCTGGTCGGCGCCGCCACACGCAATTGCACACAGGTCGAAACAGTACGTGTGCGTAGCATCGGATATGACTTGACGACAGAACCACGCACAGTTTCCCTGGAGTTTCCACCTGGCCAGGTGTGCGTTGAGTTGTGGGCAACGGCTGCCGAAGAAGATCAACCTGTGGAACCCGAATTGGTTGGGCGTTGGGTGGTCAGTCTGGCGCCACCGTCAGGGCAGGCGCCGCTTCTGGCGTTCCGGGCGCAATCCGGGCAGGCGATCCGCACCGATCAGACGCTGCCGGCTGAGCGATTGTGGTTGCTCTATCCGCGCTGTCTCTTATACACATCTGACGCTGCCGACGAAGAGGATAGTGTAGATCTCGGTGGTCGCCGTATT
>CZCA01002052.1_pt1 | contig 13548 bp, 13 predicted proteins | sample 591981 | NCBI WGS metagenome assembly CZCA01 (sample SAMEA3556810, study PRJEB10932) | anaerobic digester metagenome
GATGTCCATGATGCGTGTGTTCCAGGCGAGCCGGTCAGTTTGTAACCTGTAGTATGGATTCTTCCGCCGACATCGTCAAACGCACGGGATGATGGACGCGACAGCCGGACGCGCCTGACGATTGCAATCCTGTACCCGCAACCAAAGCCTCCAGGCGGCTTTCACCGATGATCTCCGGGAAGACAAGCCAGAACGAGACAAACTCAAGCACTACGCCAGTTCGCGCCGTCGATGACGGGTTGTGCGTCCTCAATAGAGACTGATGCTATTCGTCATCTGGCGAATCTTCTGCATATATCTCCTGTCCTTGACTAGCGCTAATTACTGGTTTGCCCATCGCACTTTCAATACGCCGCAGCAACTCTTCCTCACGCAGACGAAAGAACTCGCTGAAGTCATCAAGGCGCACCGCCAGTGGATAAATGACGTGCGATTCAAGAATCTCATCCATTCTGGTCTCGCTGATGCCTGCCTGCTGCTGCAGCAATGCCAAATACTGGCTCGGCGCCTTGTTGCCAACGGTTCGGTTCGTCTTGGCAGAAAGTGGTGTCTTGTTAACAATAGAATCGTACTGCTTTGGCTCTATTCCTTGTTTGGCACACCAATCTTTGGGGAAGATGTGATGAATATCGACGCTGTCGTCAAAATAAAGTTGGGATTCGATGGGATCACCGGAACGGAAATCGAGCGCCCCGTCGCGGAGAAGCAACGCGTGTATCCCTTTATATGCAGCGCTGTTACGAGTCCGTAGCGTGTACAGCCGCGCTGGATAAAAGTTCGCATCACTTATTGTGGTTGGTTCAGTCCCACCATCAACCCACGCCAACACCTCTGGCAAATCACGGGCAAATCGGCTTTCCACGGCGCTCCCGTATAATTCACCGAACACACCACACCAGTACCAACGCACAAGTCGAGAGCGAATACCATCATGCTCAGCGCGATCACCCAACATTGCCATGATCGCTGCAAGCGGCGTCAACTGTGTACCATAAGGCAAATCGCGTGCGTCGAAAATCTTCTGGCTTCGCAACAGTTTTGCTGTACGAATGAAACCTTGTGTTGCAGCATCTGCCCACTGCAGGTACTCTGTCAGAGTCAATGCCAGTATGTCTTTTCGCTTGCAACCTATACCAGGTGCGTTCTCCGGCGCAACGCCTTCTGCGATTCTGGCATTGCGGCGTGCAGTTGATGCAAGCAGCGAGATTGCCTGCAACAGTTCACCGCTCTGGATGTTCTTGAGCACCTTGTACTCACGTAAAGTCGCCTGACGTCGTTGCCAATCTTCGCGGAGGTTGTAGTCATCAGCCGCAAAGGTTGCTGTCATTAACTCAAATACAGTCAGTGATACGCCGCCAGTGTTTACCTTCTCAAAGACCTGGCACACAGCATCTTTCGGGGTTGGACGCCGCAGCAAGATCAAAGGCATTTGATATTGCTCAAACCGCTTGATCACGCTGGTCTCAAACTGAGCGAACAGTTTGACTTTGTCTTTTTCATATTCCCAGTATTCCTCAAAGCCAACACGCCATTCGCTGGCATTAAAGATGAACTCCATCGGAAACAGACCATGTTTGTACTCAAGTTCGCGGCTGGAGTAGTCGAGTATCACTTCATTGCGGAAATTGCGAATCATCCGATCTTCCGGTAGAGACACAATTGCATCGTCTCGGTCACCGTCCGGCTTTAGAGCTTTTACCATATCGATGTAGTACCATCGTTTGATCAATTTCTTGCGCGCGTCTTGGGTTTCCACAACCTTCCCGTAGAGGGTTGCAAGATAGAGCGACGTTAGTCGCTGCTGGCCGTCAAGAATCAGGCGATCTGGCTTGACACCATTCACGACCACGCCCTCCACTGGACGCGGCTTGAATTTCACCTCATCACCACCGGTTTCTAGCATCATGACAGTGCCAACCGGATAGGCAAGCGAAAGACTGGCTAGCAGGCTGCGAATGTGATCGTCATCCCACACCCAGCCACGCTGAAAATCTGGTAACTGGGTTTTGCCATCTGCAATGCTGCGCAGCATATCCAACAGAGATTCTTTGGTGCTATCAAAAGTTGTCACAGTGCTCATACGGATGTCCTATCTCGGTTTGGGTTGCCACCGGATCAAGCGGGTTGAAGGATTGCATATTGTTCATCGCGCTCCAGCCAGGCAAGGTCAAAGTCGCCAGTACTGACACGCAGTGGATATACCAGGACAGCAGGGTCGTGAAGGTAGACATGACCGGCATCCATGCCAACCACGACAACCGCATGGGCAAAGTCCTCACCAGACCAGTGTGGCAACTGACCGGTCTGCATGGAGACGATGAACGGATAGCCACGGCTAAGTTGCTGATGAAGAACGTCAATCGTTCCGTAATCCACCAGGACACGAACGTTGTGATAAATGGCACAGTAAGCATGATGCGGGAGAAGTTGGCAGGCATGGCCGTTTAATCGCCAGTTGGTTGATATTCAGGAAGGTTGGCTGTGCGTGAAGTAGCAGGTACGTCCGTGCGCGGAGCAAAAGGTGGCAGATTATCGGCAGCGACGGCAGCGCGAGCGCTGATCTCGGCAATGTGGGCTGCCTGATCGACAAAGGCGCCAGTCTGCGCATCCACCTCGATCACACCGACATCATGGCGTCCCCCGCCGGGAAATCCAATCCAGACCGGTACGCGCCAGCGTGTCTGCGCACCAACAACCAGGTCTGGCGGATCAGCCACCAGCAAGTGGCTAATCTCGTTCATCAAGAAGCGCCGCGCCAGACGCTGCGCCTGATCCGCGCTGACGTCGATCTGAACGGTAGTATGAATCTCGAACGCACCTTGTTGAGGAATTGCGTAATCGTCAAGAACGATAGTCCTGCGTTGCTCCTTCACAGGGGTGTCCCACACTGTTTCGTGGGTGTAGGTAGGCGAACCCTCAGCGATGCGGTTGAGCACAGCGACTGCAAACTGCGCGTCGTCCGCTTCGCTTTCTGCGCGTGCAAGATATTCCGCCAGTGCCTGACGCACAAGGGCAGAGAGTGTTTCTTCGCGTGTCTCGGCTGTCTTCTGTAGCCGCTTGTGCAGCGGCGCTGGTACGCTCACGACGAGTGTCATGACATCGACTGTCATCTGCAGCCTCCTCTGGGATTGCCGACGGCGACACACGCCAGCGCTTGCGGAAGGCAAGATCAGGCATCAGGTACAGCTACTCTAGCACAACCCACATCGGCTCAATCAGGCGCAGATCAGCTCCAGCCACCAGCGGCGCTCACCGAACGCCGGCGCCACGCCCGCGGTGCCGCTGGCACACGCGTCCGCCAGCCGATCGTCAGCCCCGATGCACGGTTCCACGGCCAGATTGTAGTAAGGCGCCACGTCGGGGATGCCGCTCCAGGCGCCGCTGTTCATCCACACCCCGACATGCGGCGTCTGCGTCAGGTCGAAGCGCAGGGTGCAGCTGCTGCCATCCGCCGGGTCGATGATCGCTGCGTAGCCTGCGGAGAGTTCCGTGAAAAAGAGTTTGGCGGCGCGCGCCGCCGTGGTCGGCGGGAGGATGCTGCAATTCTCGGCGCCGATCTGCGGCCAGGAGACAGTTTCTCCGGCGGCGGCAGGAAACGCCCCCAGGCTGCCCGCAACCGTAACGGTCGTCGCCGGGATGTCCAGCCGCATTCCCGGATGCACCGCAAAGGTCGGGTGACTGCTCCAAATGAAAGGCATCGCAAAGGGCGTCGGATTGGTGAGCAGATAGTCACAGCGGAGACAGTTGTCTTGCAGCGTGACGGTCTTGTGCAGGTGATAGGGCAGTTGAACGCCATGCACGCTGAGCATGAGCTGCGCCGCGCCGTGCTGCACCGCACTATGCTCCACCGTCCAGGGGAGTGACCAGACCTCGCCGTGATCCGGCAGGCGCACTCGCTGCCACGGCGCTGTCGGGAAGTTGCCCACCCCGATGTTGGGAAAGCACTCGTCGAAGCCACCAGCGTCGAAATCGCGCACATAGTCGGCGCCATAGGTGGGCAGGCGGTAGGGCAGGTGCGGATTGACGTGCAGCCACTCGCGCTGCCGCCGCCGGTCATAGAGAGTGGCGATCTTGCCGCCCCAGCCCGGAATGACGACGACGCGCAGAGCAGCGGTTTCCAACGTCAGGGCGTCGAGACCCTGGTAGACCGTGGTGGAGACATTCATCAGTTCGCTCCTGCATTCCCCGCATCCAGCGCCCGATGGCGCAGTCAGTGATGTCGGTTAGTCTATGCTTTCACCGGTTCAGCCACTTCGGCAATCACCTGCCCGATCTCCTGCGGCGTGGCGCCTGTCACCAGCATGGCGCGCAGGAGGAGTTCGAGCGACACAGACGTTACGATAGCCCCAGTTCCTTGCGAACATCATCCGAGGACATCGTGTTATCGTCCTCAGATAACTGCTGCAAGAACGCTGCGAACTCAGGATTTGCCTCTAGCATGCTCGTCTCCACCGCGAAGTCGTCCACCTGTGACAAGGCAAATACGCTGCCATCCGCCTGGCGCAATACCACCAATTCGTGCTCCGCCCAGTCGATGACTTCCTGTAACGAGGGGCTGGTTCGATCCAGTTCTACTAACTTCATAGTCTGAATTCCTTATCACCAATAAACAGCCGATTATGCTCTTTATGACCGACTGCCTTGACCTTGACCATACCGACTGCTTGCCCGTCTTCATCGGTTTCCATAATGATATCATAGAATATCCGGAACTGACCGATGCGCAATTCCCATGTTCCGATAGGATTGATGTTCAGCTGTTTGCGATTTCTGGACGGTAGATCAGGCTCAAACTCCAGTTGACGATCAACGTTATCCAAAATGGACTTCTGTTCATGCTTACGGTAACGCTGCAAATGTCTGATCGCAGTTGCCGTATACTTGATCTTGTATCGCACTTTCGCTCCGCTGTCATCTTTTTCTGACTGTAAGGTGTGTAAAGATTGAATCGTTGTTTGCGAAGATAGTCAAGTTCTGCACCAAACCCCAAACCCAAACAACAGACGCTCCGCACTTTGTCCACATCGACGCCGTCGCCGATGATACATCGTCAGTCTGCGGCGCACAGCCCCGTCACCAGGTTGACGCCGGCACAATCTGCGGTCAACCACCGCCAAGCTTGGCGACAATCGCGGTTTCATGGAAAAATGAGGTATCGCGGCTTATGCACAGCCGCCGATCCCATCAGAGTTGCCGCAAACGGGAGGGGTACATGCAGCTATACGACAGCCGGGCATTGGACGAACTGACGGCGCAACAGCAGTCCTGGGAAGCGGGCGCGCTGCGCACGGCGCTGGAACGCTTCCCCGAACGCTACACCGCCTTCAGCACGATCTCCGGCGCACCGATCGAGCGGATCTACACCCCGCAGGACGTCGCCGACGCCGACTATGCGCGCGATCTCGGCTTGCCGGGCGAATATCCCTACACGCGCGGGGTGCATGCCACCGGTCACCGCGGGCGGCTGTGGACAATGCGCATGTTCGCCGGCTTTGGCACGGCGGAGGAGACCAACCAGCGCTTCCAGTATCTGCTCGAACAAGGGCAGACCGGGCTGTCGATTGCCTTTGACATGCCAACGCTCTACGGCTACGACACCGATGCGCCCGAAGCGGAGGGCGAATTTGGGCTGTGCGGCGTGGCGTGTTCGTCGCTGGCGGACATGCAGGTGCTGCTCGACGGCTTGCCGCTCGACGCCGTCACCACCTCGATGACCATCAACAGCCCGGCCGCGATCATCTGGGCGATGTACATTGCGGCGGCGGAGAGGCGCGGCGTCGGGCGCGCAAAGCTCGGCGGCACGCTGCAGAACGACATCCTCAAGGAGTACATCGCGCAAAAGGAGTTCATCTTTCCGCCGCGCCCGTCGATGCGCCTGGTCACCGACACCGTGGAGTTCGCCGCCCGCCAGATGCCGCTGTGGAATCCGATCTCGGTGTCGGGCTACCATATCCGCGAGGCTGGCTCGACTGCGGTGCAGGAGCTGGCGTTCACCCTGGCGGACGGCTTCGAGTATGTACGATGGGCGCTGGCACGTGGCTTGCACATCGACGAGTTCGCCCCGCGCATCTCCTTCTTTTTCAACGCACACAACGACTTCTTCGAGGAGATTGCCAAGTATCGGGCAGCGCGGCGCATCTGGGCGCGTGAACTGCGCGAGACCTTCGGCGCGCAAAACCCGCGTTCGTGGATGCTGCGCTTTCACACGCAGACCGCCGGCGTCAGCCTCACTGCGCAACAGCCGCTCAACAACGTGGCGCGCGTGGCGATCCAGGCGCTGGCCGCCGTGCTCGGCGGCACGCAGAGCCTGCACACCAACTCGCTCGACGAGGCGCTGGCGCTGCCCAGCGAGGAAGCCGTCACCGTCGCCCTGCGCACGCAGCAGATCATTGCCCACGAAAGCGGCGTTGCCAACACCGTTGATCCGCTCGGCGGCTCCTTCTTCGTCGAGGCGCTGACCGACGAGGTCGAACGGCAGGCGCGCGCCTATTTCCGCCAGATCGACGAGCATGGCGGCGTGCTGCCCGCCATCGAGGAAGGCTTTTTCCAGCGCGAGATCACCGAAGCTGCGGTGCGCTTCCAGCGCGAGGTGGAGAACGGGCGTCGCGTCATCGTCGGCGTCACCGATTTTCGCAGCGGTGAACAGCCGCCCACGCCCTTGCTCAAGATGGACGCCGACGGCTATCGGCGCCAGGTGGCGCGCTTGCGCGAGGTGCGCCGCACACGCGACAACCGCGCCGTCACCCAACGCCTGGCAGAGCTTGCCCGCGCTGCGCGCCGCGACGATGTCAACCTGATGGCGCCGATCCTCGACGCCGTCAACGAATATGCGACGCTGCAGGAGATGATGGATGTGCTGCGCGAGGCGTGGGGCGTCTACGAGGAGCCGGTGATTCTATAAATGGATGCTTTTTTAAGCTTTCACGCCCCAGGTTTCTGGTTGGTGCTGGCGCTGTTGACAGGTGTGATCGTGTTGGGCGTGCGCCCCTATTTACCGCGCGGCGTGCGGCAATGGAGCATACTCGGCTACTGGGGACTGCTCCCCTACCTGGCGCTGATCACCGGCGGCGTATCGCCACGATTGATGGGCATCATGTACATCGACTGGCGAGCGAGTCTGACGTTGGGCGTTGGGCTGGCGCTGGCGCTGATAGCCCTGGCAGGTGTGGCGCGCATCGCGCTTTTGGCCGACCAGCGCGTCATAGACGGCACAGCGCCGGCGCAGGGATGGAGCAGGCTCGTCATTGGTGGTGGTGTGAGCGGAGTCGAAGAGTGGTTTTGGTGTTTTCTGCGGGGAGCAGTAGAGGAAACGCTCATGTTGTCGCAATTATCGTTGGATGCGCCAACTTATTGGTCAATCTGGATTGCGGCAGCATTGGCTTTACCTTTTGCGCTGTTCAATCAAGCAAATGCGCACCAACGGCTCATCAAAGTCGCGATCCTGGTAATGACTTCGATCCTCTTTTTCTACACACGCAACTTCTGGCTCTGCTGGGCGGTGCATGCCATTGCCTGGCTGCTGCTCGCCCAGCCTGTCGCTGTGCAGGTTCACTCTACAGGAAGAAGCCAAGCACCACGATCACCGCAAAGAGAATAGCGGAAACGATCAGGAGATAGCGCAAATCCCTGAAAACATAACCATATTCAGCTTTCCAGTTGATCTGCTCCGAGGTGCGCGGCGCAGCTGCGGTCTGGGCTGTGGCGGCGGGAGTCGTTGCCGTGCTTTGCAGGATGTTCTGCTCGCTCTGCTTGTAGAGCTGGCTATAGTTGCTCGGATTGGCGGCGCTGCGCCCCTTGGTCGGTCTGGGCTTGTTGACGGTCATCTCGACATCCTTCTCAACTCACAAATTGTTGATTTCCAAAACCATATTATCCAGCAATCAGCGGCGCTGCGCAAACCGAATGCACTCTGGCATACGCCTAAAGCAAGCCTATGCTCTGCAACACGTCCAGCACCTTGGGCAGTGGCTGCTGCCAGAGCCACTCGACGCGCAGCCAGAAGCCAGGCAAAGCGCGGGCGTGATATTCGCCCTGTTCGCCGGCGTACACCAGATGATATCGCTCGCCCTGGAGCTGATAGAATTCCGCCCACCGTCGCTGTGGATCGATCAGCCAGTATTCCGGCACGCCGCCTGCTTCATATTCAATAAACTTCTCACCGCGGTCGCGCCCTGCGCTCTCCGGCGAAATGATCTCTACGACCAGATCGGCCGGGCCGTCGAGGTAGTTTTTTTTGCGGCGATCGAAGTGGCTTTTGTCAACAAAAAGCAGATCGGGTTCTCGACCATGCGCCAACTTCATCTGAAAAGGAGCGGCACGGATCACACCTAAATCGCGCATTTCGACGAAAACCCTGAGGAGAGCGGTCAAAAAAGCAGCAATATCCTGGTGTTCATCCGACGCAGGACTTGTCATAACAACTTTCCCATCCACCCATTCTGCCAACGTATCTTCGTCCGCCCAAGCCAGGAACTCCTCGTAGCTCATTTTCTCTGGAACCGGCGGCGCCAGCAGCACCTCCAGCAGACGGCGGCGCAATATGTTCGCGGAGGATGGGCTATCAGCCGCTTCCGGTAGAGCACGGGCATCGATTGGATCGGCAACTCCTGAACTCATGCTTCACCTCCTGGCGAGATGATACCACAGGCGCAAAACTTATGCAGCGGGCCGATCATGCCCTCCGGCTATGCCTTCATCCGTCGCGGCGCTCTGGCGCGGACAGCCATCGCTAATGTTTGTGCTTCCGGCAAGCGAAAAGCGATCAAGATTGCTGAATAGGCAATGATCCCGGCTCCGCCCGCCAGTACGACCATCAGCAGTGCGCCCAGGAAGCCATCCGGCAGCCATCCTGCCAGCAGCATCGTTGTGGCGAAGGTCGCCGCCGCCATGACGACGCTCGCCAGTGTGATCGCGATGAAACCTGCCAGCGTGCCGGCTTGTAGCCGCCCGACCACGCGCCAGAGCAGCAGCAACATGATCGCGACATGACCGGCCTGTTTGGCCGTGTCCGCCCAGACCAGCCCCAGGTAGCCGAGCGGCTGCACCAACGCCAACGCTGCAATCGTATAGACGCCGACGCTGATGACCCCGACCAGCGCCGGCAGCCAGGTGTTGAAGCGAGCGTAAAAGGCAAAGTTGAGGGGGAAATCGATGGCGGCGAAAATCATGCCGAGCAGGTAGATATTCAGCGCGCGTACGACCTGCGCCGTGTCCGCCGCCGTAAATGCCCCGCGTTCGAAGAGAAGCTGCGTCACCGGCGCGCCTAGCAGCCACAACAGGACGCCGGCGGGCAGGATCAACATCCACACCATGCGCAGGCCGCGCCCCAGCGTCTGACGATAGGCTTGCTCGTCGCCGGCGGCGTAGAACTGGCTCAATCGCGGCAGTGCGGCCAGCGAGATCGCCACGCTGATCAGCCCGAGCGGCATCTGCTGTAAGGTTGTGGCGTTCGCCATCCAGGCGATGCTTTGGGCGCCCGTGCCACTCGCCAGCCGCCGATCCAGCCCGACCTGGAAGAGGCTGACGACCAGTCCGGCCGCAATCGGCAGATAGAGCCAGAGAATGCGCCGCAACGCCGGGTGACGCCATTGAAGAGTGAGCGCCAGCGGTACGCCAGCGCGACGGACATCGACAGTCATCAACGTCAGCTGCGCCAGGCTGCCCAGCAGCAACCCAATCGCCAGGCTGAAGATGCCGACGACGGACGCCAGCAGCGGCGCGGCCAAGACGATGCCCAGGTTGAAAACCGCCGTGGCAATGGCAGGGAAAGTGAAACGCTGGAGTGCGTAGAGCACCGCCATCAACACGCCAGCCAGCGAGAGCAACCAGACCACTGGCGCCAGCCAGCGAATCAACTGTGTGGTCACAGCGAATCAACTGTGTGGTCAGCGTCAGCAGCGTCGGGTCGGCGTCGCGGAAGCCGCCCGCCAGCAGCAGCGTCAGCGCCGGCGCCGTAATCTCCAGTGCGATCACCAACAGTGTGAGTACGACAACGAAGACGGCGATCAGCGCACCGACGACCTGGGCGAAGTCGCGGCGGCTGCGGCGGGCATAATCGCTGAGCACAGGCACTAACGCTGCGCTCAACATGCCGCCGACGAGGAAATCGTAGAGCAGGGTGGGCACTTGCGCCGCCACGCGAAATGCGCTCACCTGTCCTGTGGCGCCAAAGAGCGCGGCGATGACGATTTCGCGCACGAGGCCCAGTACGCGGCTCGCCAGGTTGCCAACTGCCAGCACGCTGGCCGACCGCGCCAATCCACGCATCGGCGGCTGGGTCGCTTCCATTTTGTCATCGGGAACGCGCATCGCTGGCATCCAGGTTCACTATTCAGGCAAATCAATAATAGCACGCGGATCACGCAGATCGAGCAGATAAACGCAGACTTCAAATCCGCAATGCTCTGCCTGATCCGCGCAATCCGCGTGCTATTCTGCAGTCACCTCACGCGTTCACGCCAGGACGGCGACGCGCGGCGATGCAAACTCACGCGGGTCGGCGCGCCAATCGATGGCGTGACCGGCTTCCAGCTCTTCCAGGAAACGCGTGGCCGACATCGCTGCGCCGCAACCCTGCCCGACGCTGGTGGCGACCTGTTTAAAGACCTTATCCTGAATTTCACCGGCGGCGAAGACGCCCGGCACGTTGGTGCGATACTTGCGGTCGGTGATCAGATGGCCGTCCTCATCCAGTTCCAACTTGCCGGGGAACAACTCATTGTTGGGCAGATGACCGACAAAGATGAAGACGCCGTCGGTTGTCAGGAAGCCTTCCTCACCGGTGAGGGTGTTTTGCGTCTTGACGCCGGAAACCGCGCCATTCTCACCCATGATCTCCGTGACGACGGTGTTCCATAGCACTTCGATCTTTTCATTGGCAAAGACGCGATCCTGCAGAATCTTGCTGGCGCGCAACTTATCGCGGCGATGGAGGATGCGCACGCGGCTGGCGTAGCGCGTCAGGAAGAGCGCCTCTTCCGCCGCACTATCGCCGCCGCCAACGACCAGCACATCTTTACCCCGGAAGAAGAAGCCATCACATGTGGCGCAATAGCTGACGCCTTTGCCAGTGAATTCCTTTTCCCCCGGCACATTCAGATAGCGCGGACGGGCGCCGGTGCAAACAATGATGGTGCGGGTGCGATATTCGGCGCCGTTCTCGGTGCGCACGATGAAGGGATGTTGATCGACGACGATCTCCTTCACGTAGTCGAACTCGACGCGCGTGCCGAACTTCTCCGCCTGCATCTTGAACTTCTCGACCAGCTCCGGCCCGCTCAGGCTTTCTGGAAAGCCAGGGTAGTTCTCGATGTCGTAGGTGATGCTGACCTGACCGCCATAGTCGTTGCCGGTGATCAACAACGGCGACAGGTCGGCGCGCGCCGCATACAAGCCGGCTGTAAAACCCGCCGGGCCGCTGCCGATGATGATGACATTTTCAACCGACGCTTGTTCGGCGGCGCTGGTGATGATGATGACATTTTCAACCGACGCTTGTTCGGCGGCGCTGTGTCCATTGGTGGTTGTCATGATCTGCTCCTGAATCCACTACATTTTTTATAGCGGAATTATAACCAGCACAGGTGAACAAGTCAAAGTCGCCAATCTGATCATCACGGCGAGGGGCAAAACGGCGCTATCGATCTTGCCGCCAGAAGTAGATGCGGTTCTCAACCGCAGATTCTCGGTGCGTGCACGATGTGGTCAAACGGTGAGATCACNNAGATGCGGTTCTCAACCGCAGATTCTCGGTGCGTGCACGATGTGGTCAAACGGTGAGATCACGCCGCTGCGAGCGGCGTCTACATGAGAAGCAGATGCGGTTCTCAACCGCAGATTCTCGGTGCGTGCACGATGTGGTCAAACGGTGAGATCACGCCGCTGCGAGCGGCGTCTACGGTGAAGGGCTGTGATCGATGGGGACGTCCTTCTACGTTACGCCAAGTTCACCGCAGCGCTCCATGATAATGGTCGCGCCGACGATGGCGGCGGTTTCGGCGCGCAAAATGCGGCGCCCCAAGGTCACCACCTGCCAGCCACGCGTGACGAGCATTTGCACCTCGTTGCGCGTAAGTCCGCCCTCTGGCCCGACCAGCAACGCCAGTGCAGGCGGTGTGCTGCTGTGTGCGCACAGTGCGGCGATCACACTCCCTAGAGAGGGCGCCTCCATCGCATCCTCCCAGGCGACGAAACCGTGTACACCGGGCGCTAACCCGACCGCATCCAGCGCAACGGCGGCAGCCAGTTCCGGTGGACGGGTGCGCCCGCATTGCTCGATGGTTTCGCGCAGAATGGTGCGCCAGCGCGCGTCCTTGCCCGCCAGCGCCGCCGCCGGGCGCACGATGCTACGCTCGCTCACCACCGGAACGAAGCGACTCACACCCAACTCTGCGCCTTTCTGGAGCACCCAGTCGAATTTATCCTGTTTGAGGGTGCATTGATAGAGTGTGAGATGAAGATGCGGGTCAGTGGCGACAGCACGCACGGCGTGAATGTCACCGGTGGCAGCGCGCGGCGTAAGCGCGGTCAGCGTAGCCAGATATTCGTTGCCGTCGCCGTTAATGAGGGTGATGGCGGCGCCGGGCGTCAGTCGCAGCACCACAGCGAGCTGATGCGCTAGCGCATCGAGACGGCATGACGCGCCAACGCGCAGAGCATCCTCGACAAAAAAACGATGACGCGCCGGCCAAGTCTCAAGTGTCACGGCTCATTCCTTGCGCACCACCAACGCCACCCAATCGCCTTCCTGCTTGCGGTCGACAAGTGTACAGCCGTGACGTTGAGCGGCGTCGATGACCAGGGGTGCACGCTCTTCGATGATGCCGGATAGAATGAGCAAACCGCCTGACTTCAGCGGCTCGGCCAGCGGCGGGTAGTCGTAGGCGGCGTCGAAGAGCTTGACCAGCACCTCGGCCAGAATGTTGGCGACAATGAGATCAAAGCGACCGGCCATACCCGGCGGCACACTGCCCGGCTGTACGGTGATCCCCGGTTGAGAGTTCAACGGCACGTCGTTGCGCTGTGCGTTTTCCTGCGCCACTTCGACGGCGATGGGGTCGATGTCGGTCGCCAGGATCGACGCCGCGCCCAGCTTGTGCGCTACGACCGCCAACACGCCGCTGCCGGTGCCGACATCCAGCACGATGTCGCCGGGATTGACCCTCTCCTCCAGCGCAGCAATGCAGAGGCGCGTGCTGGGATGCAAGCCGGTGCCAAAGGCCATGCCGGGGTCAAGCTCGACCAGGATATCGTCGGACGCAGCTTCCACGCTCTCCCAGCTCGGTTTGAGGAGGATGTGACGCCCCACGCGCAGCGGTTTATAGAAGCGCTTCCAGGCGTGCGCCCAATCCTCTTCGCGCCATTCACGGAGCTGCGGCTCTGGGATCGGATAGATGCGCGAGAGGAACCAGAGACCTTCTTCGATCTGTCGGCGAATCTGCGCGCCGCGCTCGCCCGGTTTGATGTAGGTCTTGACGACGATGCGAAACTCACCGGCAATCGGCTCGCCGAAGTCGTCGTAGCCGGTCGTCTCGATCACGGCGCCGCCGC
>CZCA01001448.1_pt1 | contig 13507 bp, 13 predicted proteins | sample 591981 | NCBI WGS metagenome assembly CZCA01 (sample SAMEA3556810, study PRJEB10932) | anaerobic digester metagenome
CCTGCCGGCCACGTCTTGGCCCCGAAGTAGCCGTAAGTAAGGTCCATAGTGTAATCCTCATCAAGGGTAATCCCATTGACAATGACAAATCCGTCCCGAACCTCCACCTCATCGCCGGGGATGCCGATAACCCTCTTGATAAATCTACGCTTCGGGTTTGCAGGATATCTGAAGACCACAACGTCTCCGTACTGGGGCTTCCTGAATCTGTACACGAGCTTATTTACAAGGAGTCTCTCACGATTATGAAGGCTCGGCTCCATGCTGCTCCCCTCGACCACAAATGACTGGGCGATAAAAGTAATAATAAAAGCAGCAAGCACAATGGCAATAGCAAAGGCCTGTACATACTCAAGTATCTCCGCCTTCAGTTCAGCAGACAGAATAGGCCTTGCTCCTGCTTCAGCCATGACTTCTTGTTCAAGAGGCTCCATGCCGGATGCTAAGCATGTTTCACAGCATCTATTCCCGTCTTTAGCTTCACATTCACAGTGCTCCGTATTGCAGTCTTCGGCCTCAGAATCTCTGCATTTCAGACTAGGCTCATCTGGGATCACTTTGGACTTCACCTTCTCCTCGCTTCTTTTACCCTGGCGCGCTTGCCCACACGCTCTCTTAGGTAATAGAGCTTTGCTCGGCGTACTTTGCCGTAGCGCACAACTTCGATCTTGGCTATCCTAGGGGAGTGAAGCGGGAAGGTCCTCTCCACACCTATCCCTGCTGATACCTTTCTGACGGTAAATGTCTCGCGGGTGCCGCTCCCCCTACGCGAAAGCACGATCCCTTCAAAAACCTGGATCCTTTCTCTTCCGCCTTCAACTACCTTTACGTGCACCTTAACTGAATCCCCAGGTCCGAAATCAGGGATATCATTGCGCAACTGTTCCTGTTCAATAATGTCAATCATATTCATTTCCAGGATCCTCCCTCGTTAAGTCGGCCAATTGCTCTCTCTTGATATCATTGAGCAACTTAAGGTCTTCACCACTCAAAGAAGCCTGCTCAAGCAAGTCAGGCCGCATTTCCAATGTCCTGGCCAGTGCTTGTTTCCTTCTCCAAAGCCTGACTTTCTCATGATCCCCTGAGACCAGAACATCCGGCACAGCCATCCCTCTGAACTCTCTGGGCCGTGTATACTGTGGATAATCCAAGATGTCACTTGTGAAGGACTCACTGATAAGCGCGTCCTCGCTTAGAACTCCCGGCACAAATCTGGTTACTGCATCCACAAGGACCATGGCAGGCAATTCTCCGCCTGTCAGCACATAGTCTCCAATAGATATTTCATCAGTCACCAATGCGCACCTTAAGCGTTCGTCTATACCTTCATAGCGCCCACAGATGATTACCATATGATCTTCTTTGGCAAGGCGCCTGACCATATCTTGATCAAGGGTCTTCCCCTGAGGCGTCATCAAAATAATCCTGGCAGGCCCTCTTTTCGCTTCTTGAAGCACATGTTCAGTTGCGGCGAATATCGGCTCCGGTTTCATAATCATGCCCACTCCGCCGCCGAAAGGGTAATCATCAGTCACCTTGTGCTTATCCACGGTAAAGTCCCTTATGTTGTGGACGTTGATCTCCACAAGTCCTCTCTCACGGGCCTTCCCCACAATACTCCCGGAAAGCGTCGCCTCAAACATCTCAGGGAAAATTGTGAGTATATCAATCCTCAATTCACACACCTACTCGAGGCCTGGGATAAGATCTACGATCACGTAACCTTGCTCAAGGTCAATGTTCTTCACTATCTCCCGCACTGCAGGTATCAATATCTTCTCTTGCCCATCTGACTTGCTTTGCCCCGGGACAACCTCATAGATATCGTGTGCCACCCCTTCGACAACCCGCACTATCTTGCCTAGATACCTTCCTTCAGTTGTCACGACCTCCAAACCTTCAATCTGAAAAACGTAGTATTCACCTTCAGGGAGCGCGACAAGTTGTGATTTAGCAACTTCAAGCTGCGCCCCTCGAAGGAGCTTAGCGTCATCTATGCACTGGATGCCGGTAAACTTCACAATAATGAACCTCTTGTGGCACCTTGCGCTTTCGACATCTAAGACCTTTGCTACGCCTTTCCGAGTTGCCCGAAGCTTCGTGCCGGGCGAGAACTGCTCCGGAGAATCAGTAAAAGGCAAAACCCTTACTTCACCGCGGTTTCCTTGGAAGGTGGTCACCCTCCCCACTGCAATGAAATCTCCCGGCATCTCACTCCCCCGGCGATGTTCCATTAAACAATCTCCACTGTGGCTCTCTTTCCATGCCGTGCAGAGCAAGCCCGAACCAAGGTTCTTATGGCTTTGGCTGTCCTGCCTGATTTCCCAATGAGCTTACCCTTCTCATCAGGGTTACATGAGACCTCGTACACAGTAACTCCTTCTTCATCAGTCGTATCTACCACAGAGATCTCTTCAGGATTATCAACGAGATTCTTTGCGATAAATTCCACTAGTTCCTTCATCTGGCGTCAACTCCCCCGGAAGCTTCAGTTGTCTGATTGATGATACCTGCCCTGACAAGAACTGATTCAGCGGATTCTGTGGGAAGCGCGCCCCTATCTAACCACTCCTGGGTTTTTTCCCGGTCGACCTCAATAGTCACCGGATTAGTCCTGGGATTATAGTGTCCAAGGATCTCAATAAACCGCCCGTTTCTAGGAGAGCGGGAATCAGCCACAACAATCCTGTACGAAGGTTGCCCCTTCGCTCCGGTTCTTGCTAGTCTTATTCTAGGCGCCAATGTCGTCACCTCCTATTTCCTACCGTTACTCCTGTTACAATACTAACCTAACGTGTCACTGCATGAAAGGAATTATCCCTTTTCGCATAGCGCGACGCCCGGCTTTACCTCCGCCGCCGAATTGCTTTAGGAATCCCTTTACTTGATTGAATTGGCGCAGCAGTGCATTGACGTCCTGGACTTTGACCCCGCTGCCCCTGGCGATTCTCCTACGCCGGCTCCCGTCTATGACTTCGGGATTCCGCCGTTCCTCAGGAGTCATGGAGCTTATTATTGCCCCCACTTGCCTGAGACGATGCTCATCAACTTTCATGTCGCCTGCACCTTTGATTCGGCTCATGCCTGGAATCATTCGGAGGATTTCATCTAGCGGACCCATTTTCTGCATTTGCTCCAACTGATCCTGGAAATCCTCAAGAGTGAATTCAGCAGTTTTCAGCTTCTCCGTAAGTTGGACAGCCTTCGTCTGGTCATAAGTAGCCTCTGCCTTCTCAATCAGACTGAGGATGTCACCCATGCCAAGTATGCGCGATGCCATACGATCCGGATGGAAAGGCTCCAGAGCGTCAATTCTTTCGCCGACTCCTATAAACTTTATGGGCTTGCCTGTCACCGCTCTCGTGGATAAAGCAGCGCCTCCCCTGGCGTCCCCGTCAAGCTTGGTCAAAATGACCCCGGAAAGCTCCAATCGTTTGTCAAAAGAAGATGCTACATTAACAGCATCCTGGCCGGTCATAGCGTCCACCACGAGAAGAACTTCGTGCGGCAAAATCGCCTTCTGCATACCGCCGAGCTCAGCCATGAGTTCGTCATCTACGTGCAGTCTACCCTGGGTATCCACAAGCACTATGTCACAACCCAAGAACTTCCCTCGTGCAACACCGGCAGATGCCACTTTGACCGCATCGTCGCCTTCGTGAGTGGAAAAAACCTCGACACCGATCTTCTCACCGAGAACCTGAAGCTGTTTTATGGCTGCAGTCTCACCGAGAACCTGAAGCTGTTTTATGGCTGCAGGCCGCCAAGTGTCGGCTGCAACCAGTAAAGGCTTCCTTCCTTGCTTCTTAAGAAGATACCCAAGCTTTGCAGCAGTTGTTGTTTTCCCTGAGCCCTGCAGTCCAACCATCATAATGACAGTAGGAGGCTTTGGCGCATACTGGATCTTGCTCTCACGCCCACCCATGAGCTGCGTAAGTTCAGAGTTGACAATCTTGATTACTTGTTGACCCGGGGTGAGGCTTGCTGCTACCTCGCTGCCTACAGCTCGCTCCCTGACTTTCGCTACAAAATCCCGAACTACTTTGAAGTTGACATCAGCTTCCAGCAAGGCTATGCGAATCTCGCGTAGGGCCTCGTCCACATCGGCTTCATTTAACTTGCCTTTCCCTCGCAGCTTGCGGAAGGTTTCCTGAAGTCTCGCAGTCAGGTTTTCGAACATCAGGCCCAACCCCCTTTTACTCACGCAAGTAGTATACACTTCGCAACTAGGAGCGTCAACTCAGTCCAACTATCTCGCTTCGGTATCTTGAGTATGAAATATCGCGTCAGCAAACTCTTTCGGATCAAAATCCCTGAGATCATCAATCCCTTCGCCAATCCCGATGAGTTTCACAGGAATCCTGAGACTGTCCCTGATTGCCAAGATGATACCGCCCTTAGCAGTACCGTCCAGCTTTGTCAGGGCAATACCTGTAACCTCTACTGCTTCCTTAAATGTCGTGGCCTGACTAAGCCCATTCTGACCTGATGTAGCGTCAAGAGCAAGCAAGACTTCATGAGGAGCGCCTGGAATCTCCCTCTCAACGACGCGCTTGACCTTCTCCAGTTCCCTCATGAGGTTTACATGAGTGTGAAGTCTTCCTGCAGTATCCAAAATCACATAGTCAACTCCTCTTGCCTTTGCAGCTTGACAAGCATCATAGGCAACTGCAGCAGGGTCTGCGCCTTCTTCGTGGCGTATGACTCTGGCGCCGGCTCTCTTACCCCAGATTTCCAGTTGGTCTATGGCAGCAGCTCTGAAAGTGTCACTCGCCCCTAAGATGACATCTGCGCCTCGGGCCCGAAATCTATGACATAGCTTTCCCACAGTTGTAGTCTTACCCGTCCCGTTGACTCCTACAACCATGATAACGGTAGGGCCTTCCACTGCCTTTCCAAGAGGTTCAGGAGGTCCCAAAACCTCGACTATCTCTTCCTTTAGTCTTATTAGGACATCTTCCCCGCTTAAGGCCTGTCCCTGCCCTCCTTCTTTCAAGCTCCGAGAAATCCCTGAGAGCAGTCGTTCTGTGGTATTAACTCCTACATCAGCCTGCAGGAGTATGGCTTCCAGCTCATCAAGGAACTCCGCATCAAGGACAGGCCTCCTTCTAATCAGTGATTGCACTTGTCCCACTATGCTCTGACGGGTGCGCGCCAGCCTTTCAGAAAGGCCGGCCAGCAGGCCTTTGGGTTTTGCGTCCGGATTATGATTCTGTATTGGCTTATCCACCCTGTTTGCTGCGTTCATTCGGAAAGTTCACACCTTTACTGTTAAGCTGTCTCTTGTCGAAGATATGGCGCATCCTCCAAATTGAGCGAAACCAGCCTTGACACGCCGGATCCCTCCATTGTGACTCCATAAAGCGCGTCAGCGCTCTCCATTGTGCCCTTCCTGTGTGTCACAACAATGAACTGACCTTCTTTGGCGAAATCCCGCAGAAGATCCGCAAATCTTCCTACATTAGCCTCATCCAGCGCTGCATCGATCTCATCCAGAATGCAGCACGGACTCGGACGAATCTTAAGAATCGCGAATACCAGAGATATGGCGGATAAGGCCCTTTCACCTGTGGACAGAAGGGTAAGATTCTGCAGTTTCTTGCCGGGAGGCTCAGCCACGATTTCAACCCCGGGAAGGCCTGAGCCTTCAGAGTCAACCAGAATCAAGTCAGCGCTTCCGCCTCTGAAAAGCCTTGCGAACAGCGTGTTGAATTCTCGTCTCACTGCATCGAAGGTTTCCCTAAAGCGCCTTTCACTTTCATTATCATAGCACTGTATGATCTGCCCGAGGAATTCCATGGCGTCTTCAATATCGCTTAGTCCTTCCTCTAAGTATTCCTGTCTTGATTTCATAGACTCATATATCTCAATCGCACCGAGATCAACAGTGCCTATAGTATCCATCCTGTCACGGAGCATTCGAATCTCTTCTCTTACATCATCTCGATGCTTAATATCTTCATATTGGGCAGGACCCACGTGTCGTCTCGCTTCTTCAGGTGTCATCCTATAGATCCGCGCAAGCTCATCCACCATACGGCGAGTTCCTTCCAGAACCTCAACTCTTCGGAGACGAAGCGTGGTTTCGTCCTTCTCAAGCTCTCCGATTTCTATCTGTAGCGCCTTCTGAGTGCCTTCTTTCTCACTGATACTCCGAATTGCCCCCCTGCGACGGTCTCTCACAGACGAAAGCTCCCCGTCTAATTCAAGTCTCATCTTCCTGAGTGCATCCAGATGAGCCTTACTCTCTTCAAGTCGCGGACAGGCCTCTGAAATAAGGTCGTTTACTCTTATCATCTCTCTCCGGATAGCGTCAACTTCAGAGGCCAGCTCAAAAATGGACGCCTCCATGGCTGAGATTTGCCGCCTTAGGTTCTCAGCTTCTTGACTTTTGGCCGCGATTGTTACTTTAGTACCAGTGATATCACGCATCGCCTCATCGCGGGCAGAAGACAACTCCTTGATTCTCTTTGAGAGCTTGGCTTGGATTTCCGACAGCCCCTCGGCTGCGACGGTAAGCTCCTCGTACCTTTGATCCAATCTCGGTCCTGTGTCATCAGGGGATATGCAACTTCTGACCCTTGATTCCAACTCAGAACGAAGCATCTCCACCCGGAGACGACTCTTGTCCAGCTCCCTGCGTCTTTCAGCCTGCACAGCCCGGAGGCTCGCATTTTCCAGTTCAATGCTTCTCCATTCTGAAGCTAAGTCATTGCATAGTTTCTCTCTGCCTCGAACTATATCTTTTGCCTGTTCTATCTGTTGTATTACTCGAAGGCCTTCCTCACGCAGACGTTTTTCATCAACTTCCAAGTCACTAAGGCGTCGTCTGGCCTCAAGCAATCTCGTCTCAGGCCTTGCTACTTTGCTGCCACCGGAAATCGCTCCACCCGGGATGACAACATCTCCGTCAATTGTAACGATTTTCAGGGATCTGTTTGAAGCTCGAGCTACCATAACAGCTACATCCAAGTCATCTGCAACCAAGATACGCCCTAATGAAAACTCCACTGCTTTTTTGACAGTCTCATCATAAGACACAAGCTCGGATGCGATACCACGAAGTCCCGGCATCTTCAAAACATGACTGTGCCTCGTGGGAAATCCAAAAGGGTTAATAAGGTCAAGCGGTAGTAACGTGGCTCTCCCCAGTTTACGCTCTTTCAGGTATGCCACTATAGCTTTGGCATTATTTTCCGTCTCCACAACAATGTTATAGAGAGATCGTCCTAGTGCAGCTTCAATAGCATGCTCATATTCACCGGGAACCTGAATGACATCAGCAATCGTCCCGATGACCCCATCAAGTGCGCCACGCTGAACTGCAGCCATAACAGCCCGAGTGCCTTCCGGGTATAACCTGCCTTTCCTCGCCTGTAGTCTACAGGCTTCCAGTTCCAACGATTTGGCCTGGGTCTGCCTTTCCAGTTCCCTCTGGACTTCATAGAGCCTTCCCAGCCGGTCTCTGGCGTGTTGCAGATCTTCCTCAGCCTTCGCCATTTCCTGTGACAGCCTCTGTTTTCTCGTGTTCAGTTCTTCCAGGCACCCGGTGTTATGTTCCAGTTGAGAAGAAAGGTTATCAAGCTCCAGTTGGGCCTGTTCCAGCAGCTGCCTGTCCCTCTCAACCTGACGCTCCTCTGCCTCATCCGCCATCTTTCTTCTGGCCAATTCATTCTTGACTTCAGCCAACTCAGACAGGACGTCAATAACGTCTACTTTGAGATGCTCCTCCCTCTCCCTCTCCTCGTCCAACTCTCCGGTGATACTCTCCTCTCCGGACTCTCCTGCCTTAAGATGTTCCCTTGCCTCTTCCAGTTCAGCATTGAGCCCTACGAGAAGAGATCGCATTTTCTCAAGCTCTCGTTGAGAATGGGTGAGGGCTGTCATATTCTTTTCACTCGACGCTTTCAGGGAGACCAGTTGATCCTCTAAACTAGCCAACCGGACAGACGCAGTTCCGACCTTGCTTTCAGTTCCCTCTATCTCGGATCCCAACTCAGTTAACTGAGTATGTATATCTTCACGCACATCCTCCAGTTCTGCAAGGCTTGCTTTCTCACGCACGAGCTCATCCTCGAGTATACTGTGCTGTTGCTTCATGTCACTGAGCCTGGCTTCAACGTGAGTCAACTTGTCCAGGAGGTCACCCTTGACCGTCTCGGACTTATCAAGTTCAGTCAGGATGAGGCCTATCTCAAGCGCCGAAAGCTCATTACTGTAATTTTGAAACTTGCGGGCTTCGTCTGCCCTCTTGGCCAAGGGTTCAAGTTGCCTTCCGAGTTCTGCAACAAGATCCCCTAAGCGTTCCTGGATTTTTCCAACAGCGTCCAGCCGTCTTTCCGTTTCATTACGCCGGGTCTTGTATCTATGAATTCCTGCAGCTTCCTCGAAAAACGCTCTTCGCTGTTCTGATCCGGCAGCTAAGATCGCATCGATCTTGCCTTGCTCAATAACGGAATAGCCAGACTTTCCGAGCCCTGTGTCCATGAAAAGAATGTGAATATCTCTGAGCCGGCACGGCACGCCTGATATGAGGAATTCACTTGCGCCTGACCGGTAGACACGTCTCGTGATTTGGACCTCCAGAAAGTCAACGGGAAGATAGCGATCGCTATTATCAAATACCAACGTAACTTCGGCAAACCCCAAAGGCTTCCTAGAGCCGGAGCCGGAGAAGATTACGTCTTCCATTTTGGAACCGCGGAGAGTCTTAGCGCTTTGTTCCCCTAGGGCCCACCTGATTGCATCGGCAATATTGCTTTTCCCTGATCCGTTGGGACCCACAATTGAGGTGATGCCCGGAGAAAAGGCAAGTTCCGTTTTGTCCGCGAAGGATTTGAATCCGTAGGCCTCCACTCGCTTGAGGTACAAGCAAAATCACCCTAGTTCTAATATGGCGTCACCTGTCCACACACTGAATTCTCAGAGTACCGGGCGGTGGATGACGCACAAGTCATATGAATTCTTAACCAATTTTCCCAAAGTGCAATGGTATTGTATCATAGCATAAACCAAAAGAGAATGTTACAGCGTCATTACGGGCACAAAGCGTAGGTTGCAGGAGGACTAAACGGATGGAGGGATCACAGGCTCACCTTGACTTTCAGATATAAGTCCTCACGTTTTCTCATCTTTCGAGGGATCTCAGGATGCGTCAGAGAGCCATATTTGCGGAGAATCCGTCTCAGCTTAGCCTTAACACGAGTACGCGCATTATCGACCACTTTAAGGTTAAGACCCATAGCCCGGCTAATCTCACTTGTGGTATACCCCTGACGTAAGAGGACGGTTACAACATACTCCAAAACAGAGAGATAATCTCTTAAGACTTGCTCCACCCTCATGCCCGTCCACTTGTCTTCCACAACGGTTTCAGGATTGACAGAATCCCCTTGAATGAAATCGACAATCGGACGGCAACCTTCTCTATCCATAACTGAATACAAAGATAAAGCCTGGTTTAGCAGTCTGTGTTTCCCACTGCTCTGACTACGGAGACTGTTGTAGACCTTGCGGATGATGCAGAGGTACGCGAAGGAACTGAACTTTACCCCAGGCCGTTCAACATCATACTGGCGAATAGCATCGATGAGACCGAATAGACCCTCTTGAGTGAGATCTTCGAATTCCAAACCATGGATTCCTACAGTTGTGGTTTGGACAATATGTCGTACCATAGGCAAGTACTTCCGTACCAGATCGTCTTTGGCCGGTTCTTGTCCTTGCCTTGCTCGCCATAGCAACTCGAGATCCAGCTCCTGATTGGCAGCAGACATGTGGAATCCCCCTTGACCGATTTTTACCGAGTTCGCTAAATGTATACTATCGGCCAAGGGATAATATTCTTCGAAAGTTGGACACGCAACCTTTATTAGTGGCACAGCCTGCTCCCTCTGAAGCGCCGGCTCCCGGGAAAACAGGCTGCAGGTCCAAAACCGGTCCCAAATTATGCGAATGCTAAGAGCGACTCAAAAAACGGCTAATGTTCAAGAATACTCTACTTGGATCTACCTGGGCTCAACGATGAATTTTATTGCAGTCCTCTCCTCCCCGTCGATTAGAATCTCGGCGAAAGCTGGAATGGCTATGAGGTCTATTCCGTTTGGCGCAACAAACCCTCGCGTAATCGCTATCGCCTTAACAGCCTGGTTCACAGCTCCGGCGCCAACTGCCTGGACTTCAGCAGACCCTCTCTCCCTGAGTACGGCAGCCAGGGCGCCCGCCACCGACTTGGGCTTAGACTGCGCTGACACCTTTAGTACCTCCACGCCTTCTACCTCCCGTTCCCAGGTTTTGGACCATAAGCCGCATCTCTTATATCAATATTCAACATCACCCCAAAAGATCCTTTGTTATGCGAAATTTGTCGATTCTGTCAGGGGATTAGTCGAATATGACATGATTTAGAGCATCCTCTGCTGCAGCCTGTTCCGCTTCTTTCTTGGTTTTGCCGACACCTCGGCCTACAGAGGTTTCCTCAGAATACACGGAGACTGCAAAAGTCTTGTCGTGATCAGGACCTTCTTCTCTCACCACTCTATACTCGGGAAGGGCTTTTCCCTTTTTCTGGCAGAGCTCCTGCAAATCTGCTTTGTAGTTCCGAAAACTTGCCCCTTTCAGGCAGTCTCGCGTATCAATCGTGTCAAGTTGAAGGTTATTTACGACAAAGTCCCGCGCGGCATTAAGCCCTTGATCCAGGAAAACAGCACCTATAACCGCTTCAAAGGCATCTGCAAGCACAGAAGGCAACTCCCTGCCGCCTGTCACTTCAAGACTGTGGCTAACCATAAGAAATCGCGACAGGCCAAGACGGACTGCAGCCGATGCCAAAGACCTTTCACTTACGATTTGCCCGACTATGGCTGAAAGTTCCCCTTCAGCCAAAACAGGGTCTTTCTCGTAAAAATACCAGGCGCAAGTTAGTTTCAGAACAGCGTCTCCAAGAAACTCCAACCGTTCGTTTCCTGCGGCAGGGCCTCCGCCTTCGAAAGAACTATGGGTCACAGCCTTCCGGAGCAAGTTCCGGTTATGAAAAGACACACCGAGCAAACCCTCTAATTGATGTAGAGAGCCTTCTTTGGAGATTGCTTTTGAATCCTCTTTATGATTTCTTCCACTTCTTTGCCCTGCCATCACACTATCCTTGCTTATTCTTGAAATCTCCTGGTCACAATAACGCCGTTGTGTCCTCCGAATCCAAACGCATTACTCATAGCAACATCGACATCGCCATGCCTCGCCGTGTTGGGCACGTAATCCAGGTCACAATCCGGGTCGGGCTCTTCATAGTTTATCGTTGCAGGAACAATCCCGGTTTCATGCGCGAATATGCAGGCTGTCACACCGCAAGCTCCAGCCGCGCCTAATAAATGGCCGGTCATGGATTTGGTGGAGCTCACCATCAACTTATACGCGTGGACGCCGAATACCTCTTTTATTGCCATTGTTTCACATCTGTCATTCATAGGAGTTGACGTTCCGTGAGCGTTGACGTAATCCACGTCACATGGACTCAGTCCCGCATCATCCAGTGCTCTCTGCATGGCTTGTGCAGCGCCTTTGCCTTCAGGATCCGGCTCCACAATGTGATGGGCGTCATCGCTTGCTCCATATCCGGCAATTTCCGCATATGGGCAGGCCCCCCTTGCAAGCGCATGCTCCAGGGTCTCAAGGATCAGGACAAATGCGCCTTCACCCATAACAAACCCGTCTCTTCCCTTATCAAAAGGACGACTGGCCGCATACGGCATGTCATTCCTCTGTGACATAGCCCTGAGTGCGCAAAATCCCCCAAAGCCCATAGGGGAAATGCTTGCCTCAGTGCCTCCTGCCAACATTACGTCAGCGTCACCTCTTTGAATGGTCCGGAAGGCTTCTCCGATGGCATGCATAGAAGCGGCGCACGCTGTTGTGACAGTGAGGTTAGGGCCTCTTGCGCCGGTAAAAATCGCGATCTGTCCTGAAGCCATGTTAGGGATCATCATGGGAATGAAGAAAGGGCTGATCCTCCTTGGGCCGTGGGAATACATAAGCTTCACCTGGGCCTCGGTTACGTCGAGCCCACCGATACCACAACCCATCATAACGCCTGTTCTGTCCCGGATGTCCTCAGAGACATCAAGGCCGGCGTCTTTCAGGGCCATTTTGGCACAGGCTACCGAAAACTGAGCAAACCTGGCCAGCCGGTGGGCTTCCCGCTCAGACATGAAATCTTCAGCCGCAAAATCTCGAACTTCGCCTGCCATTTGAGTCCTATAACCGTCCGGCTCAAAAGCGGACACGCGCGCTATACCATTTCTCGAGGTTCGGAGGCCTTCAAAGAAAGCCTCTTTCCCTATGCCAATGGGGGTGGCCGCCCCAATGCCGGTCACCACCACCCGTGGTCTCATATCCTCACCCCACACTGTTTCGTGCGCCTTTTCTATGATTTCGCATTGGTTATCTTCTATTCGGATTCTCCCAGTTGCTCCATGATGAAGTCAACAATATCCTGCACCGTGGTGTCTTCCGCCAGATCAACATCGAGAATCCCAAGTTCGAACTCTCTATCCAGCTCATCCCCAATGCTCATTCTCGTAGCAGAGTCAGCATAAAGGTCATTCATGGTAGCGTCAGGCGTTACGGATGCTTCATCAACCCTGGCTTCCCTGATTACTATCTCTTTCACCTTAGCAAAGACTTCCTCTGCCTTCCCCTTAGTGCCTGCCATTTTGCTCACCTCCCTCAACTGAACTTCCATGTGCTATCTCGTCGGATTATCTACATTGCAAAGCCTCCGTCTACACACAACACCTGGCCAGTTATGTAACATGCTGCATCAGAAGCCAAGAACAGACAGGCTTCTGCCACATCATTGGCACAACCCGCCCGTCCAAGAGGCACGCCTTGTATTAGTTTCTCTCTGATCTCATCACTCAACTTGCTTGTCATACCTGCGTCAATAAAACCCGGAGCAATGGCGTTTACAGTGACCTGGCGCATAGCAAGCTCCCTGGCAGCAGCCTTAGTAAGGCCGATCACGCCTGCTTTTGACGCCGAGTAATTACACTGGCCGGGATTGCCTAGGACACCTGCCACAGACGAGATGTTTACTATTCTACCGGATCTCTGCCTGAACATCCTCTTACCCACTGATCTCATGAAGTAAAATACTCCGCTGAGGTTAACGTCGACGACTTCCTCCCACTCTTTATCAGTCATTCTGATAAGGAAGTTGTCACGTCTTACGCCTGCATTATTAATGAGAATATCTATGCGCTCGAATTTCTCGTAGATCTCAGAGACAGCCCCCTCAACAGAGACAGGGGATGAGACGTCTACACTTTTTGCTAAGGCACTGCCACCTGCAGCAGCAATCTCCTTTGCCACTTCCTCCGCAGCCTCAAGGCATCGTCCGGCAAATGCTAGGACGTGAGCGCCTTCCCTTCCGAAAGCCTTGGCTATTTCAGAGCCAAGCCCGCCTGAAGCCCCTGTAACAATCGTAACCCTGTCTCTTATACACATCTGA
>CZCA01003478.1_pt1 | contig 13496 bp, 10 predicted proteins | sample 591981 | NCBI WGS metagenome assembly CZCA01 (sample SAMEA3556810, study PRJEB10932) | anaerobic digester metagenome
GGTCGGGATGATCACGACCGGCGGCGGCGGGGAGGCAATGATCGGTGCGTCAGCGGCGTTGCTGGCGGCGACGAAATCAGCCGAAACCCAGCCGTTGCCGCCCGGCGCGCTTGGCACGGCGACCACCCACCAGCGCCCATCGGCGCTGCGCCCGATGATCTCACCGGTGGCGTTGAACGGCGCCACGCCCAAGATCGGGAAGTTGGTGCCGGGACCGGAGCGGATGTTGACGCCGTTGGGCGCGGTCACACGACCAGTCGGCACAGCGGGCGCCGGTTCAGGGAAGTCCACTTCCAATTCGCGGATCATATGCAAGGCGATAGCGTCGTCGGCGTTGCGCAGCTCGATAAAGTCGCCGTCGATGGTGAAGGTGGCGGCGCTTTCGAGTGCGGCAAAGAACTCGGCTTCCTGCTCCATCACGCCGACGGGCGTCGAGCACAGCCGCCGCGTGGCGCCGATGTTGTCGATGACGATCGACCCATTCTCCGACGCCTGCACCGTGGCAAAGAAGTCGTTGCAGCCAGCATTGCCGGAGACCAAATTGGCGTCATCGATGTTGATGATGATGTCGGCGCCAAGCAGTGGGCTGACCACGGCCTCGCGACCGTTGTTGTAGCCGGTCACCACCCAGGTCGTGCCCGCCAGGTCGCCTTTGGCCGCGACGAAGGTGGCGAGCACGGTCGAGCCGTCGAGTAGGATCAGCTGACCGCTGCGCAACTGGTAGCGGTTGGCGGCATCGAGCGCGGCCATGAAGTCGCTGGCTTGGGTGGCAACCGCCGGCGGNNGGCGGCTGGCGCGAATTCGATAGTTGAGCGGCTGGCGGTGAAGGTCGTTGTGTAGCGGTTGCAGCCATCGGCGCCGCTGACCGTGCCATCTTCGCCAAAATTCATCGTGATCGTCGTGCCCGCCAACGGCAACTGACCGTTGAGCGTGCTCAGCACCCAGTTTGTGCCCGCCAGCGGGGTGGTGGCGGCTAACAATGGCTGCGCCGCTACGATGAGTAGCAGCCCCATGAGCAAGAGCAGACCTGTTTTCAGTGTACGCAATTTCAAGAGTGGCTCCTTTCGGTATGCAATGTTGATCAACTTCGTTTCAGGAACACCAGATTGACTTCCAAATGTCACACGCTATCGCCGGTGTATTGGGCTACAACAAACATTTCTCGTCAATCTGGTAAGGCGTTTGTGAGCTTTGTTGTTTTATTCCAACAACTTCAAGGTAGCAGAAGATGCCGCAACTGTCGTGATCCTTTAAGGATCAAGTGCACTATCGGCTTCCTCACCAGTGCGCACCACCATCAACACGACAAAGCGCATCTGATAGAGATAGTTAAGCAAACCAACCAGCGCCGCCTGATCGGGCAGCTCGCCTCTGAGACGCGTAATGTTTGTCCCATCTTTACGTATAGATGGTTGCACGCCCATTCCTCCGAGTCGATCACTCCAACTTGGGTCGAGGTGGCCATCCACCCAGATCGAATACGTGCATGGTTGATCGAAAGGGAATAGATGAGCAGAAGCATCATTAGCCATGCGCCAAGCATAGCAGAGCGTCAGTCGCGTTGCATCACCCTCAACGTATCATAAAAAGATGCAGGCGTCGCGGGCGTGGATGTCTCGGCGGCGGCCAGGCCGCTCTTCAGGGCGCAGCGATGAGGTGTAGCGCGCGCGCCACGCGCAGCGCCTCGCGGCGGCGACTGACCCCGAGCTTCTGGTAGATGTTGGCGCGATGACGCTTGACGGTGTTTTCAGAGATGATGAGATTTTCTGCAATTTCGGATGCAGTGAGATGTTGCGCCAACAGGTTGAGCACTTCGGACTCTCGTTGCGTCAACGGTTCGATGAAAAGGTTGTGGTCACCGGGATTAGAGACAGTCGCTGCGGTTAGCTGCCAAAGCGGCTTAGGGGGCGCTACGGCTGCGGGCGCCGGTGGCAGCGCAGCAAGAATTTTTTGCACCAGCTCGGATGTATTTGTGTGCTCTGCAAGTGCAGCCAACAGTGGCCGCAGCGCCGCACCCAGATCAACAAAGATGCGCACAAGCCCACCCGGCGCCGCCAGTTGCACCGCCGCCGTGAGTGAGGACAGTGCATCGGCGCGGTTGCCATTCCGTTCCTGAAGAATCGCCTGCAGCGCTAACGTTTCGATCTGAACCCGGATGTTGTAGGTCTCACAGGCAAATTGATAGATGCGCCAAACCCACGCTTCAGCATCTACAAGATGTTGGGGTGTAGCCAGGTCAAGCAAGATTCTGGCCAGCACCAGCGGCGGTGCATAGAACATCGACATGGGCGCCATCGGCTGGTTGCGATCATACGTTTCCACCCAGCGTTGAGCGGTGATCAGCTCTCTACAGTGCAGCGCCACAAACGCCGCCAGGGCGTCGGCTTCCGCCAGTACATAGGCGCCACCCATTTCCCAGGCTGTGGCGCGCAGTGAGTCGCTCAGCGCCTGTGCTCGCTCACACTCACCCTGCGCACAGTAGACGGCGGCAAGGCCAAACGCTGCCTGCCAGAACGCATGACCATGTGTGCCATACGGGCGCGCCACAATCGTTGAGAAGAATTGGAAGGCGCCGTCCAGGTCGTTGCGTTGATAGGCTACGCAACCCAGATACAGATGCGCCCACCCCTGCTCATTCAACAGGTTGCGCTCCTGTGTCAGGCGTAATAGATGTTGCGCACTCTGGTGTAGCGTGGTCAGGTCGGCGTTCATCCAACTGACGACGCAGTGGGTGATCAATGGGCTGATAGGAAAGGCGTCGCCGTGAAAGCGATCCTCGCGCAGGCTGATATGGAGTGCATCATCCAGGGCTTTGAGGTCGCCGTGCAGGTGCAGCGCCGCCAGATAGTTCAACCAGGCAAATCTACGGACATAGGACAACGTCATGGGCGCAATGTCAAGGGCGTGGCGTGAAAAGCGCAAGAGCCCAGCGCGGTCGCCAATCGAGTAGCAATAATCGCTGCGCAGGGCAGCGATCTCGCTCTCCAGGATGGTTCGTTCCATGTCGGACAACACCGCCTGGGGCAACAGCGCCTCGATGCGGTCGAGCAATGCGTTCATGTCGGCGGTGCGCCAGCGTTCCGCCAGCAGCCAGGCCTCAATGATCAGGAGACCAGGGCGCGTTTCGAGCAGGTGGGTTGGCGCCAGTTTCAGCCACTGTTCCAGGCGCTGAAACTGGCTGACATTCAGCGCCTGGCGTCGGTGCGTCTCAATGATGCGCGCAGCGCCGCTGACGTCGTCGGCGGCCAGCGCATGGTGGAGTGCGTCTTCGACAAGATCACGCGCGGCATACCAGGCGCTGGCGCGATTGTGCAGGGCGGCAATCTGTTCAGCGCTGTAATGTCGCGTCAACTGCTCGCGCAGCAGGTGTTGGAACAGGCTGTGATACCGATACCACTGGCCCTGTTCGTCTAGGGCAAGCGTAAAGACGCCTTCCGCCGCCAACCACTCCAGACGCTGTTGGCTGCTCTCTGTACTGGCAGAATCGGCGATGACAGCATCACACAACGCGCCGTTGAGTCGCTCCAGGATCGCAGTCTGCACCAGGAACAGCTGCATGGCGGCAGGTAGATGCGCCAGCACCTCGACCGTGAGGTAGTCCGTGGCAAAGCGGTGCTCGGCGGCTCCCGTCATAAAGTGCGGATGATCACCCGTTTCGGCATTGAGAGCGAGCGCTGCAAAACGCAGTCCAGCCACCCAGCCCTCGGTCATTTTCTCGATCCTGGCAAGGGTGGCGGCGTCGATGGGGACGCGCACCGTTGTCTGCATGAATGTCGCCACTTCTGCAGAGGTGAAGCGCAGCACATGACTCCGGATTTCGACCAGATCGCCGCGTGCGCGCAGGCTATGCAAGGAAAGCGGTGGGTCATAGCGCGTACCGATCACCAGGTGCAGCGGGCGCGGTGGGTGCAGCAATAACCCGTTGACGATTTGATGCACAGCCGGGTCGGTGATGTGGTGATAGTCGTCCAGCACCAGAATGAAGCGTTCGCCGTTCTTTAACGCTCCGGCCTCATTCAGGTTGTCGATCTCGTTATTCAGGGTGGTGCATACGGCGGTTAATGGCGGCAGGTTCGAGAGTTGCAGCAGAGATTCTGTTTCGGGGCAGGCAGCGGGAAAGAGTGTGCGCAAGGCGGCGATCAGGTATGTGAGAAAGGTGACCGGATGGTTGTCGTGTGCGTCAAGCGTGAGCCAGGCGCCAGGGCGTGCTGTAACGCGTAGCCACTCGCTGAGCAGCGTCGTCTTACCGAAACCCGCCGGCGCCGAGATCAACGTGAACGGGCGATCCAGGTCGTGCGCCAGCCGCTGCTGAGCGCGTAAGAGCGGCGCCAGCCCGCTGACAATGCGCGGGCGGTGTAGCTTGGCTTGCACAACGAAAGACGGTGTGACGTTGACCGGTGATGCTGCAATTTGACCTGGCATGAACCGATTCGACCCGGAATTCTCTACGTTTGCACCTGAATCAGAGGACATAGGGCGGATTGCGGGGGCGGAAACGCCTCTGCCCTGTCACGTTCCATGATAATCAGCTTGCTCCCATCATGCTGTACATCTGTCTACAAGATTTGCATTGCCTGCCCACAACCTGTGTGGTAGAATCGCATTCAAAAGTAACATATTTTGGCAAACTTGTCTTGGTGAACATCGCCTGATTCGTTTCATCCGTCTACATTGACGTGCATTGACGCACATCTGCGGGCGTGGTGCGGCTGTTTTGCGCTAAGCTCACATGAGGCGCTGGGGCGCCGTTTACCATCCAATGTTGCCGCCCAACCCAACAGGAGGCAATAGGTTGCCTCATCATCCGCACAAGAATGATCTGCTCAATGTGACTGGTGTAGCGACGCGGGCGCCCACACTGACTCTTATCGTTTTATTGCTGCTGGTGGTGGCAACGGCCCCACTGGCGGCTGCACCTGCCAGCGGGGCAGCGGCATACCCAACGCCCCCTGTCGGCTGCTCCGAGTTGGTGACGAACGGTGCGTTTGAGTCCCCCATTTTCTTAAACTGGAGCCCGCAGGGCTTTGTCGTGGCCGATCCCTCCGTCAAGATTGGAGGCACCTTCTCCGCACGCATTGGCCTGACCGCCAGCGACCCTAATCAGAATATTGCCAGCAGCATCCGCCAGACGATCAACCTGCCTGCCGGCTTCGACATCAACCTGTCCTTTCAGTGGTTTCCCAAGTTTGATCTCGATATCAGCGACGCCGATGTGCAGTTCGTAAATATCCAGACCTCGAACGGCTCAATCATCCCGGTGGTTCCCAATACGAAGCAGAACAGCACGACCTGGCAGGCCGTCAACAGTTTCCCACTCAATAGCCTGGCGGGGCAACAGATCACCTTGATCTTTGGCGTCAACAACGATGGCGTGGGTAGTAAAACCTGGATGTATGTGGACGACGTGTCGATCATCGCCTGCCCGACGCCCTCCACCGCCACACCCACACCCACAGTCACGCTGACGACGACCCCGACGCCATTGCCGACGCCGCTGCCAGAAGGTTGCGTGACAAACGAGATTCCCAACGGCAGCTTCGAGAATGACACTGCCTGGATTTTTGGCGATGACCCGGCGCCGGCGTCGTATGTGAGCAGCCCTGTGCGCAGCGGTGTGCGTTCGGTGCGGTTGGGCATCGATCCTGCCACCACACCGGGTGTGTCTGGGAAAGAGAGCTTCTCGTCGATCCGGCAGGCTATCAATCTGCCAACGACCGCCAATGTCGCCAAGCTCAGCTGGTGGCACTTCGACCGCACCGAAGAGGGCGTGCTCACCGAGGCGCCGCGCATGATTTTGGTGGATCGCCAGGAATTGGTGCTGCTCAACATGGATCTATCGACGCTGGCGGTGCCTTACAGTGCGCGGCTCAACGGCGGCGCCTGGGTGCAATCCACCGTAGACCTGACCAATTTTCGGGGACGCCCGCTGTTCATCTACTTCAACGTGCTCAACGATGGCAACAATCTCCGCACCTGGCAATTCATCGACGATGTGACCTTGACACTCTGTTTCCCGCCAACGCCGATCCCGACGCCGACTTCACCGCCCACGCACACGCCCACACCCACGATCACGGCGACCGATACGCCGCTGCCCTTCGCAACCGCCATGGATAGTGGTGCAGCTGTAACGAGCGACCCCAATGCCATCCTGCTCAATTCAGGTGATCCTGTCGTGGTAACTGTGGCGGCGAGCGACGCCCGGGCAGCGCAACCTGCGCTAGGCGCCATGCTGTGGTTTGGTCGCTCCCCTGGCGAAGTGCTGCTCTGGGTCGGTGTGATGGTGGGGAGCATTGCCATCATCGGTATGTTGGTCTGGCTCATCCGCCAATATCGCGGCTCGAACACCGCGCCGTGAGCGCCTGCCCACTTCATCCTCAGACATCCATTTTGGGGCGCAATCCTACTTGTTGCACTCTGACGCCTCCGCTATACTTTGCAGAGCGCGCAGACTCTATGCGCGCTCTGCAAGGAGAAGGGAAACGTACTTGATGAACAGCGATTGTCTGACACAGGATGCACCGACTACCCCGGCTGCTCATGCAGCTCCGCTGCTATCGATTGCCTATGGCCCGGATGTCCGCCCCACCGGTTTCGAGGTGTTAGCGGCTGAATGGAACGATCTGGTCGCTCGCACTCGCTTCAATTCAATCTTCCTCACGCATGAGTGGCAGACGACCTGGTGGGCGTCGTTGGGGCAGGGTGATCTTTGGATTGTGGCGTTTCGTTGTCCGCAGAGCAGGGCGCTGGTCGGGATTGCACCGCTCTTTCTACACACGCTGGAGAGTGGCCCCGACGCCGGCAAACGCCAATTTAACCTGGTCGGCTGTATCGAGGTCAGCGACTATCTTGACATCATCGCCGAGCGCGACCGCGAACAGGAAGTCTACGCGGCCTTGCTTGCCTGGCTGCACAGCCCCGAAGCGCCCGCCTGGGATATTGTCGACATCTGCAACCTGCCCGAAGCCAGCTTGACCTATCAGCTCTTGCCGGCGTTGGCGGCGCCATTCGGTCTGCAAGCGCCGGTGATCCAGGAAGATACAGCGCCGCAATTCCACCTTCCTATGCGGTATGAAGAGTATTTACAGACGCAGGTGGATAAGAAACAGCGTCACGAGATCCGTCGCAAACAGCGCCGCGCCGAGCGCGAAGCCACTGTTGGTCTATATCTGGTCGGGCCGGAACACGTGCTTGAAGCCGAGGTGGATGACTTCATCGCCTTGCAGCGCGCCAGCCGCGCCGACAAGGCTGATTTCATGACGCCCCAGATGCGCCGATTTTTCCTTGCCATCGCTCGTCGGATGTTGGCGGCCGGCTGGTTGCGGCTCTTCTTCCTGACCATCGATGGCGACAAGGCGGCGACCCTCTTTGCCTTTGAGTACGATCGGCGTTTTTGGCTGTATAATTCTGGCTACGATCCGGACGCGCACGCACAGCTCAGCCCAGGTTGGGTGTTATTGAGCTACGCCATTCAATACGCCATCGCCACTGGCTGTCGCGTCTTCGACTTCATGCAAGGCGACGAAGAGTACAAATATCGCTTCGGCGCCACTGACTACAAAGTGATGCGGGTGACGCTGCGTAAGACATGAGCCGTCACTCGTCAGGCGTCACACGTGCGCGCATGATGGATTGACGAGCGACGGATTGACGCGTAACGGATTGACGTGTGACGGAAAAGTCGCTCCTACTCAAAGAAAAACTTGTGAGGTGCCATGCGCGGCAACGGCGCACCATCCAATGACCCCAACCCACGCTACGACGATCGTGCAGACGACGACTACGACCTGCTCGACGACCTGGCTGATGACGAGTGGCAACGCAGCAATGCACGGCAGCGTGCGCGACAGCGCGACTATCGGCCGCGTTACAGCAAACCTGGTCGCCGCCCGGCGGCGGAACGCGAAGGCGCCTTCAACGCACTACTCTGGTTGCTGGATGGCGCCACCGGCATCGTGGAGGAACTGCGCCACAATGATCTGGGGTTGCCGGAAGATTTCTGGGTGCATGCCGTCGCCGCCCGTAAGGAGACCTTGATGGCGCTGCGCGCGATTCTCGATGACTGGATCGATGAAGAGCATGACGCCCCTGCACCACCCAAATCTGAGCCGCCCAAACGACGCGGGGGAATTGACATCGATTTTTGATTTGGAGCGCCTTTTGTGATTTGTCAACCGTCATTCGTCAACTGTCACGAACTACAGGTCGCGCGGTCGGTCATGATTGCTCTGATTTCACGTCGTCTGGCTCCTCCGCCGGGACGCTGACCACGCTTTCTCTTGCCACGATCACCTGCCCAAGGCGCCCACCGGGCGCACGGCTCACCCACCGCCGCATCGTCACGATCACATCGACCCGGCGCTCGCCGCGCACGCTGGAGTGATAGGCTGCCAATTGCGCCGCCGCCAGAATATCACGTTCATCTGGCGCGGCGTCCCCGGCGCGTACAATCACGTGCGCGCCAGGGACGCCGCGCACATGGAGCCAGGCGTCATCGTTGCGCGCCAGCTTGAAGGTGACGTACTCGTTCTGCCGCGCGTTGCGCCCGACGATGATCTCGGCGCCGCGCAATGTGCGATAGTGCAGTGGTCCGCTGACACTGCCTGTGGCGACTCGTTCACGGCGCGCTGGGGTGCGCTCGAAACCCGCGCGACGCAACTCCTCGACCACAGCCGTCAGTTCGGGCTGGTTGGCGGCGCGCTGGGCATCTAGCGTCAGTTGCGCAAGCAACTCCTGGTCGGCCAGCAATGCGGCGCGGCGCTGTGGGATGATCTGCGCCGCGCGCTCCAGTCTGGCGGCGCGCTTGAACATGCGTTGCGCCTGCTCGACCGGCGTAAGCGCGGCGTCCAGCGCAATGCTCAGCGTGGTCTCACCCGTGTCTACTTCGAGCGTATGCTGTCCCGGCGTCAACTGGCCAGCCAACGCCAGCAGCCAGCTTGCCTGCGTGCGCAACAATTCGGCGGCGCCGGGCGCCGGCTCGTCGCCCGCCAGCGCCGCCAACCGGCGCGTGAGCTGGCGCTCCGCCCGTGCGATTTGCGCCAACACCTGGCGACGCAACGCCGCATACGGATCGATCGACGGCGCGCCGCTATCGGCGGCGAAGAAGCGCTCCAACGCCACACTCAGCGACGGTTGGGGGAGGAACCGGCCGCGAAAATGGATCGGATAGGCGGCAAAACCAATCTGCACCCCGGCCTCCTCGATCAAGCCGGGGCGCCATGCTCCACTGTGCACCGGCGCCCATAATTCCTGCAGGGCCTGCGCCACCGCCAACACCTGAACTTCCTGAGCGGCGCCAGAATCGTCCTGCACGCGCCAGGCAATCTCGCGCGCCGCCGTTGGGCTAAGGCCGGCGATCCCCGCCACCAATGTCTTCCACAACGGGCCGGGCTGCGTCACAATCTGGGCAAGCCGTGCATAGTAGTCGGCGCTGCCATCGTCAAAAGGCGGCAATTTAGTGGGGGCCGGCGGCGCTATGTAGGGGCGTCCCGGCAGCAGTGCGCGTCCCTCACCCACCGCTGGCAGGTGATGCAGACACTCCAGTATACGCCCGGCAGGATTGAGCAGCAGGGCATTGGGCTGACGCCCGATCAGTTCGACGACCAGCGTGGTCGCACCTGTGTCTGGATGCTCGAAGTCCAACCGCAGCACGCGCTCGGTCGGGTCCGGCTGGGTGATGGCGATAAGCCGGGCGTCGCGTACATATTTGCGCAGGAGCAAGAGCAGAGGCGTTTCGCCGACGCCGCGGCGCAGTTTGTAGCTCACGGTGTGGATGCGCGCAACGCCGGGCTGCAGCGCCAGCAGGAGTTGATGGCGCGTGCCAGGCGTGTACACTTCCAGCCCAAGTGTGTGTTCATCGACCAGCATCACTTGCTGAACCCGTCCTGGGCAGAGCGTCTGATTGAGTTCGGCGGCCATGCAGGCCAGCGTCAGTGCGTCGAAGTGCATGGTTGAGCTACAGCGGCTGTGGGTCGAGCGCCTGTTGCCGGAGCGCACGCGCCATCACTGGCTCGCGATGTTCCATTGTGCCGCCTGCTGCAAAGTAGGTGTGGATGCTTTCGTACCAATCACGCTTGACGCTCATGGCTGCATAAGCCGATTCCAGCTCGGCGGCAGAAAAGTCGGCCGGGTAGCTGTTCTCGAAAAAGCAGAGCGCGCGCGGGATGCGCGGCTTGACTGGCGGGTATTTTTCCGGGTCGATGACGCCGATGCATAGCCCATATAGCGGCAACACGCCGGGCGGCAACGCCAATTCTTGGGCAATAACATCGGTGTGATTTTGCACTGCGCCAATGTAGCAGGCGCCGTAACCAAGCGACTCGGCTGCGACAACCATGTTTTGCGCCACCAACGTGGCGTCAGTAGCCCCATAAATCAGGCCAATGCGATTGCGCATTCCCCATTTCCCGCCGCGTTGCTCCACCAGCCGCCGGAGCCGATAGAGATCGAGACAGACGATGAAGAACTCGGCGGCGTCCCGGATGTGTTGTTGATTGGCGCACAAGGTTGCCAGCCGGTCGCGCCGCGCCTCGTCGGTGATGCGCACGAAGCTGTACATGTGACCTTGCGCGTCCGTGGGGGCGCGGCGCCCAGCCTCGATGATCAGGTCAAGGTCGCCCGGCGCCAATGGCTCGGGCCGAAAAAAGCGCACCGAGCGATGGCGTCCGAAGACCGCCAGTTCCGGAGGGAACGTTACAGGTATTGGGTGATCCATCCCATCATCTCCTCACGCGAGTGCAAGTTGCCGTATATTGGCAATCTTACTGGAAAATTGGTCGATCTATGTAATAAAAATGGTTGACAATAAGCGCATCCATGACTATCATAGTGATGATTTGAGATTCGACCTAATCGGCGCGTACACATGGGTGGTTTCGGCGAAGCGAAGTAACAGTGGCGCGCACGATCTTGGACGAATCTGGCAATGCGGGTCGGTGGCGGAAGGGCAGACGCAGCGGACTTAAAATCCGCCGAGGCAACTCGTGTGGGTTCGAATCCCACCCGACCTACCTGGGGGAGGGCCAGATGAGTAGACAAAGAGGATACCATGCAGCACCCCAACAGACTCACGGACGCGGCGCGGGTCGGCGCGTCCACTCCCCAAGGTGGGCCACTGTGGTTGCGCGCCAGCGTGCGGCTGGTCGCAATGCTGGTGGCGATGATGGCGGCGTTCTGGCTGATGCAGCCGGCGCACGCACAGGACAACGTGCATGTCGTTGCTGGCGGTGAGAATCTTTCCACCATCGCCCGGCGGTACGGCTTGTCGATGCAGGAGCTGGCCGCATACAACGGCATCGTCAACCCCAACCTGCTCTTCGTCGGGCAGAAACTTCAGATTCCAGGTCGTGGCTACGCTCCCCAGATGTTGGCGCCTGCGCAAAGCAACGTGCTGCCGGGAGAAGCCGGTTATCACGTGGTGGCGCGTGGGCAGACGCTCTCCGAGATCGCCAAAAGCTATGGCATGAGCACCGGCGATTTGATGCGTCTCAACGGTATCAGCAACGCCAATATGATCTGGATCGGACAGAAGCTGCGCGTGACCGCGCGTGTCGAGGCGGTGGCGCCCGGCGCAGCGTATGCGCCCAAACCCGCCGTTGCCGACGATATTTATGTCGTGCAGGTGGGCGACACCCTGGCCGACATTGCTGCACGCCATCAGACCACCGTTCAAAGTCTTCTGATCGCCAACGGACTGCCTAACCCCAATTTTGTCTGGGTGGGGCAGCAGTTGCGTGTACGGGCGAATACCCAGCCGGAGTCCGCCCTCAGCCTGGTGGCGGCGCCGCCAGATGGCAAACGATGGATTGAAGTCGATCTCACCAATCAGACGCTCACCGCCTGGCAGGGGGATGTGCCGGTGCTGTTCACGGCGATCAGCAGTGGGCGCGCCGGCACGCCAACCGTGACCGGGCGGTTCACGATTGGCACGCGTTACAAAGCGCAGCGCATGACCGGTCCCGGCTACGATCTCCCGAATGTGCCCTGGGTGATGTATTTCCATCAAGGATATGCCATTCACGGAGCGTATTGGCACAACAACTTTGGCGTGCCAATGAGTCATGGTTGCATCAACATGCGCACCAACGAAGCAGAGATGCTCTACCATTGGGCGCCAGATGGCGCTGAGGTTTACATCCACTATTAATCAACTGCAGGTGTGGCAGCAGAGATAGAAGGCAACATTCGTTGCTGCCCCCTATCTCTGCTGCTGTGCTTGTGTCAGGCTGCGTCAGGGTCTGGCGCCTCATCCCACGCGCGCTTGCCACCAATCGATCGGGGCGCCCCCAACGCTGTTTGGGGGTTGGCGCAGTGCAACCGATGGCATTACAATAGGGTGTGAGCTACCCCCGCTTGTTTGACGACAGCGAACTTTGCGCGGCGGTTGACACCACGCGAAGGAGGAATATTTTGCGCACGAGTCTATTCTGTGTGAAGTCAGTGAGCCGGTTGGCAATGGGCGCGCTGCTTCTGATGGTGCTGATTGGTCTGGTTTGGTTCAGCAGCGGGCGCGCTCACGCTGATGATCATGCCACGCCTGCGCGCCCCGCCGGCGAGGGTGGCAGGGTTGCAGCCATGTTGCCACCGCTGCCTATCACGGCTGCTCTGCCGCGACCGGTGGAAAAACCGCCGCTGCCCTTTGCCGAACCACTGGTCGGTCCGTTCATCAAGCGGGCGCCGATGGATGACATCGAACATCGCACCACCGCCTTTCTCCCCACACAGGCGGATCTCGCCAGGTTGTCGCCAATTGAGTTCCCTGCTGAAAATCGCTGGATTCGCGTCGATCTCAGCGAACAGGTGGTGATCGTATATGAGAACGGACGCGCCATTCGCGGCTTTGTCATTTCATCAGGGTTGCCACGCACACCCACGGTCTTGGGTGAATATCGGATTCGCACCAAGGTGCGTGCGCAGACGATGAGCGGTGGCACGGGCGCTGGCTATTACAGCCTCCCTAACGTGCAATGGGTGCAATACTTCTACGCCGACTACAGTTTTCACGGCACGTACTGGCATAGTGATTTTGGGCGCCCGAAAAGTCATGGATGCATCAACATGACCAATGCCGACGCCAAGTGGCTCTTCGACTGGGCGGGGCCAGTGTGGGACGGAAAGACAACCTGGTTTAAGAGTTCACCCAACAACATGGGGACGCTCGTGATTGTCCACGAATGATGGGTGGGCGCTTGCCAACATTACTCCACCCGCTGGAGCGCAATGGCAAGCGTGTTGGTGGCTGTGCGCAGGACGACCATGTCGCCTTCGTCATAGCCCATGGCGGTTGGCGGCGCCTCGATGTAGAGGACGCCCAGAGGGCTTTCGCCAATGTTGATGGGGGCAATCAACGCACGGCCGGTTTCGTTGTAGTTGAGGTCTTCGATCGAATCGATCGGCGCTGTTGGGTCTAAAAACAGTGGCTGGCTGGCGTCGATCGTCCACAGCAACAGCCGATACAACCGGGCAAAGAGCGCCGATGGCTCATCGGTGTCAACGGC
>CZCA01002338.1_pt1 | contig 13489 bp, 8 predicted proteins | sample 591981 | NCBI WGS metagenome assembly CZCA01 (sample SAMEA3556810, study PRJEB10932) | anaerobic digester metagenome
AGGCCCCACAACCACCTCTGCAGCCAGTGCACCAACAGCGGCGCCAGCAACGACGTCGCCAGTCCGTTGAGCCCCATCGCCAGCGCCGAAAACGCACCTGCGGCTTCGCTCACCTGCAACGCCCGCGCCGTGCCGATGCCGTGCGATGCCAGCCCGATGGCAAAGCCCTGCGCGGCCGGGTCGCGCACGCCCACCCACGTCAGCACCGTTGTGCCAAACATGGCGCCGAGGATGCCAGTCAGGATCACCAGCACCGCCGTCAGCGAAGGCAACCCGCCGATCTGTTCGGCGATGCCCATCGCGATCGGCGTCGTGGCGGATTTAGGCGCAATCGAGGCGATGACGTTGGTCGGCGCACCCAGCACCCAGGTGATCAGGGTGGCGCTGAGCACGGCGGTGACCGAGCCAGCGACCAGGGAAACCAGGAGCGCTGGCACCGAGTGACGCACCCGCTCAAACTGACGGTAGAGCGGCACTGCCAGCGCCACCGTCGCCGGGCCAAGCAGAAAATGCACGAATTGGGCGCCCTCGAAGTAGGTGGCGTAGGATGTACCGGTGGCGAGCAGCACCGTCACCAGGATTGCAATGGCGATCAGCACCGGGTTGACGACTGCTTTTTCCCCGCTCTTGTGATAGAGGTAGTCCCCGAGCAGATAGGCGACCAGCGTCAACGTCAGGTGCAGCAGGGGACTGGCAGCCAGATAGACCCAAATTTCACGCGGACTGGCGATCATGGCGCCTCCGTTCCGCTATGCTCCGTTAGTCGCGTTGCCCAGGTCATCACCAACCCGGTCACAACGATGGTGATGGCGGCGCTGAGCACAAGTGCAACTGAGAGCGCCGCCCAATTCTCCGCCAGCAGCTGCGCATGTAGCATCACCCCAACGCCTGCCGGCACAAAGAGCAGCGAGAGATTCTGCAACAGCCCGCCCGTCACCGCACCCAACTCCTCTGGCACGTGACCGCGCAGCAACAATCCACAGAACAGAATCACCATCCCCAACACCGGCCCAGGCACCGGCCAATGAAAGAGGCGGGTGATCACCTCGCCGATCAACTGACAGACGAGCAGAATCGTGAAGATCAAAATGATACGATTGCGCTGCATAGATCACGCGGAAATGGTTGTTCTTTGCATATCTCTGCGCACCTGGCGACTTTGCGCCCCAGGTTAATCCAACAGCGCGGCTGGCAACTGGTCGCGCCGTGGATAGCTTGCCTGTGTGCCGGGCGCCTGCACACTGATGGCGGCGATGGCGTTGGCGCGGGCGATGGCCTGCTCAATGGGACGCCCTTCCGCCAGAAAGTAAGCCAGGCTGCCCACAAAGGCGTCGCCGGCGCCGGTCGTGTCTACGGCTGTGACCGGCGGCGCTGGAATGTGCATATCTGTTTCGGTGGTGACATAAAGCGCTCCGCGTGCGCCCAGTGTGATCAAGGCTGCCTTTGCGCCGCGTTCCAGAATCACGCCGGCAGCCAGCCTGGCATCGTCCAGCGTGTGCACGGTGATGCCGGTGAGCAATTCCGCTTCGCTTTCGTTGGGGCAGAAGATGTCGGTCAGTTGATAAACCTCTTCCGGCACTTCGCTGCTGACGGGCGCCGAGTTGAAGATCGTGGTGACGCCCGCCGTGCGCGCCAGCCGGAGCGCCGCCAGATTTGTCGCCATCGGCACCTCCATCTGGCAGAGCAGCACCTGTGCGCCGGTGATCGCTGACTGCGCCGCCTCGACATCCGCCGGCGTGACCAGCCCGTTGGCGCCCGCAATGACAACGATGTTATTCTGGCCTGTCTCCTCGATGGTGATCACGGCCACGCCGGAGGAGACGCCCTGGCTCTCGAAGACAAAGTCAGTACGGACGCCCTCGTTCGCTAGATTGCGGCGCATGTCTTGCCCAAAGATGTCGTCACCCACGCGTCCCACCATGCTGACCACACCGCCGAGCCGCGCGGTCATCACGGCCTGATTGGCGCCCTTGCCGCCGTAGCCGGTGGTGAACCGATGGCCGTGCAGCGTTTCGCCCGGCCGTGGGAAGCGTTCGACGTAGGCGTTCATGTCCAGATTGATCGACCCGACGACGCAGATGGATGGTGGATTCATGATGCGCTCCTGATTGCGGCTAAAATTGTAGAATGTTCAGAAATTGGTTGTTTGATCAGTGTACTTCAGGCGCATATCGCAGCCAACTTTGCTACCCCAGCAGCCCAAGCTCCTCTACGCGCGCCCGCAGCACAAAGCGACGATAGGCGCGCACTTCGGCCAGCAGTGCGTCGAGTTCCTCCCACAGGGCGTTCGCGTCCAGGTCGAGAGCAGGCGCAGCGCTGGCGGCGATGCGCGCTCGGTCGCCGTCTAGCCACTCCAGCACATGCAGGATGCCGCGCGCGGCGAGCAGCAGCAACGCCGTGCGCACCACCGCCTCCGTCTGTCCCAGCCGCGCCGCCATTCGCCCTACATCGACCACACCATCATGCGTCAACGCATATTTTGCCATGCCCGCCACCTGCCTGGCGACGGCGGCGGGCGCGTCGTCAGTGGTGGCGCGAGCGCAGAGATAGAGTGTGTCACAGCCGCTGCTAGTCGCCAACCAGTGCAGCAGCTCTCCCGACGGCGGCGTGCTCCACACCACTAGCGGACGCCCATGCGCGCCGGGCACCGCGAAACGCGGTGCGTAGGTCACATCCGGGCTGACGTTCTCCAGCCGGGCGCCCTCTGCATACCACGTGGCGCCTGTCGGGAGCAGTGCACGCAGTTCGGCGACCCGACGTAGATCGACCACCTCCAGTGGTCGGCGCGTCTCCGGCGTCATCACCTCCGGCCTGGGTTGGGCCGGACGATGCGCCACGTACAGCAGTTGCAGTTTGCGCTCTCCGCGATACTCGTTGACGCTCAGGGTGTAGACAACATCAAGCGCACCGTCGGCCGGTAGTTCAGCATCGCCGCCGCCAAACCACACCAACTCGTGCACCGGGGCTTCGCTCGTCGCCGGGCGGATTTGCAGCTTGCGGTGGGCGCCGTCGGCGCCCATACGTCGATCGCTGGCAATGACGACATCATAGGTGGCAAAGCGCGGCAGCGGGTTGCCCTGGCCGAAGGGCGCCAGCCGCGCCAGCTCCTCTTCCAATTCCAGCGACAATTCACTCAACGGCGCGGCGACATCGACCAGCAACCCGGGTTGGATGGATGGATCGCGGTGATGTTCGACCTGGCGGCTCAGCTCACGCCGAAACGCACCGATGTTCTCCGGCAGCAGGCTCAATCCCGCTGCGCCGGGATGACCGCCGTGCGAAAGCAGCAGGTGGCTGCACGCGGCAATCGACGCGCCGATATCGACGCCGGGGATGCTGCGCGCACTGCCGCGCGCTGGTTCGCCGGGTGGAGTCAGCAACAGCACGGCCGGTTTGCCGAACTCTTCGACCAGCCGTGAGGCTACAATGCCGACGACGCCGGCGTGCCATTGAGGATGCGCCAGCACCAACGCGTTGTAATCCAGCAAGCTGGGGTCGCGCTCGATTAAGTCCAATGCCGATTTGGTGATCTGTGTGGTCAGTACGCGGCGCTCCTGATTCAGGCGCTCCAGCTTGTTGGCGAGCTGACCAGCGCGGATCGGGTCGCGCGTCGAGAGCAACTCCACAGACACGGTGGCGTCATCCAGCCGCCCCAGTGCGTTCATGCGCGGGCCAAGCTGAAAACCGATCGATTCGGCAGTCAGTCGGGCAGGATCGATGCGCGAGCTTTGCATGAGCGCCATCAGACCGACGCGGTTGGTGGTGCGCAGCCGCTCCAGCCCGCGCTGTAGCAGGTAGCGCGCATCGTTGACCTGCTCGGCCACATCCGCCACAATGCCTAGCGCAACCAGGTCGAGCATTTCCTCTTCTTCTCCGCGCCGCCCGGCCAGGTCGAAAAGGCGTTGCACCACTTTGTAGGCGACGCCAACGCCGGGCAGCGTGCGCAACGGATCGCTGGCGGGCAGAAACTTGGGGTTGACGATGGCGTTGGCGCGGCGCACACTGGCGACGCCGACTTCGGCGGCGCTCAGCCCCCACAGCGGATCAAGACCGGGCGTCAGGCCGGTAAACTCAGCAGAAAGATCGTGATGGTCGGTGATGATGACGGTCAGGCCGCCATCGCGCGCATAACCGATGGCCTCTGCCTCGGCGATGCCAGTGTCGCAGGTCAGCAGCACATCCGCCGACCACTCGGCCAGCTTTTGTTTGAGTTTGGGCAGGCGGATGCCATGACTTTCCTCGAAACGGTTGGGCACATGAAAGCGCACGTGATCTTCGTTGGTCAGCATGCGCAGCGCCGTCACCAGCAGAGCCGTGCTGGTTTGACCGTCCACATCGAAGTCGCCCCAGACGAGGATGCGCTGGCGCGCGGCGATGGCGGCGTGTAGCAATTGCGCCGCTGCGTCGACGCCGATCAAGGCGGAAGGGGGCGCCGGTGTGTAGAGATTGGGATCGAGAAAAGGCAGCGCCTTCTCTGGCGCGTCGATGCCGCGCTGCGCCAGCAGTTGCGCCACCAGTGGATGCCCACCAACAGCAGCAACCAACTCCGGGGTTGGCGTAACGGCTGGTTTGAGAATCCAGGGCTGTTCCACGGTTAAAACGCTAACTCCTCTACATCTGCCAGCGTAAATTCCAGCGCGCGCGCCATGTCCACTGCGAAAAAGCTCTCGGCGTCGTCGATCTCCTCCATATCCCCGGCGGCGTCGCCCCGGTTGCAGCGGCTGCGGTAAATACAGAAGGCGCAGAAGCGACGGCGATTGGCAGTGGTGTCGGCGACTTTGGGAAAGTCCGCCTCGGTTTTGCCAGCAGCGATCTCGGTCAGAAGTCGCGCCAGACGGCGGCGGTTGGCGTCGTGTTGGGCCGCATCATAGCGAAAGACCACAGGCTGTGCAGGCGCGGCCGTGAACCAGTAGCGCATCTCCACCTGCTCTGGGCGCACCGGCCCCCATGATAGCCCGGTGCTCGCTTCCACCAGGACATAGGGGTAGACAATCGTCTGCCAGCGCTGACGCAATACGGCAGGATCGCTGCGGCGCTGCGCATACGGCAGGATCGCTGCGGCGCTGCGCCGTCTTCCAATCCACGATCACGACGCGCCCGCCCGACTCGGCGGCGATCAGGTCGAACTTGGCGGCCAGGCGGAAGGCCGAGGGGGGAGAGATTGGGAGATTGGAGATTGAAGATTGGAGATTAGGGGATTGGAGATTAGGGGATTGGAGATTAGGAGGTTGGGGGATTGGAGACGGAGCCGGTGTGTGTTGTTGTTCCTTCTCTTCCTCTGGTTCCTCTGTCTCCCCCTGCACAGCGACGGTGACGGACAAGACGCGTTCGATCTCCACAAACTCCGTGGGCAGGTCGGCGGGGCGGTGAGCGCGATAGGCGGCGAACCAGGTGGAGAGTGGTGGGGTGAGGGCAGCGCCGACTTCATCTGGATCGATGCCGATTTCGACGCGCTGCACCAGCCGGTGGAAATGCTCCCCCTGGCGCATCAAGGCTTCGTGCTCCTGCACCGGCGATGCTTCGACGGCGGGCCAGGGCAACTGTTCGATGTAGGCCAGCCAGAAGCGACGCGGACAGTCCTCGAAAGCTTGCAGGCTGGATTGGGAAAAGGTGAAGGTGGGTGGGATGGCGGTCATGGCAGTGATTGCGACAAAGTGGGCTAATAAGGCTGATAGTCCCGGCTGTCAGCGAGAATTGGTCGCCACGCGTATTGTACCGTGCGGAGCGGAGAGGGGCAAGACGTTGTCGGCAGAAGGGTGTACTGCGCGCCGGGGCATCTTTCTGTTGAGCAGGCTGAGCAGGCGGTCAACTGAAGTCAGCGGGCAACTGTCCGGGTGAACAGTTGCCCGCTGACTGATGAGGCAGCATCCGATCTGGCGATCATTTGCTGTAGGACGCCAGGATTTCTGCGGCCATTTCGCGCATGCGAGTGTTGCACCTACCGCCTGGATGGCAACCTGCGCACCAGCGCAGTTCTTGCAGGGATTACGCACCAGGTTGTAACGCGTTGCGGATAGGGGCAGCAGATAAACCTCCAACAATGTGGACGCGGTAGACGCCATTGCGGGCGCTGCCACCCAGCGTCTCTATCCGCCCCCATCGACCATCCTCCAACTCCAGGATCATTTCCTCCGCAAAGATTGAATCCGACGAGAGATCGCGCTCGCCATTGGTGACATAAATCTTTGCTTCAATATCGCCAGGCGCTTCCTGCACAAAGCTGTACTCGACGGTCGCCAGCCAGATGCCCATGGCGTGGATGGAGCCGTGCCCTGCGGTGCGTACTTCAGTGTCCATATTCTTGCCCTTTCGCTGCGCAGATGTCGAATCGATCACTGGAGGCAAGCCTGTGTTTAGAGTAGCACTTTCCAGCAAAGTGCACATCGTCGCTATGTCGCGATGCGGCGTCGCCACAAACGGCAATTACTGGATATTGTGATCTGCTGCACAGCAGGCGCGCAGCCGTCGCCACTGCATCGGGCGTAGATCATTTGTACGCTAATCATGCCTCGACGATTGGTGCGTAAGTTCGTTTGTAGCATGAGAAGGAGGACACTCATGAACATCTCAAGATTGCTTTCCATAGCAGTGGTGGTGCTTGCCTGTCTGGGCGTCTATCGCGTCGCCGCTGCACACGGCGATACACCGCATCCACCAGAACCGATGCCCCCTGTGCAGGTCAATGGATCGAGCGTGCGCGCTGCGTGCGCTGGCGGCCCCGTGATCGATGGCATCACCCTCGACGAGTGCATCACGCGCAACTTCACGGTTGGCGGCGTGGGCAAGAGCATCCGCGTCTGGTACACCAAGAATCCGGTGTCAGCCAATCGCACTGTCGATGGCGTCACTTACACCTTACAACACTGGATCAACAGTGACGCCGAAGCGGAACAGGTGGCCGAATGGTTCGAGGAGGCCTGGCAGCGCTACTTCGCTGACTCCGGCCACCATTTGTACGACAACGGCTGTGGCAACCGGGTCAACGTGCAGATGGAAGACGGCATCGGCTGGTCGGGCATTGCGTATTGGGGCAGCCCTGGCAACTGCTGGATCGGCATCGATTCGCCGATGGTGCGCAATGGTGGCGGGCAGTGGACAGTCTACCACGAAGCGCAACACTACCTGCAATACTCCTATGATAGTGGTTGCTACGGCTTCCTCCAGCCCAATTACCCCGATGACTCCGAGTTCGTCGAAGGTTACGCCGACCTGGGCGCCGATAGCGTAGATGCTGCGCTCGATGCCATGGGGTATGGCGGCATCACCTACGACCCATCAAGCTCGATGTATGACAAGAGTTATGGCAACATCTTCAACAAGTACTTCATCGAGCAGTTGGGTACGATCGGGACGCCGACCGATCCCTGGCACCGCATGGACGCCCTGTATGACCACTACTCTGAATGCGACAACCAGAACACGCTCTATGTGCTCAATACCTTGATCCCGACGCTGAGCGGCGGTAAGTGGAGCGAACGCGACTTCTTCCTCAACTTCTTTGCCGCCAACTGGGCCAAGGATTGGGCCGACCCGGCGACGCAGCCCGAACTCGTCTACCTGGATGACGATGGCAACCCCTACGGCAACCTGGCGCCGCTGACCCAAAACATCAATATGAGCGGCGGTGCGCAGAGCTTTGCCGACTCGACGCCGGATGACTGGGCAGCCAGGTACTATCAGGTCACGCCGCAAGCCGGTTGCCCCTATCTGCAAATGGAGGTGGATGGCGCCTCCGGCGCGCAGCTCGGCATCAACTTGATGGCAGCTAAGACTTCAGCCCCGACGCGTGTGTTGCGCTCCGCCAAGATCGGCGAGGACTTTGTGCGCACCTTTGCCGCCAACGGCGTACACAACCGGCTGGTGGCGGCGGTCAATAGCTTTGCCAGCAACTACAGCTACAGCGTCAACTTCACCTGCGTCACCCCAACGCTCAACATCCTGGAGCCACGCCAGGTGCGATTTGCCATGGTCGGCGACCCGGCCAGCCCGATCGCCTTCCTGGCGCGCTGGAGCGTCAGTGACGGCGTCAGCCCGATCCGTGGCCTGCAGGCCTCTAACTTCACCTTCGATGCCGAAGGGGACGCGATCACCCTCGTGCCCGGCACCTTCCAGGAAGTCGGCAACGAGTATTGGGCCGTGCTGCTGCCGCCGGTCAAGCCTGCCGGCACCACCTTCGTAGACTTCCGCATCACCCTCGATGGCAGCATCAGCGACAGCGAAACCGACGCCCTGCTCTACGTGGCGCCTGGCAACACCGACATCGCCCTCAGCTTCGACGCCAGCGGTTCAATGGACACCGAGGATGTCACGGGCGAGGGCACGCGGCTGACCAATGCCAAACGCGCCGGCCAGGTGATCGCCGACTTGCTGCGCGCCGGTGATCGTCTCGTTGTGCAAGACTGGTCTGCTTTCGACAATCCGCCTGGTTGTGGACTGCCCTTCGGCGACGGCAACTGTCCGCTGGATGTGCGCACGTTGCTTCCCCGCACTGACCTCACGGCCGGCAATCTGAGCACGGTGATCGGCATTGCCCGCACCCAGATCAGCGCCATCAGCGCCCGTCTGTGGACGCCAGTGGGCGCCGGCATCGACGCCGCCAAGAATGCATTGCTGGCGGCTCCGGCGAACACGAACCCGAAACACATCTTCCTGCTCTCCGACGGCGAAGAGAATGTCAAGCCGCTGTATAACGACATCAAGGCCGGTTTGCTGGCGTCGGGCGTGGTCGTCAACACCATCGCCTTTGGCCCCGAAGCGCCCGGCAACCTGATGGCGCAGATCGCCGCCGACACGGGCGGCATCTATCGCCCGGTGCCGACGAGCGGCGCAGGTGCGGGGGTGATGGCCTCCAGCGTCAGTGCAATGGCGGCGTTCGACGCGCTAAATCTGCCGGTGGAAGCTTCCGCTGTGATGGCGGCTTCCTACCTGCCCGGCCAGTTAGGGCTGGCGAATGTCTACGACTATTTCGACACCGAGGCGCAGGGCGCGGCGCGTGTCATCAACATGAACTACACTGACGTGCCCGCCTTTGATCTGCCCAACAGCGTCAAGGAGATGGCGATCATTGTCGACGGAAGCGTCAATCAGTTGCGCCTGGTCGTCGCCGGCAAGCAGCCTGATGATGAGTTCTGCACCGTCAGCGACATCCGCAAGGTGGATGTGTTGATGCCCGGCATGGATCCGCAGAAAGACCGCTGGATTCCGATCAGCCCGGCGCTGAAAGGTGTAACGCCCGCGGACTGGGACATTCGCAATAACCGCTACGACGATGTGCTGGTGGTGAACAACCCGGCCGAGGGCGTCTGGCGCTTCCGCACCTACTACTATCCGGTCAACTGCATTCCGCTTGCCAGCGCCGAGAGCAATGCAACCCCGCAGGGCGACGCTACGGTGGATGCAGCGGGCGTGGATGCCATCGCCGCACCGGCAGAGAGCGCCGCCGTCGCCAATGGCGCACCCTACGCCTTCATTATGAATGTGTCGGTGCAATCCACCATCCAGCTCGAAGGGCGGCTGCTGGGGCTGACCGCCAACCAGGGCGAGGCAGGCGATGAGGTCACGATTGTGGGGACGTTGCTCGACAAGAACGGCACACTGCCCGCAGCGGCGATTGCGGCGCTGGTGGAAGGACCGGCCGGCAACACGGTGTTGGTGTTGAAGGATGATGGCGCCAACAACGACGGCGAAGCCGGGGACAACATCTATGCCGCCCGCTTTGCGCAGACGACCTACGGCGGCAGCTACAGCGTGCGCATCCTGGCCTACTTCAAGGACCCAGCGAACCCGGCCAACTTCCTGTTCCGTGAGTGGAATGGCGGCTTCTGGATCAAAGGTCCCAAACCTGACCAGCAGTGTGGCGGCGAGAAGGACACCGACCAGGATTGCATGCCCGACGATTGGGAGCGCCGCTGCAAGCTGATCGTCGGTCAGGATGACCGCCGCGCCGACCCGGACAATGACGGACTGAGCAACTACGAAGAGTTGCAACATGGTACGCGTCCCTGCCGCGCCGACACCGACAACGGCGGCGAGAACGACGGTTCGGAAGTCAGAAATCAGCGCAACCCGCTCGATCCGAAGGACGACAAGGTGCGTGAAATCGGCAAGATTCGCATCCGCCCGCTCAACGGCATGATCATGATTGACTGGAGCTACCCGTTCTCTTACACGAACATGGTTGGCTACATCTCGACCGATGTCAATCTGCTGGGCAATCCCATCAGCCTGGGGCAGCAAGGCAACTTCCCGGTGGCGGGGCTTGCCAACGACACGACCTACTATGTCCGGCTGCAAGGCGTCAACGACAACGCCGTCGGCGACCTCAGCGACCCGGTGGCAGTGACGCCCAAAGCAGATCCAGACATGCCCAGCGGCACGCTGCTGATCGAGAATGGGCAGATTACGGCTGGCTCGAAACAAGTCGTGCTGTACATCAGCGCCACCGACCAGGTGCTGGACGGCGCAGCGCAAGGCGCCGCCGCGCATCAGACGGACATGTTGTCGCAGATCATCAATCAGGTCAGCGGTGGGGTGCAGATGCGCATCTCCAACAGCGAGGATATGACTGGCGCAGCCTGGGAGCCGGTGACGCCGACCAGGAACTGGACGCTCGATTGCAACCCTGGCGACACCTGCACGGTCTATGCGCAGTTCAGGGACGCCGCCCAGAACGAATCGCTGGTCATCTACGATGCGATCGAACTGGCGGCATCGGCAGGCGGCAACAATCTTTTCCTCCCGGTGGTGACGCGATAAGTGCACGCGCTGTGGCTGGTGGTCAATGTGCTGCCAGCCACACTGCAACATACCTTCCAACAAGGACAGTCGCCTTTGGGCGGCTGTCTTTGTTGCTTCTGGAATTTCAGGGTGTCCAGGGCAGAGTCACGACAAAGCGGCTCCCCTGACCATCGATGCCTTCGCTAAAGACCTCGACGCGTCCACCATGGAGTTCCACCAGGCGTTTTACCAGCGTCAACCCTAACCCGGCGCCCTCATAATGGCGAGCGAGGCCAGATTCCACCTGATAGAATGGCCGGAAAATTTCCTCACGGGCGGCGGCGGGGACGCCGATGCCCGTGTCGGTTACGATGAAACGTACAACTTGCCGGGCCTCATCCGGTTGGACTTCCAGGCAAATCGCACCAGATTCAGGTGTGAATTTGACGGCATTGGTGAGCAGGTTGATCAGCACCTGCTTCAGACGCCGGGCGTCAGCTGGCATGGTAATGGAGGGTTGAGCTGGAATGAACTGGAGGCGCTGCGACTTTTGGAGCGCCATTTCGCGCACAAAGCGTAGGCTCAGCTCGCAGATCGAGTTGACATCGACTGGATCGATATTCAATTCGAAGATGCCCGCCTCTATGCGCGACAGGTCCAGAACGGCGTTGATCAGCTCCAACAGGCGTCGCCCACTCTCGCCGATCAGTTCAGCCGCGCGCGCCTGACGTGCATTCAGTGACCCGTGAATCTGCTCGGTCAACACCTCAGCCAGCGTGATGATAGTGTTGAGCGGCGTCCGCAGCTCATGACTCATGTTGGCCAGGAATTCATCTTTGACGCGCAACGCCTGCGCCAATTCTGCGTTGACGGCGCGCAGCTCGGCGGTGCGTTCTTCGACGCGCTGTTCCAGAGCAGCGTATGTCGTCAGCAGCGCCTCTTCCGCACGCTTTGCCTGCACGGTCTCCCAAAAGCTATCCGCCAGCAGCGCAAGTGTGTCCAGGTCGGTGGCTTCGTAGTCGATCTCCCGATTGCCAACGCCCATCACGCCTACAACCAGGCCATTGCGCACGATGGGCGTCGTCATCATGCGCTCGACCTGAGCATGGCCCGGCGGCCAGCCGTGATGCAGCCCGGCATGGAGCATGTCGTTGACGATGATGGGCCGTCGCTGGCGAACGCATTCCACCCATAGCCCCGCCTCATCTACGGAATAATGCAGACCGGCGCCTTCAGCAGTACACATGCGTTCCAGCGTGTTAGTCGACCAGGTCTGCAGCGTCAGCGTCTTTTGGTCGTTGTCGACGAAGTGGAAGAAGCTGATGGTGCTCTCCGTCAATACTTCGGCCTCGTCGAGCATGCCGCGTAACAGCTCGCATAGCGTATGGTTGGCGGCGTATGCGGTCATGCGCAGCCGCGCTTCCATGAGCGCCATACTGCGTTTGCTATCGGTCATGTCATGTAGAACGCCGATCACGCGGATCGGGCGACCACCAGCGTCGAATTCGAAGCGCGCGCCGGAGCGGAGCCAGATCGTTTTCTTGTCGGGGCGGACAAGGCGAAACTCGACCGGCCAGGTGCGCCCCTGTGCAATCATGGCGGAAATCTCGTGCTGTATCCGGTTGCGATCGTGCGGATGAATCAACTCATTGATCGCCGTAGACATGGTGAGCGATATCGTCGTTAATGACATCCCGGCCAGATCGTACATGTGCGGCGATGCGCTCACGGCGTCGGTGCGCAAATCCCACATATACATGCCGATATGGGCGATATCCAGCGCCTCGTTGAGAGCAGCTTCCTCCTGGCGCAGCGCGTCCTCGTTGCGTTTACGCTCGGTGATGTCGCGTCCGCTGACGGCAACCCCGGTGATCTGCCCGCCTGCGTCGCGGATTGGATAGAAGCAGTAATCGATATAGCGTGGTTCGGGGGTCAACTGGCTCAACATCTCGATACTAAAGCGCTCGCCCGCAAGCCCCCGGTTATAGAGGGTGATCCACTCTGCGCGCACAGCAGGAGGCGTCCGGTCGGTGAAAACCGAATCCCCTGGACGGATTGTGCGTTGGAAGAGGCTTTCGAAGCGCTGTAGGAAGGTGGCGTTACCCAGGATCAGGCAATAGTTGTGATCGACTGCCCAGATGTGATCGGTGTTGTTTTCCAACACAGCCAGCAGATTGGCCTCATGCGTCAACAACGCAGCTTCCATCTGCTTTCGGGTGGTAATGTCAGAGAGCATAGCGACGCTGCCCACAAAGGCGCCATGCGCGTCGAGCAACGGATTGGTTGCCAGATAGGCCCATAGATCGCTGCCATCGCTGCGCACAAAGCGAAACTCGTGCGTCTCGCGAATGCCGGCCTCGCGCCGGTGCATCAACTCACGGGCGAGCTGCTGCCCTTTAAGGTCCATGAAGTCGGTGATCGGGCGGCCCAGCATGTCGGCGGGGCTCCAACCCAGCATTGCCGCCAAGCGCTGATTGGCGTAGACGGTCCGCCACTGGCGATCAACCAGCCAGATGCCTTCTTCAGCGTTCTCGACAATCTGTTGATAGACTAACAGGGGCGTCTGCTCGATAGCGGTGTGGAGCAATGTAACTGGCGCCGACCGGCTGAACAGAGCCGGGGCGTCGTCTTGTGAAGGTACAGGCGCTTCCGTCATGGCGACCTCCCAATGGATGCAGTGGCAGTAACCGTTGCGTTCTTACGGACCACTAGGTTAACCGTTTATCTTCCCGGAAGCTCCAAAGCTTCCGGGAAGATTGCGAGCAATATCACG
>CZCA01000208.1_pt1 | contig 13453 bp, 10 predicted proteins | sample 591981 | NCBI WGS metagenome assembly CZCA01 (sample SAMEA3556810, study PRJEB10932) | anaerobic digester metagenome
GCGGCAGGTAGGGCGCAGCATGGGTCACGACGCGCAGTCCATGCTCATCAAGTGCGCCGCGCACCGCCTGCCAGTCTGTACTCTCCGGCGCCGCCCCCGGCGCTTCGATAGTCAGGTCGAGGAAATCGAAGCGCATTCTGGCCGCGCGTTCGATCTCGGTGAGAATCGGTGCGCGCGGATTGTTCATCATTCCAAATTGCATGGTGTGTCCAGTTTCTATCGGCCACAATTGCGCCTATGTCTGACAACTGTCATCGCGGCAAACGGGCAACAAAATCTGTCAATGTTCCCGCAGTCAGCGCGTGATCCATCAGCACCTCCGCCTGGGCAAACGTCAACCCTTGCATTCGCACAATGACATCTGCTGGCATTGGGCCAAAACGATGTTCAAGCAGCCGCAGCAAGAGGAGCTTTGCGGCTTCTTCGCGACCTTCTTCACGGCCTTCTTCACGGCCTTCTTCACGACCTTCTTCACGACCTTCTTCACGACCTTCTTCACGACCTTCTTCGCGAGCAAGACGCTCAATACTGGTAATGTAACGCATCTGCCTCTCTGCCTCCATCGTCTCAATTTGCTCTCTGAAACGCAACTCCAAATCGCGCGGCAAGCGTAATAACCAATCAATAAAATGAAACAGATTCAATACATCTTGACGGGCATATCCTCGCTCGTACAGGCGGCGAATCAGGTAAAACTTCCACAAGCTCCGTTGTTCAGCGTCATGTTGCGTTTCCAGTGCTTTAAGATGGGCCATAACCACAGTCGCAAACGGATTATCGTCCGGCTCCAGTTCCTGCCAGCGCGTCCGATAATCCATCAGCCTGACAACAGGAAAGGTGAAACTGACTTCACACCCCCATAGTTCATAGGCAAACTGTCCTGGCTTCCACTTGCTGCCCTCATCGTTGATCACAGCAAAACTGGCAACAGGGCGATCGTAGCGGTCGAACAGGCGATAATTGTAACTATACATGCGACGGTCAAATGTACGCTCTGACTGCCCTTGCACCTCAAGGTGCACCAGAACCCATTCTTCTCGACCACTCTTGCGCCATACTTTCGCCAGTTTATCTGCATAGCGTCGCCCAAGCTCTGCGTCGCGTACAACCTGTTGTAACTCTTTATCGAGAAACTCAACGCTGCGCGACCAGTCGATATCGGCATATGCAATCGGAAAGAAGAAGAGCATAAACTCCGGAAAATAATGCTCGATAATCTCTTTCCAGGGACTGTCGAACTCATCATACGCTTCTGACATACTGCGATTATATCATGAGACGCAGACGTAAATTATAAGCTTCAAACCATACGCTCTTTCCGCCAGCCAAACCACAATGCCGCCGCCATCAGCACAAGCAGACTCACTGCGCAGAGAATCAAACCCCACCCCGGCTGCTGTGGATGGTTATAAAGGGTCTCAATGGCGGGCAATACGGCAAAGAACTGCCAAATCGGCACGCTGGCGGCGCTAATGCTGAGCGCAGCGAGCAGGGCGGCTGTGATCTTACGCGGCGTCAACGCCAGTAGTGGGCTAAAGATCATCGCCGCCAGACAGAAGAGCAATGCCATCGCCTGCTGACGAAACTCATCCGTCATCATGCGCGCCGGCGTCCAGGCCGGAGGAAGCAAGTTGAGCGCTGCCACGACCGCCAGGATCAGCAAGCAGGCTCGCACCACCCACCCATAGCGCAGTTCGGCGCGGAACGCCACCAGACTGGCGCCCAGACTCACGGTGACCAGTGGCAGGTAGAAACCTTCACGCCAGAGCGTCACCTCACTGCGCCGCACCGGGGTGAGAAACTTCACATACTCGCCCAGGTCTAGCCCGGTGATCACAAGCCCAGCCGCTTTGTGATCGACCCACGCGCCAACATAACCCACAAATGCGAGCATCAACGCTATCGGTAGCAGCCAACGTACAAGCGCCGGCGCGTGTTCACGGACATGTTGCGCCGCGTCCACGCTCATGCGCCGCGCCCCGCTTCCAACAGTCGCTGGCGATGACGCGCTTCGCCTTCGGCAAAACGGCGTCGATCTTCGTCATTGTCCAGCAGCAGCGGCGGCACTGGCGTCGGGCGACGATCATTGCCCAAGGCGACATACACGAAATACGCACTGTTCGTCTGTGTGCGCTCGCCCGTCAGCAGATGCTCCGTTTCGACGCGCAACTCGACTTCGATGCTGGTGCGCCCCACCCAAGAGATACGACCGTGCACAAGCACCAGCCGCCCTAACAGCACCGGCTTAAGAAAGTTGACGCGATCGACCGTCACCGTGACAGCAGGGCGGCGTGAATGCCGGCTGGCGATGATGCCGCCACATTCATCGCACAGTTTCAAGATCACGCCGCCATGTACATTGCCCAGGCTGTTGGAATGCTCCGGTTGCATGAACATGGTCATTGTCAACGCGGATTCATCCGGCGACCGGGGTGTGAGCAAGTCTTCGGCTGATGCCTGACTCATAACTTCTTCCTTTGCATAAGCTTGATACATGGTTTCAAGGTGGACATTACATCGTCGCAATGCAGTCAGGTGTGTGGAGGCGTTCGGCGCTCAGGCAAGGGCACGCGCATACGCATCCAACAACTGCTGCGCGCTGCGTTCCCAGGTGAAATGCGCAGCGTGCGCCAGACCTGCCGTGCGTAATTGTGATCGCAGGCCGGCGTTGGTCGCCAGCTGCACGATGCCGGCAGCGATACTCTCCACATCTTCTGCCCGAACATAGTAGGCGCCGGGGCCGCCTGCCTCCGGCAAACAGGAATTATCCGCCGCCAACACTGGCGTCCCACAAGCCAACGCCTCCACAATTGGCAGCCCAAAGCCCTCATAAAGCGATGGATATGCGAAAAATTCGGCCGCGCTGTACAAGACAGGCAAATCAGCGTCGGCGACAAAGCCGGTAAAGTGAACATGCTCCTGTACGCCCAGTTCGGCGACGCGGCGAAAAATCTCGTCATAGAGCCAGCCTTTGCCGCCCCCGATCACCAGACGATGCGGCAAACTGGCAGCCAACCGCGCCCGCGCAAAGGCCTCGATCAGGCGGGGAAAGTTCTTACGTGGCTCAAGCCGGCTCAGCGCCAGAATATAGGGGCGGTCGCCAATTGCATAACGCTCCCGCACAGCGCGCTGACGCTCCGGATCGGCGACGGGCCGAAAGTGGTCGTGATCGACGGCGCCCTGCACAACTGAAATACGCTCCGGCGATGTCTGCCACTGCTCAGTCAGGTCACGCGCCGTATGATGACTATCCGCAATAATATGATCGGCGCGATGCACACTGCGCGGCACCACCACATTCAGGTAGTGATGCAGGCTGGGCATGGCAGCGTTCGGATAGTGAATGAAAGCCAGATCGTGAACCGTGAGCACCTTGCGCCGTGCGCGTGTCGGCGCCAGGACAAAATCGGTGGCATGGAAAAGATCGAGCTTCCCGCCCGTGAACCATTCAACGCGTGGGAAAGGAAGATCCAACCGATGCCAGATGCGCACCAGGTTGCGCTCATCGATAGGCGTTGCATGGAGCGGCAATGGCGCTGCGCGGCGGTCGCTGTCCGTAATGCGCCCGGCCACGAACAGGAGCAGATCAAAGCCTGGATTCAGCCTCACCAGCGCCTTGATCTGACCACGGACGATGCGACCGATGCCCGCCTGTTGACGAATGGCAGGGGTGTAGTCGATAGCGATGACTGTCACGCCGCCTCACGCGCGATTGCGGAAGGTCCACAGCCGGTTAGCGCCAAAATTCCAGAAAAGCACAACACCGATCGCAGCAATGATCGAGAAGTTGTAATTCACGATCTCAGCCAGGGCTGGATTGGGAATCACCGACAGCCAGATGGGATGAAAGATGAAACTGACAATTTCACGCACCAGGGCATTGATCGCCAAACCAATGAGACTGACCAGCCCGAACTGACCGGCCTGCACCCAGCGCGACTTCGTGCGCGCAGATTGCTTATCTCGAAAAGTCCAGGAATAATTGAGCAAATAATTCTGGATTACGGCGGTCATAAAGCCAATAGCATTCGCCAACGCATCTGGAAAATGCAGGCCGAAATTAAAGATATTTGCCAGCGTCAGATGCGTCGCCATGCCGGCCACACCGACGATCGCAAATTTGACGAATCGCTTTACTTCGCGGCGATTCACATCACTGATCGGAAGCGACTGCAATGCACTCAAGGGTTTACCTCATACCTGTCCACATGAACCAACGCCAGCCAGAGGCCGACATAAACGACAATGCCCCGCACAAATAGATTGTCCACCAGGTTGTGCACCGAGAGATGCGCCACCATCCCCAGTACGCCGACAGCCACCGCAGCCCGCCAGCGCTCCTGCATGGTCACCCCAGCATGATACGCACTCCGCCAGAGCCACACAGCCACACCACCCCACAATGCCAGGTACGCAGCCAGCCCGACCAGCCCCGTCTCACCCAGCACATTCAGATAAATGTTGTGCGCGTGCCCCAGAGCGTCTTCCCAGCGGGGCAGACGCACCGCAGGATAGACTGTGGCATAATTGCCTGCGCCAATGCCAAGCCAGGGGGAAATCTCCCACATCCGTTGCGCCGCCACCCAGTGCGCAAGGCGTTCCACAACCGAAAAGTTCTCATCCGTTACGGGCTGCGCCAATACGTCCGTCAACCCAAAGTATGCAGGCAGATCGGACAGGCGCGCCACCACCGGTTGTGGCAAAAGCGTCGGTGAGAAGGCGCCCAACAGCAACAGACTGATCAGCAACAGCACCCCCAACGCACTCACGACGGCTGCTCGCCTGCTGCGCACAACCAGCACGATCAGCACACCAGCGGCAGCCCCTAGCCAGGCGCCGCGGCTCCAGCTTGCCAGCACCCCGGCGCCGATCAACAACGTGGCTGCCGCGTAAAAGACGCCCCACAGCGCCTCACGCCAATGTCGGGCGCCTTGCTGCAAAAAAGCGCCCCATCCCCAGATCGCCAGACTCAACGCCACCGGCAACGCAAGCCCTAGAAATCCGCCATAGGGGTTGGGCTGGGCAAAGACGCCACTTGCCCGCATGAAACGCCCCATCACGATGAAATATTCCGGCCCGATCCGGAAGAGAAATTGATAAAGTCCAAGCAGCGCCTGGGCGGACGCACTCACGACCAACGCTGCCGCCAGCCAGCGCCCTTGCTTGCCGGTCATCATGGCCGGAACAACCAGCAAAATCACTGGCAATTCAACCCATTTTATCACTTCGGCGACGCCTTCACCCAAATCAACTGCAAAAAATAGCGACACATATTGTGCGCCCACATATAGCAGCGCCAGCCCAATCACCGGCGACCAGCGCAGCGGGAGCGCCCGCCGCCGTGCACCATCGAGGAACCATACAATCACGCCCAATGCCAGCAAAAGATCGGTAACCGTGCCCGCACCAACCCGCACCCCGCTTGTGACGGGAACCAGCACTGCCAATGGCAACCAGACCAACCATGGCCAACGCGCAACCAGCATCGTCGCCATGCCACCTAATGCCAGCGTTGCACTCCATCTCAATGGCAACCAGGCCAGCACACCTGCCAGCGCTAACCAGACCACGCCGCCCACGACCAGGCGCCAGGTTACATTGACAGATCGTTTTTCTATCGCAGCGCGCAACATCATGCCGTTATGTCCACTGTACACACGCACCACAATCTGTGAACTGCTGCACAATCCTACTCAGATTCCCACAACTGCGCAATGTGCAACGCCTTACAATGCTCTTGCGATTATGCAACGATTGCAAGCGTAGCGTCACTTGTAGCGTCCTCATTCGTCAACCCTAACAACAAGAGCGCTGATTTCACCCTTGCCAGACTGTGAAGGAGACCACAATGCGCCGTTCATCGCCGAACAAGCAACCTCGCCACCTGGGATGGCGACTGTTAACGTTGTTTTTGATCTTATCGCTGCTGCCGGTGATGGGCAGCGCCGTCACTCACGGCCAAAGCGATGCGCCGCTGGATGTACCCTTTGGCCCCGTGCTCTATTTGATACGCACCACCGGTGACCTACCTGGCGACCTACCGCCTACCACTGTGGTGCACGCCCGCCTCGATGAACCGGACGCTGCCTACTGGGTTGCCAGCGGCGCCACCGGCGATGCCGCTGGCCTTGCCGCCCTGGGGTTGACCGTCTCCATCCTCGACGACGATACCACCGACGCCATTTACTATGTCGCTGACGCCACTTCTGACAATGCAGTTGTGTTGGCGCGCGCAGTCAGCACAATTCTCTGGCAGGGTGCAATGCATCTCCTGCTGACAACCGACGCCGCACACGAGCTGGCAGTAGTCGAGACCTTGCCAGCGCAGGGCGTCTCCCTCTCACTGCTGGCGGCGCTGCCGCTGACAGTGGAGAACGCATCGGCGGCTAATGTCTGGCCGGCGGCGGTGCGGTCGGTTGATCCCCAGATTGCAGCGCTGCTACAGCAGATCACGCCGCAGGAAATCCAGAGTCTGGTCAACCAGCTCAGCGGTCAGACGCCTGTCACGGTCGGCGGCGCAGCGGTGACGCTCAACACGCGCTACACCTTTGCCAGCCGCCTGCGCAGCGCCGAACAATTTATTTACGAATATTACCAGCGGTTGGGATTGAACGTGCGCTACGCCAGTTGGAACTACGGGCAATATAGCGGGCGCAATGTAGTAGCTGAAGTGCGCGGGACCACACAGCCAACGCAGGTGCTGCTGGTGGGCGGACATCTCGACGATAATTCCAACGCACCATACACCAACGCTCCGGGCGCCGATGACAACGCCACTGGCACGGCGGCGACGCTTGTGCTCGCGCGGCTGCTTGCCCAGTATCCGCCTGGGCTGACGGTGCGCTTCATTCACTTCACCGGCGAGGAACAGGGACAGTGGGGCAGCAAAGTCTATGCCAGCGCCCTGCGCCAGGCGGGCGAACAGGTGGTGGGCTTCTTCAACCTGGACATGATCGGGTGGGATGGCAACGGCGACCGCGTCGTCGAGATTCACACGGCGAGCGGGCCGAAGTCGAATGCGCTGGCCGACCAATATCTGGAACGCAACGACCGCTACGGCATTGGCCTCACCTTCGAGCGCAAGACAACGACCGCCAGCCGTTTCTCGGATCATTCACCCTTTTGGGACAACGATTATGCCTCTTTCCTCGTCATCGAGAACTTCTTCGACGACGCACCGCGTCCACGCGACCGCAATCCCTATTATCACAACACAGGCGACCTGGCGTCGCGCGTTGACTATGACTACGTGGCGCGTATCGCACGCGTGACGCTGGCCGCTTTCGCCGAGCTGGCAGGCTATCGCTTTAGCGGCGTCCCCGTCACTCCCACACCGACCGCTACAGCGACGCCAACAGCAACTCCGACCGCAACGGCCACACCTGGTGGCGGCGTCTGCTCCGAACTGGTGACGAACGGAGACTTCGAAGTCAGCAGCAGCTGGCAATTTGGCTCCACGCCCTACCCTGGCCGCTACACCACAACGACAGCCTTCAGCGGCGCCCGCGCGGTGCAACTGGGCATCCCCACCGGCGTCGCCAATCGCCGCGCTTATTCGACGGTGTTTCAGAGAGTGACGATTCCGGCCAACGCCGAGGCGCCAGTGCTGTTGCGGTATGTCGAACGGACGCATGGCGCCGCCGACAACGCCGATTATCGCGAAACGGCGCTGCTCAACAGCAGCTACGGCTACATCACCCGACTGGCGCGCAGTACGGCTGCCGGGAGTGATAGCTGGCAAGAACGGGTCTTCGATGTGACCGCCTATCGTGGACGCACGCTGGTGATCTATTTCAACGTCTACAACGACGGCGCGGGGACGCAAATGTGGAGTTACCTGGATCGCGTCGAGTTAGGGAGTTGTGTCGGCGCCAGCAGCCCCGAAGAGCCAGCGCTGACGGCCACGCCGACGCCGACCGTCACGCCCACCCTCACCGCCACACCGGAGATCACCAGCACACCAGAGATCACTGCCACGCCAGCGATCACAGTAACGCCTGTCGTCACCCTTACACCGGCGCTCACATTCGCTCCGGCGCAGCTCTATCTGGGTGAGATGTTCAGTCGGGACGCGATCACGGTGGCGGTTCAGTTGGGAACAGAACGCAGTGGGTTCACCTGGGAGGCGCAGACCGACGCCTCATGGCTGAGTCTGACGCCGTTTGAGAGCAGTGAAGGCGCCGCACTACATGTCAGCGTGCATGGTGAAGAACTGACCGACGGCGTCTACACGGCCACGATCCGCGCCAGCCTGGGCGCTACGCCTGAAATCGTCACAGCAGCGCCCGTCATTTATGTGCGCGGCGCCGCACAGTGGCTCTATCTACCCACCGTGCTGAGTGAGCCACCCAGCGAGTGACGAAGCAAGACGCCGCCAGAGCAAACAACCAGAGCAAACAAAGACTCCAGTCGCAGCGACTGGAGTCTTTGTTTGCTCTGGCGGAGAGGGAGGGATTTGAACCCTCGAGGGTGTTTAGCCCTACCCGTTTTCGAGACGGGCGCACTCGACCGAGCTATGCGACCTCTCCATTTCAACGCTTTACTCAATCGGTAAAAAAGGATAGCACACAATCGGCGCGGTAAGCAATTCGTTGCACACCGGATCGCACGCTTCATGCGACCGGCTTCGGTCAATCGTCGTGTAATGTAATTCCATTTTTCAGACAAAGCGACGCTGATATGGATAACACCGGATGATAGGCTGTGAGTGTTCGCGTGTAGCTCACTGCATCCCTTTTAAGGAGGATTCCATGAAACGAGTGTTTCTTGCGGCGCTTATTACATTGCTGCTGCTCACCGTGCCCGCAAGCATCGCCCTTTCGACGCCGGACGCCGGCTGGAACAAATACGTCAGCAACCCTATCATGTTCTATGGGCCGCCGGCCGGCTGGGATGACTTCAGCATCTATGCCGCTGATGTGATGTTCTGGGACAACAATGACACCGATCCTGCGAATGATCGCTTCTACATGTGGTACTCCGGCACCTCCTACAACATGAACGGCAAAGACATCGGCTTTGCCACTTCGCAGGATGGCATCACGTGGACGAAGTACACCGGCAATCCAGTGTTACGCGATGGCAGTTTCGGCTACTGGGACTACGAGCGCATCAATGCCCCTTCTGTGCTCTACGACAAAGAGGAGGGTAAATGGAAGATGTGGTATGCCGGTTATGCCGCCTACATTGGCGGTTTCTGGATTGGCTACGCCACTTCGACCGACGCCATCAACTGGCAAAAGTATCCAGGCAACGAAAACACCGGTCTCGTTTTTATGTCATCTGACTATGCGGAAAATTTTGATGGCTACAGCGTCCTCTCCCCTGAAGTGCTCAAGATGAACAGTCCTCGCGGCAAATACCACATGTGGTACGCCGGCAATGGCGGCTCTATCTCTAGCAACCAGATCGGGGTTGCCTTTTCCGATGACGGCATTCACTGGCGCCGCTATCCTGATGACGAAAGCCCCCAGCCCGTCCTGCCGATCGGCCCGCCGGGCGCGTGGGATGAAGGCGAAACTGTATCGCCTGCCATCATCCAGGAAGGCAACACACTACACATGTGGTATCAGGGCAGCAACGCCGACAAGACCATCACCGGCATCGGTCACGCCACGTCAACGGATGGCGGCATCACCTGGGTCAAAGACCCGGCCAATCCGCTGCTGGTAGGCTCACCGATCGGGGAATGGGACGCAGAGCGCGTCTTCTATCCAACTGTGGCAAAGGACGCCAACGGACAACTCTATCTGTGGTATCATGCCCGACGCCGCAACATGGATACAATCCCCTTCAAGCTGGGGGTTGCGTTTTGGGATGTCAACTTTGTCCCCACGGCGACCCCAACCTTCCCAGCCGGCTTTGTGCCAACTCCAACGCCCACCGACCCGTCGTTACCGCCTGATGCTGAAACCTGCAAACAAGGCTCGAACGCCTGCACCTACATGCCGGTTATCCAACGCCCGCCGAACACACCGACGCCCAAACCGTAACCCAATCCTTGCGTCAATGTCGCTTATCGATTTCTAGGTTGTCACGTGATATTGCTCGCAATCTTCCCGGAAGCTTTGGAGCTTCCGGGAAGATAAACGGTTAACCTAGCGGTCAGTAATGAGGATTTACCCAATGATCCGGTCATCGACGTTGCTGCCTTCAGCGCACAAAGCGTCCTCTCTCGTAGGTCATCGCCTCCGGCGTGACGGCGTGGCTGACCGAAAACGCCCGGCTGGAAGCCGAACCTACTGCGCATTCTCTGGATTCCCTCTACGTTTCTCTGCATCTCCGCGCCAAATTAGTGACTTTTCAAGCGGGCGCATTGAAATCGACGCAGGCCATGCGGCGCCCGCAGCGCGCTACATCGTGGTACACTAATCACTCTGAACCGCATTCATCACGCCAATGGCGTCATCACCTACACCTTCACCACGCTGGCCGACCTGCCGGTGGCTGCGCATGTCTCCACCCGTCATGGCGGCGTCAGCCCGGAACCGTGGCGCAGCCTCAACTTCAGCATCCTGCGCGGGGACGATCGCGAGCGCGTGAGCGAAAACCGACGGCGGCTGGCGGCGGCGCTCGGCCTGCGCGCCGAGGATTTCGTGCACTGTCGCCAGGTGCACGGCACGGGCATCGCCAAAGTTAGCTGGGAGGATGCAGGCGCGTTTATGGAGGGCTGCGACGGACTGATCACCGATGTGGTGGGGCTGCCCCTCAGCCTGGTCTTTGCCGATTGCGTGCCGCTGCTCATCTACGACCCGGTGCACCACGCGCTCGGCGTCGTCCACGCTGGCTGGCGCGGCACCGTCAACGGTGCGGCAACGGCGCTGCTGTGGGCGCTGCAGGCCGCCTACGACAGCGACCCGACGCAGGTGCGGGTTGCACTTGGCCCCAGCATCGGCCCGCAAAGCTACGAAGTCGGCCTGGAAGTGGTGACCCTGGCGACGGCGCACCTGCCCCACCCGGATGCGCTCTTCTCCTATCCCAACGGGACGGAGCACAATCCTCACTTCGATCTCTGGCAGGCCAATGTGCAGTTGCTCGTGGAAGCAGGCGTGCCAGCGGCGCAGATCGAGGTCAGCGGCATCGACACGGCGCAGAATACAGCAGACTTTTTCAGCCATCGCGCCGAACAGGGACGCTGTGGGCTGTTCAGCATGGTGGCCTGGTTGGAACGGAGGTCGCAATGAAACATGTATGGCTGCGCAGCGCTGCGCCACTGCTGATCGTCTTCGTATTGGCGATGTTGGGCCAGGCGGCGCTGGCGCAAAGTACGCCGGCCAGCGGCGGCGCACCACCACCCGCCACGCCAGAGCGCCTGATCGCCGGTGACTTTGAGTGTAAGACGACCGGCTATCGTGACGACGCCATCCCCGACGACCTTTATATCCATCGCCCCAATCGCATCCCCAACGGGTGGGAGATCACCTACACAGCCAGGACGCCGGTCATCGACAGCGCGCGCATCTACTTTGCAGGCAGTTGTGACGGCAGCGCCCACGTCGAACGCATCTCCGGCGAAGACAGCGTGTTGATGCAGGCGCTCGACCTCGAGTGGACGGGCGCGCCAGGCAAACCTTTCGACGCCAGCCTTTACCAGCAAGTTGAAGTCGTCAGCGGCACGGCCTACAGCCTCAGCGGCTGGTTCCTGACGCTCTGCGGCGGCAGCAACACTGCGCCGCGCAACGACTGCCCGGACGGCTACTACATGGCGAAACTGCTCGGCATCGACCCGACGGGCGGCGTCGATCCGCAGGCGGCGACGGTGCAATGGGTGGAGAACCGGCGCAACTTCGTGCAGCCAGACGGCGTGACGCGCATCGGCTGGCAGAATCTGCGGCTGGGCGCCACTGCGCAGGCGCCGACGATCACCATCTTTGCGCGCATCAACAGCCCCTTTCAGTGGCACGGCAATCACGGCTTCATCGATGCACTGAGCCTGGTGCAGGCGCCCACCGCCATGCTTACGGCGACGGCGCCGCTCACCGGCAGCACGGCAATCACGCTCACGTGGGATGGCAGCCTCGGCCCCGACATTCCACTGATTCCGAACGGGACGCACCGCCTGCTCTTCGATGTACAGTACTGGCATGACGCCAATCAGCGCTGGCGCGACGTGATCGGCGATGTGGGTGCGGGGAGCGTTGTCTTCGGTGCGGCGTGCCCCGGCAGCGCCTACCGCTTCCGCGTGCAGCCGCGCGCCGAGCAGCCGGAGGGGAGCAGCGGCGCCTGGCCCAACCAACGGTATCCTGGAGTCTGGAGTGAGCCGGTGGACATCCTCGTGCCGGCGCCGCCAGTCGCTCCCGGTGAACCGTTCACGCCGACGGAGGAGATTTTCTTGCCCGTGATCGCCAATCAGCGCACATGTTGATGGCAGAGCAACGCGTGCAGAGACCACGTCGCTGCGAGCAGCGTCTACTGCGAGCGGCGTCTACGGACGTCGGGTTGTTCGCAGTTGCAGCACGTAACCATAGGCCAGGTGGTTTCCACCCGCCGGTTATGCTACGAATAGAAAAGATTGGGCAGGAAGAGCACGAGGTCTGGAATGTAGGTGATCAAGAAAAGCACGACGATCAGGGCAATAATGAGAGGCGCCGATTCCTTGATGATCACCTGAAGCGGCACCTTCGTGATGCCGGAGACGATGAAAAGCAACACGCCAAAGGGCGGCGTCGTCAGCCCGATCATCATGTTAAGCACGATCATGACGCCAAAGTGAGTCAGGTCGATGCCGAGCGTCTTGACCAGCGGCAGCACCATGGGGATAAAAACGAGCATGATCGTCGAGGTGTCGATGAACATGCCGAGAATGAGAAAGGCGATATTGATAATCAGCAGCAGCACATACTTGTTGTCGGTGATGCCGAGCATGAAGTCACCGACCATCTGTGGAATCTGCTCTTTGGCGACGATGAAAGAAAAGGTGTACGCCGCACCGACGATCAACGAGAGCACGCCCGTTGTCTTGGCCGTATCGACGATGACCTCCCAGAGCTGACCGATCCCCATCGAACGATAGACCGCAAACGCAATGATGATCGCATAGAAAGCCGCCAGCGCGCCGGCCTCGGTCGGCGTAACAATACCGCTATAGATGCCGCCTAGCAGGATCACCGGCGTCAGCAAAGCGGGCAGCGCTTTGAAAGTGGCTGTCAGAAACGTCATCAATACAAAGGGTTCACCCATTGGATACTGGCGTTTATTAGAAATGTAAGCGATGTAAACCATCAGCGCAATCGACATTAAGATGCCAGGGATCATGCCGCCCATGAAGAGCGCACCGATCGACGCGCCAGAGAGCATGGCGTAGAAGATCATTGGGATGCTGGGTGGGAAGACCGGGCCGATGGTCGCCGAGGTGACGGTGACGGCGCAGGCAAAACCGGCGTCGTAGCCGTGCTTGCGCATCTGCGTCACTTCGAGGATGCCGACGCCCGACGCATCCGCCACCGCCGAACCG